>JAAUXU010001381.1_pt1 | contig 24964 bp, 31 predicted proteins | sample 7278151 | NCBI WGS metagenome assembly JAAUXU01 (sample SAMN14350113, study PRJNA611818) | marine sediment metagenome | isolation source: surface marine sediment (1.8m) | place: French Polynesia: Moorea | collected 2018-08 | reverse complement strand
TTAATAACAAAAAAACTTTTTGGTTTTTGTTGCTCGTGCAGCAACCGTGGTGCCCCGGGCCCGCCCTGGTGGTCATTTTCAGATCGGGGGTTGGAAATTTTTTTTTTTTTTGTCCCCCCCCCCCCCCCCCCCGCACCGGTGATCTTCATTCAGTACGAGGGTGCCGATATAAGCGGGCTCTATTGGATGGGGGCGGCGTCATCAGGTTCACCCTGACGCGTGAACTTTTGAGTCCACTGTACTTGAGCCTTCTACTCCATGGATCTAACACATAGAACTCGAGAAATTGAAGTCCGGATACTGGTGATGGATCAACATGGACTTGAGTCATTAGGCTGGAATTCTTCTGGAATGTCTTTGAACCATCGCGTGATCACCACGCTCTCCCGTATGTACTGTCAGGATCTGTGCAAAGGTGCTTCACACACTCGGGCATGCTGTCGCTGCGACTTCATGTCCTGTTTGACCACCAGGCTGCCGATAGCGGCGAGTACAAAGCTCGATAGCTTTGTACCTTGGGCAGACCAGCCCAAGGCGATCGCCAGTGGCGCCGTACGACGTGAAGTACTGGGTTATCATACTCAATCGGTTCTCGCTCCTCCTGGTACATTTTCACTCCACCTCGACGCCCACGGACGACGTGGACCGCCGCTTGCTGACGGAATGGATGAGCTGGTGGACAAGAACCTCTGTCGGGGGGAGGGGGACGTCGTTTTTCTTGTTGACGATAACAAGCTGACGGTGAATAAGTTCGTGATGTAAAGATAGACGTTGTAGTGCGTGATCGCCACACGAAGGAAGTTGTACTCTTGTGCACTTTTTGAGCCTCTCAGCATTTTACATTGAAATGTTCACTTGTCATATCATCCAGACCTGTGGACAGCTCTTTCACCATACATCATAGGACACACACACTGTACAGGAGAACCGAACGGTGTATGAACAGTTCTAAATATAGTGGAGAGAATACAGCAGGCTAGAACATTTCTTCATCTCTATTTGAGTGCTATATTTGTTAAAAACTCCATTTAAATACATTCTTCTCAAATGGAATGAAGAATACGAGCCTTTGGATCCCCTCCTGTTTCTACTGAAGCTCTTCATTATGTATAGAATATAAACTATATGGAAAGTGTGCTAGTGGAGTGCGTAGGAAGTATCGTTAAAGTGCAGGATCAAACTATTTGTTTCTTCAAAAACTATTTGACTACATCTTCTCCATTAGGTATTAGGTAACAATGCCAACTTGTTTGTTGGTATAAAACCCCCTTTTTTGGTCTTGTCTTACTTGCAGTCATTTCTGGTCTCATTCATATGATAACTGTGTTTATTCCAGAGAACTGAAAAAGCTCTCTGAGGAGAGTCTGACTCGTCAGCCAGAGGAGGTGTTCGACATTCTCAGTAAACTGGGCGAGGGCAGTTATGGCTGCGTCTACAAGGCCATTCATAAAGAATCCAACCAAGTGCTGGCTATCAAAAAGGTGCCCGTGGACACCGACCTTCAGGAGATCATCAAAGAAATCTCCATCATGCAGCAGTGCGACTCGCCATATGTCGTCAAGTACTACGGGTCCTACTTCAAAAACACCGACTTGTGGATCGTCATGGAATACTGTGGGGCAGGCTCCGTTCTGGACATCATGAAGCTCCGAGGCATCCATCACAATTTGCCCAAGGGAGAGGTGAAGACTCTTCGAGAGGAGGAGATTGCAACCATTCTCTCGGACACGCTGAAGGGTCTGGAGTACTTGCATTTGAGGAAGAAGATTCATCGGGACATTAAGGCTGGAAACATCCTGCTGAATTCAGAGGGCCACGCCAAGTTGGCGGACTTTGGAGTGGCCGGGCAGCTCACGGTAGGCGTGATGCTTTCGCAGCTCGTGCTTTGAGTAATAATTCGTGCTTTGCTAGGACACCATGGCCAAGAGAAACACAGTTATCGGCACACCGTTCTGGATGGCGCCAGAAGTCATACAAGAGATTGGTTACGACTGCGTGGCCGATATATGGAGCCTGGGGATAACCTCTTTGGAAATGGCTGAAGGTTTGTACAACCTGCGGCATCGTTGTGCTGAGCCTGTCCTTGATCCTCATTACCTTTGTACAGGAAAAGCTCCGTACGGTGACATCCACCCCATGCGCGCCATCTTCATGATCCCCAGCAAGCCTCCTCCGTCCTTCAGCAAGCCTGACCGCTGGAGTCAGAGTTTTATCGACTTTGTCTCTCGATGTCTTGTCAAAAATCCCGAGGAGCGAGCAACTGCTTCAGAGTTGTTGCAGCACGACTTTATCAAGCACACGCTGCCTCCGGAGAAGCTCATTGAGCTCATCCAGGAAGCTCAGCAAATGAGGGAGAGACTAGCGGAGAATGTTGCAGTAAGTTTACCATACTGTTCGCTGTACCAGCACGTGGTGATGACTTTCGTGTGTCTAGAACACGTCTGACGACTCTTTGGACACGAGTCGCACGATGGTTTCCGGCGGTGCGGGCGGCGACGACGACGGCACACTGGTGAGGCACGACACTGCCGACGCTTCAGATGGCACCATGATTCAGCACGCTACACTAGTGCTGGAGAACGTCCCGACTGGACCGAATGCCGAGGTAGAGTCCATGCTGGGCACCATGGTGATAAACGAAGACGACGATGAAGATGATGAGGACACAATGAAACGTAGGCATAGTAGTACAGTGTTCCAACAAATGATACAAGGTTCCATGCTCTAGGACACGACACCGAGGATTACAGGCCAGCCTTCCTGGATCACTTCGAGCGCAAGGAGCAAGAGGGTGAGTCCCCGAATGCTTCGAAGAAGCCTTCCAGGCCTGAGCAGCAGCCCGCGGCATCTCCAGCGACGGCCGCTGTGAGGCCTACTCCTCGACCTCAAAAGCAGCCATCGGCAGTGGCCGCCAACAGCCCGCAGTTACAGAAGCAATTGGCTCAAATTGCCGGCGGCGTCTCCGCCGAGGGCTCCTCGTCCCTGGGCGCCGGGACCAACAACGAGAAGAACCATGAAGAGAGATTCCGCAAGTCCTTGCTGGAAGGAGATCTGGACTTTGTGAGTATTGGCTTTACCAGCGCTATTCGTAGTCCCCATGTCGATGTTTAATTCCATGACACTTTCAATCCTTTCAGCTCAAGTACCTGTCGTACGAAGAATTGACCTCTCGCATGACCAACATTGATCAAGACATGGAGAGGGAGATCGATGATCTGCGAAGACGATACCATGCCAAGAGGCAGCCAATCCTGGACGCTATGGATCAGAAGAGAAAGAGACAGCAGAACTTCTGAGCCAGCATGATTTTCATAGTGTACACATAGAAACTGAGACGAATTGAAACATGTGCCGATAGCTAGATATGATCACGGTGACGGTGCTAATGAACTGGAAGTGATTTGGTTATTAAATCATCTCTTTTCTGCATTTCGAGTCGTTCATGTCCAAAGAACGTGCTGTATAAGGACTATTATTTAGGTCGTAGTATGAATGATTTTTAGGTTCGGACACTGCTTACTCTCCTCAGAGCAGTGGGCGCATATAATCATACAAAAAGTTCATGCACTTTTAAGCCTAATTTTACAGACACTCTCGTACATTACATTTCTCTTGACGGTGGATCTCAGCAGGCGAAGAATCGTTAGGCTTCACTGCCAGAGTCCATGGCGTCATCTTCAGGCAGCAACGTTTCGGACTTGTCACTTTGGCTTCGCCGAGATAGCTTCTCCTCACTCGCTTCAGACTTCTCCGTGGCCGACAACTCTTCTCCCTGTGATGCTTTTTCTTCATGCCCGTCCGACGAACTGTCGACGTCACCCCCAGGTGAGTCCCCACTCTCGGGTGAGTCGACTTCAGGATCCTGGGAAGTGGGAACTGCGGCATCTCCTTCCTGCTTCTCACCAGAGCCTTTGCTTTGACCTTCCTCAGGATCATTCACAGCCTGCTGGCTCTTTGGTGGGAGGTTCCCTAACGAAGGGTGGTCACGTTCCTCTTCGCAGACGTTCTTCCCCTCCTGATCTGTCCCCAATCTCTGATTTCCCTCTCTCATGACGACGTCGGTGACGACTTTTTTCTTGTTTTCATCTGTGCATAGGGACATGCAAGTGTCAAACATCTGGGTCGAACAGGTGGATTACGCTCTTTTACCTTCCGAAGACTCCGAAGAGCTCTCGATCTTTGCTGGAGCTTCCAGTCTCGGAGCCACCGGCCTCTGCTTGCGAGCAGGATTCCAGAAGTAGCAATAGCAGCACCGATAAGCTGCAAGAAAATGCGTCATCTGCTCCGGACCATGTGACTACTACAATTGCACTCACCGATGTACTCAAACTCCTCTTTCAGAGCCATGCCGTTGTGCGACTGGCATTGCTTGCAGATGAGAGCATATCGGTTAGCGGGCCCATCTCCTACCAGGTACTCCACCAGTCGATCCATGTAGCCACGCTCACGAGGGAGAACCGGGCGAGGCAACGGCGGCCCCGGCATTCCTAGCACGCCAAGGAGTTTACAATTTTTCCCTCTCTCGCCCGCATGGTCAGTCTCACCTCTCTCCTTGGTCGTGGCAATGTCCACCCCACCACCAGCTCTTGCCATAGCCGATTGACTCCTTAGTCCTTGAGGTGTGACTCTGGCACCACTTCCCACTGGCCCTCCAGCAACGGCCATCGAAGACGTGGCAAGGCTTGGCCTCGACGACGGTGGCCCTTGCGGTAACCTTTGCCTGGCATCTCCGGTGTTCATGGGTAGACGGCGCCTCACCTCCATCCCCTGGGTGCCACCAGGGTTTATCATACCGGGAGGCCGTAGAGGAGTCGTGGTCGGCTTAAGGGGGGATCGCTGCTGCTGTTGAGGAGTCGTGCTGGGCTTTGTCGCCTGATTGGCAAAAAGGATTAGCAGATTGACGCGGCCGGGGTCCGTTAGTACAACTTACAGGAGGAGTCTTCCCTGCCAACTGCTCAGGCGCGTATTTTTCTAGGATCTCCTTCGCTGCCTTGTACGTCTCAGTCTCCATGACGTCCTCCAGGATCTTTTTCTTCTTCTTGTGGAGATCAGCCAACTTGGTCTCATTGCGACGGATCTTGCGATGGCACCACCACGTCAGCAAGCGACGAACAAGCAGAAAGCTGCAAATGAAGCCGTTTGACCTGAATGCAGACGAGGCTGGAAATCTTCTCAACTCACATGAGCGGCGCCACGAGGAACGGCACCCACAGGACGAGTTGTGACGAGAGGCCCTGCCAATTTGGGTGGTGGTAGAACCTTTGGTAAGCTACGCCGGCGGCAGTCAGGTACAGCAGCGAGAAGTACGTGAGCAGGTACCAGATGAGCTTCTTGTGCCAGGCCATCGTAGCGCGCTTGAACTCCTCGCGCAAAGTGATGTCCGCCTGGATGCTCTCCAGCTCCTCCTGAGTGGAGGGCTTCCTCTGAAAGATCACCGACAACGTGAATAACCATCTTGAACGGCTGCCAATAGTCAAGTTACCCGGAGTCGGGCAATGATGGCACCCATTTTTCTTCAAGGATTGATCCGCTTCAAGGACAGCGATGACAAAGCCGCCACCGTCGGTTCGGACAAGGATGTCGTCATTCCTTCCGCTAGCACGACTGACTGGACATGAGTCCAAGACAATGATGCTAGAAACGAGAGGGCAGCCGATAGCGAAGTAAGCGGACAGCTCGTTCGCGTTTGTTGTGGACGGGGGCTTCTTCCATCGGTGACCCGAAAACCACTCTCCAAGTCACCCAACGTCCTCGCCGCCGAGGACTGAGTGAGCGAACGACTCGCGTCGGCAGGCAGCACCTTGGCTTGCGTCGATTGTGGCGTCGATCCATCCGACCGGCCGGCTCAGGACGCCTGCTTGCTCTGTCTTTGGTCCGGCAACTTCAGCTCTTGTTGCCCCGGCTGCGCAAGCAGGTGCTGGACGGCGTCACGGAATCTTGAGAGAGGGGTGACGACCGTGACGTGGGCAAACTCGACCGCGATGGACCCGATCCCGACGGACGAGATACCTACCAGTCTATATTCTCATTTAGCAAGGGTACAATATGACGTAAGATATTACCCAAAGCACGAGATGACGGGACTTCTTTCAGGTGGACTGGAATGAACCATGGGTCTACTGTGTGATCGCCATGCACGTCGCCATCCTCGTTGTCGTCGTGGCCTTCAGGACAAGACTGGCCGTGCAAGGGCCGACATTCTTTATGATGTGTAAGTGCAAAAGAGTCCTGTGAAAACACCGATGAATTATCATCTCTCTATCTTCACGCAGTGATCATGGTCTACTTCGCGGAGAACCTCAACGAGTACCTACGACTGAACTACAAGTAAGTCTCGGGTCGGGGATTCCCCTAACGGCTGGTTTTATGCTACGTTCTGTCCTCCAGGTTATACAGTAAGAATCAATACTTTGACAGCAACGGCCTCTTCATATCCTTGATCATGTCCCTGCCCTTCCTCTTCTTCTCCGCACTCCTTGTGGTAAGAGCTACAGTGTAAATAATCGGTACATCTCGGCAGTGGGATCTTTATTTTCACCTTCTAGTTCAACTGGTTCCTCATGTGCGCCGACCTCATGGCCCAGTTGAGGATAAGCAGACTCAAGGAGAGAAGAGAGGTGGAGAGCAAGAAAGAACAATGAAGGGAACTTGGTCAGGTCAAGTGCTTGGCTTGCTGTGACGCTTTGTATCCGTGATCTCTGTTCTTGTGCGAATAGAGCGTGGACTTGTTCTTGTACACCTTGTGACAGAGCTCGCACGTCACGGGTCCGGTCTCCATGGACAGTCGACGAGGCTTCTCCGCCTGCGGAGAGGTGGGCGGAGGTGCTTGAACGAATGAGTGCATGGTCGCGGACTGCTGTGGGGTGGAGGGCGCAGGCTGGTCTGTTGAGGAGTCCTTACTCGCTGCCAACCTCTGAGCTAAAAGTTCAAGATCCAAATGCTTGTTGTAGTGGACTACGGATATGAACATTAGTGGAATATATGCATCAAAATACCCTGTCCCAATGCAAACGGACCATTCATGTAGTGGAATTCTGAGTGAAATATGAGCTCAGATAGTCCTTAACTCACTTTCCAACGGACATAAGCATCAACATTACATTAGGTTACCAAAAAAGGTAACTTTCCTCTGCAATCTTTCCACGTTCGGCTCCGCAAGGACCGCGTACAACGAGTAAACGTCACTGTTCCACGGTGCAGCCGGAATGATCCAGCTGCACCATGGACTGTCAGCACGACGTCTCGATGGAGCTTGAAGCTGCCGTGATGAGCAGCCTCAAGTAGGGTGTGACCCAAGCTCGACTTCGTTGTTTTCCATTCAGAAGGTGCCAATTGAGGCTGACAACACAATAGGACGTAGTTTCCTGGTCAGATTTGCAATGTTTAAGGCGACCCTTGCTAGTGAGGGAGATACGCATCAAACTCCTCCGTCCCAAAGTGATCCGTAGTCCACTGTACTTACACGCTAGAGGTGAAGAAATACTATACAACTATGTGTAAAGGAATATACACACATCCCCGAGAAAGCAAAAGAGCACACGAAGAGACACTCTGGGTTAGTATGACACGCACAAGGTGGTAGTAAGCCTGGAGATAGCCATAGCACACGGTGTACATTTAGGCAACCGTGGAGAAGACGTTGGCAAGCGGTTCGACGCAGCAAGCTTAGGTGAAACATTCACTTCTAGATTAGGTTACAGTGAAAATGAATACTCCACCTAAGCATGTTGCGTGGAGTCGTTTGCTGACGTCTTCTGCAACTTTGCCCGCATTTATTCCCCTTGGAAAGTACAACCAAGCTCCCTGGCACTCACAAGAGTACATTATATACAGACTGGGACAAAAAAAGCACGCGAACACAGTTATCAGAAAGCAGCCATGATGGCCGCCGCAGCCCTGCGGCCGCTCGCCCTGGTGGACCCGGCAATGCCGACCGGCGAGGCCGGTCCCGCCGAGGGGATCCCGACGATGGCGGCGACTGCAGGCGGTGCAGAAAGCGATGCTCCAGCGTTACCTGCGCCAACACATCGTTCCTGAGTGCGCCTCTGGCACGCGGCGCAGATGAAAGTGGCCTGTCCCACGCACGACAGGTGGTGCTGGCGAGAGCACACCCAGCAGTTAGCGTACATATCGTCGTCCGACGTGAAGCTCTTCTTCTTCAGCTGGGGCGCGCAGTCTTCACGACCGAACACTACGTTGCACTCCGGGCAGAACTGGCCGCGCTTCCAGGACCTTGGTCATGCAAAAAAAAGATGTTAGGTACGTTTATGCAGCAACAATTTTCGATGTCGACCTACTTGTGACACAGAGAGCACATAGTGTGCGAGTAGATCTTATTCCCCGATAGACCGGTCTTGTACTCCACGACCCACTTGGTCTTGGACTGGATGCTGTCAAGACTATCTTTCATCTTGCAGGACGCGCAGTAGGTGCACTCCACGCAATGCCAGGAACCGCTTGGGATTGTGTCAAGTCCAACGCAGTAGTTATGGTACCTATAAAGAACGCAATTGTCAGTGTCGACACACCAGTGACGTCTGAAGAATGGATTTACCCTCGGTCGCACAAGTCGCAAAAGAGCATCTTGTCCTCGTCAGAGTGATCTTTGCAGCGCGAGCAAACCTTGCACTCTGTGCACTCCCAGTCGTAGCCGGTGGCGTACTCCAGGAGCTCCAACACGAGTCCAATGCACGTGGGGTGGGCAGAGAGCTCGCACTTGGAACAGTGCATCAGCTTTTCGGGCTGACCAATCTTGTTGCGCTGTCGATCGCCTAGGCAGTTCTTACAGCGAGCACCGGGCACCTCAGCATCTAACATTAAGTATATCATTGAGATCTGTTACATGAGATAACTCTAATGAGGAAGAAAGGATCATGAAGAAAATCACATTTGTTGACTCACCGATGGGTCTTTTCTGTCCCTTTTTCGTTCTCCCATCCTCCCCCTTTTTGACTTTGTCCTCGGTCGTCTCGGGGGCGGATCCTTCCTCATCGCTGTCACTTTCGGAGGACGAAGAGCTACCGTCACCCCCGCTGCTGCTGCCGCTACTCCCACTGCTGCTGCTACTGCTGTCACTACTGTCGTCCTCGTCGCTCTCGCCGCCGGAGTGCAGAGTCTGTTGCGGTGGAGGTGACGGAAGCGCCGGTCTGATGTCTTCCAGGCGAATATTGGATTTGGGAGGACCCACGAGTGCCGAATTGAGCGGCAAGTAGCGTAGCTGCTCCGGGTTGTACGACTTATAGTAGTCCACAAACTGTCCTGGAATCAAAGCCACCGGATAGTAGCCGAGACCCGGCGTCTGCATGACGCGCATGCGGCCGCGATTGTTCATAGGGTAGTGGATGTTGAAGGTCTGCATGTCGAAGTACGCTTGGCGCTTCTCGCGCCGCTCTTGATTCATGTTCTTGTTCCACTCCGCGGTGGAACGCACAGCTCGCTCTACAAAGTCCGCGTACTTGTGCTTCTCGACACTGGCAGTAGTGTAGTTGGCTGTGAAAAAAGGTAAGACATGAGTATTAGACTGTACAATCAGTGCCATATGCATCTTACTTTGACGGATGGTCTTGTCTTTCCTCTCGGCCACGACGGACATGTATGCGTCGTATTTTTCGTAGAAGTCATTGCTCATGATATCCAGCACCTGCGCGGACGGCAGAGCAGTCAATCCCAAGTCGGCCTGTGTCTCGTTGACTACGCGCATTTCCACCAAGAAGTCTCTCTCCTCGACGTCGACATTGCGACGTTGCAGGTCAGGGTAACGTCGCTTGAACGACTTCAATCCCAGATACTCGCACACCTGCTCCTGCAGAAAGTAATACTCGGAGTTGCGCGTGTCCAATGGCCAGCGATACTCGAAGAGGGTCTCTGCGGAGACTTGCTTGATTGGACGCAGCTGCTGCATTTCGAATGTCCCCAATCCACCCTTGCTCTTGCTGCTGGTTGACATTTGACTGGACTCGTCCAAAGCGGCGGTCGTCGCCGTCACGCTATCGTCGGCTGCGCCAGAGAGATGGGAGTTTTCGTCCAGGAAGTTGGCCTTCAGCTCCTGCATCCGCTTGTCGTACGCCTCGCGCTGGCGCTTCTCCTCTTCTTTCTTCTTCTTGCGCAACTCGCGCAAGTACTGGTTCCGCTCCTGCCTTTTAGCGGCCTTCTCCAACTTTGCCCGCTTGAGCTCCTCGTACTTCAGCCTCCTTGCTTCTTCTCTGGCTTGCTTTTCCTCGTCTGTCAGCACCTTGGCCCGACGTCCGCGCTTTCGCACGATGCCCTCCTTCTCGTCGCTGAGCTTCTTCAGCCTTCGCCGCTCACGCATCTTGGCGGCTCGCTCAGCCAACTTTGCCTTGCGCTTTTCCTCTTTCAGTCTTGCCTTCTCCTCGGGGTCCACCGGCTCCTTGGTCTTCCTTGGTGCTCTCCGTCTCGGTTTTGGCGGTTCTGGCTCCCCACGGGCGATCCGGTCCTGTCGCTCCCTTTCTCTCCGTTCCATTTCCGCTTTCGATGGTCTCCCTGGGCGTCTTCGCGGAGTGGGTTGGTCGGTACTGCTGGCCGGGCTGGAAGCCGCCGGCGACGCAGTTCCCGAGTCCGGGCGATGGCGCTTCAACTTGAGTATGGGGATGGAAATCACAGGCATGGCGGCCGATTTGTCCCCTCTCCCTGACCTTTTCGACTGACGTTCACTGTTTGATTCCTCATCACCCGAGATGTCCTGATGAGCGGTCGAGTCCTCTTCGTCGTCTTCGTCCTCTTCCATGGTCTCTTCGTCTTGATCCGGCACGTCTTCTTCTTCTTCTTCTTCTTCCTCGTCCTCCTGATCCTCCTCCTCTTCGTCGTCACTGAGGGTGACTTCTTCAACCTTGGACGGTCCATCGTCATCGTCATCGTCATCCTCTTCCTCCAATAGACTCTCGTCCTCTTGGGCACCGCCGGAGGCTTCAGTCCCGGTGGTTACGGCTCCGGCTGCTGCGACGGCGGCAGCCTCAAGGCCGATCATCGTGCTTTCCGCCATCGGTTGGTCAAAAGACTCTTCTCCGCCGATCTGGTCACTTTCGGCATAGTCTAATTCCCCGCCCTCCGCCCTCGCTGTGGTTTCCTCGTCTTGCCTGTCCAGGTTGAGCGGATCCCTGGCGCTCTCGTCCAAATCCACGGGGGACTTTGACGGGGAGGACATCGCCTTGGCGGCCCAGGTGACGAACACCAACCCAGCGTCCAACAGCAAACCAAACGCAAACGACGCCGGTCGACTCAGTGCAGCGGCTGCTGCGGTGCCTTCACTCGCAGCAGCTGACAGAGCTGACGCTCTGGCTGACACAGATCCAGGCAAGTCAGTTGTGCCGTGGTCGACGACGGCGCCCCCGGCGGTGAGGAGGATGAATCACGTCTCGCCCGATAGAGGCAGTAGGGAGACGGACCCACCGACCGACAAACAAACAAACAGACAGACGCTTTGTCAGTTAGATATGGAAATTAAATACCCATTTATACCATTAACTAGCAGAGGTGCCCCGGCGTTGCTCGGGTCATTTTGAGACTCACCGCAATCCCGCCCACCAGCAGACTCGACCTTAGCTCAACACGCGCTTCACGCTGAACACGAAGCCAGTCTTGCCTCGACTCGAAGCTGATCTCGCCCTCGAACGTTTGAAACTGAGAAACGTCTGATCCAGGCACTATTCTTCTCCCTAGCTTAGTGATAGCAGCGGTTAGTTACTCCAATAAAACGCTCAGAGTCAGTCAAAGAGAAGTTCGACCAACTAAACTGCAGTCGACATCTTTGGAAGTCCAAGCTTTTCTCGAAGACAAGATGGATTCAAGGAAGCAGTTTGTGTCCGCAGTCAAGATCAGCGTAACCATCATCTTTCCTGCCTTCTTCTTCCTGGCAGGATCGCTGCTGTATCTGGTGGACCCCATCTTCGTGGGCCCAACCAAGCCAAATTTCTTGGGCCGCCTCTAGGAACTGGTGGATTGCACCTTAGCCCTTGTCATCATCGGAGCTGTGGGTCTCTAGATTAAACCCTTCTCCAAACCTTTTGTGGAACTTGACAACTCGACTGCGCCCAAGGACATAGATGTGAAGAGCTGGTCGATGCAACTACAGAAGAGGCGGAAAAGGTTTCTCCAGCATCCACCAACGCTTCAGGGCCAGCAGAAGAGGTTGCCCCAGCATCCACTAAAGCTTCACGGACAGGGCCTATTGGGGCAGAGGTACGCAAGACATCAAGAAAAGTTACTGAGCAACACCTAATAGAGGAAGCTGAACGCTGACTTCATACAAGTCATCCCAGATGAGGCGGAGAGGCAAAGCGTTCAAGCTTTCCTCATAATCATATGAGGAAAGACCACCGGGTGTCTGATATCATCGGCTCGACCCAAATGAAGAGTGGATATCAAGAGCGTTCTCTAGAACAACTTCTGGCAATGAGACTACGAACAGAGCATATAAAAGCCTTGTGATGTTAGAGCCTTGTGATGTCAGAGCCGTGGGGAACGTTCAATGAAGATGCAAATGATTCAATGACTCGATCATCTGACCTTCTCACAGAAATGGGAGAAATTCCTACTGCGTGTGCTGCCTGAGGTTGATTGCTACCCAAAGCTGAACTTTTGAAAATGCTGTCTGCATCATTGGCACCAGTCTTTATTATGACTCTCATCCCTATAAGACCGCATCAAACACACTACAGATCTCAAACTGATAACGTATCACAGTTGCACCTTCTGCTGCCCTCAGTAGATCCTTAAATGATGTCTATCAGTCTCAAAAATGGCCTGATATTAAGGAAGCACCAAAATGGGGGCACAATTTTGCTAGGTTTTTGGCAATACCGTAGTTTAGTCGTATTTTAGGGATTTTTAAAACTCAAACTTGCTGCAAACTGACAATATTTCACGATCATAATTTTAAAATGAGATCTCAATTGCAGCCAGACCTTCATTAATACCATCAATTCTGGCGATTTCTGCGGCCTCAAGAGATGGCCTCAGAGGCTCCCCGAAACGTGCACAATACGTTCGACTGGAGGAAAATCGTCTTTATAGCAGACAACCTGACATTTTGTATTTTCTTGACCTAAAGTCGTGACTTCATATTAAAGTGTCTGTAATCTTTTAGGCTGTTGGTTAATTAAAGTCTTTCATATGTTGCTATCCGCCATATGCAACTCTTTCCAGAAGCAGGTGCCGTCACTTCATTGATATCGCAGTGTGCAGGCACGACGTGGAGCGTCTCTGCTTCATCCTTGTCACCGCTTGGGACGCTGTCGTCGACCACGGCCAGCCGTCTTGCCTGCATTGGATCATCTATGGCAAGTAGCTGTTCTGTGGCCCAACCAAAGTGGTGAAAAGGGAAAGAAAAACAAACATCCGTTCTTCGTCCAGTGGCACGTGTACTTTGTGGACGCGATGGTCAAGGAGAAGAAGTCCACGGGCTCTGCCCACAGCATGAATCACGCCCGGCGCGGCGAGTCCAAGGGGCACACTCGCTCGGCCGCCACCGTCAAGCGCCTCAAGATGTACCGCTCGTCCGGGCCCAAGAGGAACAGGGAGGGCAAGATCGTTCGTCCAGCTGCCTTCCAGTCGCACGTCGAGAGTGGGACACGGGCGCGGGTAGAGCCCAGTCGAAATTGGTTCTCCAACTCCAAAACAATATCGCAGGCGGCCTTGCAAAAGTTCCAGGAGGACATGAAGACTGTCCAGAGCAATCCGTACAAGGTGATCATGAAGAAGACGGCGCTACCCGTTACGCTGTTGAACGAGCGCCGCAAGACGGCTCGGGTCCACTTGCTTCAGACGGAGTCGTTTGATCGGACCTTCGGCAAGAAGGCCACCCGCAAGCGCCCGCGCGTCGGAGCCTCAGATCTGGCAGAGCTGGCTCGGACAGCTGCTGCTTCAACCGATGGCTATGAGGCCGAGAAAGACCGCGACCTCGTACGCGACGACGTCGATGGCGTTAAAGCCTGCGCTCGTGAGTACATCTTCTCGGCGGGACAGAGCAAACGCATCTGGAACGAGCTGTACAAGGTGATTGACAGCTCGGACGTCGTCGTTCAGGTGCTGGACGCGCGCGACCCTCTCGGCACCCGTAGCGCACAGATCGAGAATTACATGCGAAAGGAGAAGGCGCACAAGCACCTGTTGTTTGTGCTTAATAAGATCGACCTGGTGCCGACGTGGGTGACGCAACGTTGGATCGTGACACTCAGCCAAGAATATCCCACGGTGGCATTCCACGCCTCGCTCAAGAATCCTTTCGGCAAGGGCACGCTCATCAATTTGTTCCGGCAGTACGGCCGCCTCCACAAGGACAGCAAACAGATCTCGGTGGGCTTTATTGGCTACCCGAACGTGGGCAAGAGCTCTGTCATCAACGCCCTGCGGTCCAAGAAGGTGTGTAATGTGGCGCCCATTGCAGGAGAGACCAAGGTGTGGCAGTACATCACGCTCATGCGCAAGATTTACCTTATCGACTGTCCTGGCGTGGTCTACCCCACCGACGAGTCAGACGAAGAAAAAGTGCTGAAAGGTGTAGTGCGAGTAGAGCTGGTGCAAGATCCCTCGGAGTACATCCCAGGCGTCTTGAGAAGCGTTCGCGCCGAGCACTTGGCGAGGACGTATAAGCTGGAGAAGGAAGATTGGACCGATGCCGCAGACTTTCTTGAGAAAGTGGCACAGAAGTGCGGAAAGCTACTAAAGGCTGGTGAGCCTGACGTCAACACCGTCAGCAAGATGATCCTTAATGACTACCAGAGAGGTAAACTACCTTATTTTGTGCCACCTCCGGGATGTGAGACCAGGGCCAAGGAAGACCACGAGGGAGCAGGGGAGGACTTTGCAGGGCTTCAAGAGGTACAGGAGGAGGTGGAAGTAGAAGAAGACAGTGATGCCGAAACAGAGGAGGGTTGTGATAAGGAAGGCGAAGAAAACGACGGCGACGAGGAAGCGAAAGCCAATAAAAAGAAGAGGACCTAAACTACTAGAAGGCTTCTTAATGCGAAGCGTACGTGTGCACTGTGGTGAAGTCTGCCTCTGGCAGCTTCAGAATGTCCTGAGAAGGAATCGTCAACATGCAATGTATCAGTTACTAGGAGATGTTACACAATAAGATCAGAGTTAACTATTACCACTTTATTGCGAGCGAGCTGTTCATCTTCTCCACCTCGTGGTAGTCCGTGTAGAGCTCTTTCTTGGCCTTGTCAGTGTCCTCTCCGTCAAGCCACTCTCTGTACATCCACAGCACTTGAGGGTTGTCCTCTGGTCTTCTCATCTTCAATTCTCGCAGTCTCATTTCCAGCTTGGCCGCTGTCTCCCTCGGACTGCGGCCATTGCCACTTGACTCCTTGAGCTGGGCACCCCCGTTGAGACAGCCGGCGGGACAGGCCATGACCTCTACAAAGTGATAGGGACAGCGGCGGCCTCGCTTGAGTTTCTGCACAAGGTTCTGAATGTTGCGGAAGCCATTGGCAACAGCAAAATGCAGCTTGCCGACGGAAGCTTCTAGAAGGTCGGGATTGCGACCTGCTTTAAACTCAATCCCTTTACCGTCCTCCTCTAGTCCTTCTCGAAGGTGCTCTGCGGCCCAACGCAAGACATGTTCTGCGTAGCCTCCTGATCCAGAGCCTTCATGGCCGAAGAGTTCGGTAGAGTCATCGTCACTCAAGAAGGCATTATACAGAGGGGTCCTCTGACTGTTTGAAAAGTCGAAGTCCTTCTTATCCATTAGCTGCTCCAGCTCAACGGTGGTGATAACGAGATCTACGTCTCTGACGCCAGTCTCAGTATCTGCGAAGTCTGCTCGTGAAGCTTCCAACTTCTTGTCGAAGCAGGGCATGAGCGTCACATGATACAAACGAGCAGGATCGACTTCTTTCGACCTGGCAAAGTGACTCTTCAGATATGCTCCCATGATCTGCTGAGCAGAACGCACGCGACTCAGATATGGCAAGATCCACGAGCCGTGGGTCTTTTCCGAATAGCAGATCCACCCGGGGCAGGCGGACGTCAACACTGGTAGAGGTGCAGAGCCGCTGCCTTCCTTGTATCTCGTCAGGAACTCCTTGCGCTGCTCGATCAGGGACAAATCTTCCGCAGCTCGCAAGTCTACGACGTAATCGGCCCCTAAGGACTTGAGGAAGGTGCAGACCTTTTCAGCGGCACCTTGGACAGACTTATCAGAGAACCTCTCTGCCAGAGCTAGGATCGGCTGCAGCTGAAGGCTCACCACAATCAGGTCGATCTCGGGCCCGCCGTCGAGGACTTCATGGGCTCCGCTTGAAGAGGCTTTTCCGGTCTTGGCCGCAAAGATGCTGCGTATTTCATCTAAGTCAGAACACGAAACCCTCAGTCATCTACTTGTCCAGCACGCTCACCGTTCCAGCTGTTCTCCGCTCTGCTGCTCGATGAGGACCGTCTCGGCCGATGTCACGCATCCGGAGCAAGCCAGGCAGTCTTCCAGGGTGATGCTCGCCTTCTCCAGCTTTTGGTTGCTGCCGTCGGCCCGTTGCTGTGAGTACGAGCCGTCATCGCCGATGCGAATCTTGGCTCCTGCAAAGTCTCGGTCACGTTGACGCAGTCTTGATTCATGATCTTCTAAGCGGTCACGCACTCACCCTTTCCCGGCGGGACCTTCTTGTCGACCTTGACCGGTTTGATACAGTCTTGGGAAGGCGCGATGAAGTCGTCCAAGTCCGTGAGCCGCAGCACTCCGCTGAAAGACATTTGACTGCCGGTCGAGATCTTGAAAGCTTCAGAAGTGTGTTTGTTTTCGACCTGTTTTGTTGTCCATTCAGGCCTCTCTCAGCTAACCTAGTATGGCAACACAGACGAGGTACTTATATACGTCATTTGTGATGGCAACCCTGACTGCTGAAGTGTAAACACTGTGATTGCGATGAGTAAAATCATAAATTTACTAAATAGCACTGTCTACGAAACAGGTCGCCAGCTTCTCGACGGCCTCCATGTCGACAGGAGAGGCCACGGCCTCGGCTGTGGCCGGAATCCCCAGCAACGAGGAGGGCCGAGTCACCCCCTCAGCTGAGCACTTCGCCACCACCCCTCAGAAGACGGGCGACAAGCAGCAGGATGGGAGACCAACGCCGGATCACGTCCTCGATGAACCGGACGATGAGGAGCTCATCGCCGGGTTGGGCGACCTCGTGGATGCCCTCGCGGATTCCGAGGGAAAGGCCCGTGCTGGCGCGGACAAAGCCAAAGTGGCAGGAAAATCTTTACCTACCTGCTTTGTGTCCACCTAGGTAAAGAAGAGAGAGCATTTCTCACGGAATCTCTGTTCTCCAAACTCAGCGCCATCCTGTTGGACCAAGTCATGAAGTCGTCCGACTCCTCCGCCCCTAAGGTCCGCTGCGCGTTCCGACGGTGGGCAGGGGGAAGAGGACTCCTTGGTTGCGAAAACAAGGAGACGGCAGATTACCTCGCAGGACTGATTGGCGGCATTCAAGTGGATGATCAGTCCTTTAAAGCTTGGACAAGGGGGGAGTGCAGACGGCTAAAGAGGATGACTTTCTACACCCCCGCGGAGGAGGGTCTATCGCCGGACAGAGTAATGCAACAAATCAAGGATCAGAACGAACTCCCGGGTTCGTTCGTTGTGTATTCCCACCAAGATGTGGCGTCCACGATGAGAAAGACTGGGACAGCACGCCATGGCTGGCACTTCCACGTCGGTGTGTCGCCGGATAATGGAAGAAAAGATCAGAGCAATGGGGAACCAACTCTATCTGGCCTTCCACAAGATAGCGGTCTCTTTTCCCGGGACGAGATCACACGGATAGGAGGAATTCCACACTCCATCCGTGGACCAATTCCGCACCTTCCCGTCGTCCAAGCGCAGGAGGGTCCTCTCTAAGATGAGGAAATACGGTCTGCCCATCCCAGGGCAGATATTTCTTGGAAGGAAGGGACACAAGAACCCTCAGGGCTCAGTGACACCCCAACCTTCTTTCAGTTATGAGGAGGCAGGGCCTAGGGAGGCCCTTTCCTCCCGGGACAGCGACCTGTCCCACGACCTGCCTGCGTCCAAACTCCCCGAGGACAGGAAAGAGCCTTCGTGCTCATCCATTCCAATTTGGGACGCGGCGTTGGATGAGATGCCCCAGGCTCCAGGGGAACCCCAAGAGCCCAGTTACTTAGGGGGACGCCAGGAGCCAGTCCCAGAAGTTGACGGGAGGAAGGTTAGGCGCCCCTCTGATGAGGAATGGAAGACCACACAGTTCCTGGAGAAGCAGGAGACAATATACGGGCACAAGCTGAAGATTGCCTCCAGCCGAACCAGGAGCAACTCCCGAGGATGGGGTCGCCCCCGAGGGAGTCGTAACCGAGGTTGTAAACGCGGTAGCGGAACTACCTCGGGGATGCCATGGACCGTGAGCCAAGAAGAGACTAGCGGTCACGTTTCGAAGTATTTATCGTATGTTTAGACTTCAATAAATACAGTGGATATGGAGGGCGTTTCCTGCTCGCAGGTTTCCCCTCCAGACCACTCAAGAAAAGCTGAGTGGCTGCGTCCAATTCATTCGCTGAATACACAGCATTGTCGAGCAGCAACTAGCAAAGTTAAAAGTTTCTATCACGAAAAGATGATCGCTTCTTCCTCTTCCAGGAACCCTACTTATGCACCGGTAAGATGCCGGCTCCAAAGCTATGGGCACAGACCACTCTGAGGGCATAAGTGTGGCATCTTAAGCTCCAGAGGGTTGAATGTTTGGTACTGCTCAAACAGACAGAGATGTCTGCCCAGCTGTGTTTGACAGGCATGAAAAAGTGGCCAAGACTTAACGTGGTATCAATGGGTGTATCTTGATATCACTGCCGAGCCCAGGGATCCATTTCCCAGCTGCTGGATGGAGCTAGTAGTGGGTGAATGCACTGACACGCATGCACACAACGTGCCATGGTTGTTGGCCAGACAATCGAGCGTCGACTGAAAGTGCCATAGATTCTCCATCCAGCGATATGGAGCGATATCCCTAAAAATATCCTTACATCGAGTGTTGAATGTACTGTACATTGTATTAAGAAACAAAGAAAGTGTTGTTGAACCGAGAATTATCGTCAGTTTGAAAGTCATGTAGTCAATGACTGAACATTGGGTTCTTTCTTCACGTACACACTTGTTTATTGGTCCGGGATTCTCAGTCACCGTGAAACGAGATGGGTTAATCTTTTCCCAGATCTCCGACTGATGGCATTCAGCACTTAACAGATAACGGATGTTGTACGTCTTAAGTACCTTTTCAGTGTCATCAGCATATGTGTATGTCCATTAATATTTCTCCCGTTCAGTTATGTCGAACTTCACAGCATCGTTGGCACTCAGACCAAAAACTTGCGCAAGACACTTTGCAGCTACTTGTCTGAAGATTCGGAGCGTCCGGCCAAGGTTGGCCAAGTTGCCGCTAGAGCCACCGCTTGCCTGCAGTCAAAGAAAGCCAGCGACATTTCTTGTGCCACTGCTCCAGTTGGTGTCAGGAGCTCCGCAGTGTACGGGCAATGCGCAAGCGCAGAAAGACGGACTCCGTCTCCTCCTACCCTGCGGAGTCCAACTTACTGCAGGTAAACATTGTCCAGCGTCAGTGAGTGCGGATGATAATACTGATAAGCTCAGAAATGCGGTTCTGTCGCTCAGTTTTCACCAAGGAAACGACACCTTTGGGAAGAAGAACAATTGCCGGCAATGACGTTGACGTTCGAGCCCTGCATGAGCGCAGGCACACAGTTGGACTCCGTCATCGTCGCCCATCCCATCCACCTGTGACGTGTTTGCCGCAACTCACGCAAATGCAACGACGATTCTTTCACAATTGAACTGCCGGCAGCAGCTTAAAAAAAATTGGAACAACTCAGATAACCCACCTGTTTTGTTCTCTACTCGCCGCCCTTCCCTTGACGCCCAGGCTTTCAGTTGTCGGCCAGAACTCGGCGAGGATGAAGTGCGTGCTGTTAGTGGCTGGTCATGATTCCACCCTGCAAGACGAGATCCGGGCGGATGAGACTGGGAGCTATGTCCACTTGGAGGGCGTGCCCAAGGCGCTGATGCCCGGGGTAGGGGGGAAGCGGCTGCTTGACTACTGGTGGGACATCATCAAGAACAGGCAGCTCTTCTCAGAGGTAAATGTGCTACGTGCGTAAAGCAGCTGTCAGCCAAGGTTCTTCAACAGGTACTCCAACATGGGAAAAGCTTCACCTCAAGTCACGTTTAAGTTCGACGGGCCAACGTAACTGTACATGTTGGACATGAAGAAGTTACCACACTCACCAAGGACACTCCTACACTATCCTCCTGTATCACGGACAACAGTCCTTTTTTCCCCGCAATGTCACTGACATCCCTCGCATAACAGGGCTGTTCAATAAATACACACTTTATGAATGACGGTGACAGTGAATCACCCTGTACGTGCAGTAAAAGAGATGATGTTTTGCTCAACTCTACAAGCACAACTTCTTTCACCCCAGGTTTTTCTCGTGACAAATGCCGACAAGTTTAAGCACTTTGAGCGTTGGGCCAGTGCCTCCGAGTTTCCCACCGCCAATGTCTTGAACGACGGCACCTCCTCGAACGAGTCGAGGCTGGGATCCGTCGCTGACCTCGCACTCTGTCTCAGGGCAAGAGGACTCGGCCACGAGGACGTGTGCGTCATTGCCGGAGACATGATGTTTCAGGTGTGAAGACTGTTCCGGTCTCCATTAATCAGTCTATGATGGGCCTTCAACATGCCCACTTCACTTACCCATTACCCACTTTATAAGCAAATCGGAGATGCTTCTTATTGGATGAGATACGGGTGTGTGTTGCAGCCTGACAGGATCGAGTGCTCCGTCCTTGTGGAATGTATTTGGAAGGGAATTTTTCTGCACTCATCAGCATGCAGTGTAATTAGTATAATGTAATGATTAGTATGATGGGGTATCATTCTGGTCTGGGACCAAGAACAGCTCACCTGCTTCACGTGCCTTTACATCAGTGATGTGTATCAAGATAACTTTCCCTTATAGGATCAGAATTTCGACCTGAACCAGGTGATGAACTTCCATCTGTCTCGGCCAGACGGGGATACTGCGATCTACTATGAATTGGATCCCGTCGAGAGCATCTCCAGCAGAGGCATCGTGGAAATCTGCCAGGTCACTAACAAAATTGTGAGGTAATTCCATCATGCCCTTATGCTACCCGGTGTAAAGAATGAGATTAAGCTGCTCCATTGCAGATTCTATGAAAAGCCCAAGGAGAATGAGACCACATCGAGGAATGCCAGCGTCGTGTTCTACTGCTTCAGGGAAAGCACCTTACCTTACATAGAGAAGTACGTCAGCATCAGCAACGTCCCTATTCATTTACTGTGTCAAGGACATCTCAAGATTTTCAGTTAACAGCAAACTTTTCCCATCCAAACTGATACCTTTCAGGTATCTGACTCTGTTTCCCCGGGTGTCCGAGCGCTCCATGGGCCAGCTGTTGCGTTGGCTCATCAATGAACAGGAATGCACATTCTATGGACTGAAGTTGCCCACAGGGTTCCAAATGATCGGCCAGACTAACCTCCGGTCATACGAAGAGTGGCTCAGGTACTTTGGCGCTCACTCCCAGGACAAGGTATCAAAGAAGAAGGTCACCAAGAGAGCGTATGCCAGAATTGGGGTGAGTCCATCACTGCAATACTCATACATGTACACCATTATCCGCGAGTTCAGTAAGAATGTGTGATGTTGCGCACAGTTAAAAAGACTGAGAGGCTTGAATGTAGTTAACGCAGGAAGCCCATCGCTGTTCATGCTGTCCACCTTTTCAACACAGCTGGTGGGCAACCCCTCCGACGGCTTCTACGGCAAGACCATCTCTCTGTCGATCCGTAACTTCTGGGCCGAGGTGTCCATATCAGAGAGTCCCAAGCTCATCCTTACCCCACATCCTCTCTGTGATCCCACAGAATTCGGGAGTCTGGCCGATTTGCACGGGATCTCCTCCAAGGAAGGCTACCTCGGAGGACTCAGGCTGTTGCAGGTTCTGGAAGGAAATTAAGTTGAAACATTCACATCTGTATGATGTCATATGAACAAAAATAGGCTACCTGCAAGAAGTTCTACCACTATTGTTCGCGCAAGGGGATAGCATTGGCCAAGAGGAACTTCACCATCAAGTACGACACTAACATTCCCAGACAAGTAGGTGGTGCCTACGAGTACTTGCAGCCTTCCTGTTGGATGCTCCAAAAAGGATGCTCTTTTGTAGGTGGGACTAGCTGGCAGCAGCGCCATTGTGACAGCCACTCTCAAGTGTCTCATGTCCTTCTTTCAGCTCAATGAGTCCGATCTGCCAAAGGTACAGTCAATTCTCGATTGGATGATACGGCCCGCACCCTGTTGATATTGTTGAATTGAGAATATCGTTAAATCGAGCTCTGCCTGTGCACTAAGTTGGAAAGACAACAGTCGAGAGAATGTCGAGAACGTTAACAATTAAAGTTGACTTCATTCATTCTCAGACCCTTTTTTGTTTTGCTACTGAGCCATGGCGTTCTCTCATATCGCAGGAGCTACAACCTCAATTCATCCTGGACGTGGAGGTTGCCGAACTTCGCATCAATGCAGGCCTTCAGGATAGAGTAGTTCAGGCATGCTAGAATAATATCAGCCTCTAGGTGACTGGGTACAGGTGCACAACCAACGATCACTTTCCAGGTCTATGAAGGATTGGTCTCCATGGACTTCTCAAAAGACATTATGGACAAGCAAGGCTATGGCAATTACACAAACCTCCCCATCAGGGCGGACGAGTTACCCCTGTTTTTCCTCTGCTACCTCAGCGATCCCAGTGACTCCGGAAAAATCCACTCCACAGTCAGGCAGCGATTTGACGCTGGAGACGAGGTCAATGTTGTTCTGTTGTCTCTTTTGACACCATTCTTCAATGGGGACACTCATTGGATGACCTGAGTTGCGCAATTTCAGGTTGTGGTAGCGGGCATGAAACAGTTTGCCGCCTTGACCACTCAAGCCCAGGAGGCCTTGTCCACCCACGATTGGTCTCGCTTTCATTCGCTCATGGACGACAACTTCCAGCTCAGGAGGAGCCTCTATGGCGATGACTGCATTGGCCAGACCAACCTCAGAATGGCGGAACTGGGAAAGAAGTACGGAGCGGCGTGCAAGTTCCCGGGTGAGACAACCGGGGCCGACGTGTACACTTACTCCGCTCGCAGGAGGTGTCTCTGCACACTTAACTGTTGCGTGTCTTCTATCGCAGGCAGCGGAGGGGCCATCCTAGGCCTGTTGCCCGACGCCAGCGTCTTCGAAGAGTTGAAGAAGGATTACGAAAGTGAGGGCTTTGTCGTCACCAAGGTCATTCCAAATGTCAAATGAGATTGTTGTACTGTTGTGCCCAATGCTACGTGCCTAATGCAAGACTTGTTTTAACCGATCTTGTAATAAATACATTATAACTAGAATCACGTGTGATGCTGTAACTCACAATCACTCATGACCAGGGATTGTACAGAAGGGGACTTCAAAGACTATGCTTATGACTTTCTCCAGTCGGTTTACGTGTAAACTTTATAAATCGACTTTGAAAGTCGAGAGGACTACAACGACATCCCATTTGCGAGACGAGAGAACGACGACGTCCCGTTGGTGGCTGAGAGGACGGTGTTGCGTCGAGACCCGGGCCGAACTTTGCGTGGACCCATTTGTGAGCCAGGAGGACGACAACGACGTCCCGCTGGTGAGCCGCGAGGACAACTGTGATGACGCAGCGCATCATGGTCAAAGTGTCTGAAGTGACGCTTTCTTTCAATGCTGAGTGCCTTTTGCTTCTTGAATGTACTTCAACGCCATTGCTAACCCCCCCTCACTTTATCAGCGATGAGGCCTCCATAGAACATTCGAAAATTCAAACAAAATTCGATTTTTTTCCTTCCCAAAGTCAAAAAATTCGGTGTTTTGCTCGAATTTTGTCTTACACAAATGTTTGAATGAAATTCGAATCTTATTCGAATTCGAAAATTTCATTTCTTCGAATTTTTTGCAAGTCTTGATTAGCTCCACGGGCATACAAAAAGTGCCAAGAAAGTTTGTTCTGTGTCAACATGCGACAACTCCAAGGATGTATCCTACCACACGTTCCCGAAGAATGAACAAATCCAGAAGGTTTGGGTCGCCAAGTGCAAAAGAAGTGACCCCTTCGATCCAAAATCACACACTTGTGAGCACCATTTCAACCTGGTTGCGTATGAACTTGATGTGAAGGAGGAGTTATGGGGAATGCCCCTGAAGAGACGGTTGAAGAAACTCGCCATTTCCTCACTGGATCTACCAATAGGAACAATTCCATCTTGTTCAAAGGCATCATTGTCCCGTCAGAATCGTCAAAAAAAAAAACCCCAAGGAGAGGATGGTGCACGAGCTAATATCATCCATGCTCTCTTTTCTGAACAGTAGAGTCTCCCAGCAGCAGAGAAAAACGTCCATGAGTTTCCCAATCCAGATGAAGACACCAATACATTACAGCAAGTCCACAGTGACGCAGCTATGATAACAGATGCCGCAAGTTTGAGGCTGTCTTTCAAACTTTCCACAGTATGCACAAGGATGGAACAGATCAAGACTAATGTCAGCATCAGAATGTCTGATGTCCCACACGAGAAATTTCCGTCATGGCCCAAAGAAGTGTTGGTATTTTTTGCAAGGACAAGAACATCATTACAATTAAGTATTTGAACAATTTGAAAGTAGATGCAGCAAAAGCAAAGTTATGCAGTTTGAAACAGAGTGGCCAATTTCAGTTTAAAGTCATTTTCATTGTAGGTACATTGTTACCTACATTACATTGTTGTACTGTTGGCCAGTTGGTCACCTCTGAAAATGAACATTGATATTCGTATATGGTATGCATAACTTACATAGCCAACAGCTAGATAAAGCAGAATTTGTCACTGTATTGAATGCACAGTTCTCCTAG
>JAAUXU010094359.1_pt1 | contig 24981 bp, 25 predicted proteins | sample 7278151 | NCBI WGS metagenome assembly JAAUXU01 (sample SAMN14350113, study PRJNA611818) | marine sediment metagenome | isolation source: surface marine sediment (1.8m) | place: French Polynesia: Moorea | collected 2018-08 | reverse complement strand
TTCAAAGACCTCACTGGCTCTCAACCCCACACTGATCAAGTACATCAAGGGCGAGGCCTCTGCAAAAGCTCCCTGTCAATGGCCTGGCTGTGTCAGGTCTTTGAAATGGCATCCGAGAGATGTGCCAGTGCCACGTGGACAGACCAAGTTGAAAAGTAACGGGTTCCTCGCGCAAACCACCAATACTTTCTGAGACACGGCAGTTGTGAACTTTTTTTTTGTCAATCAGCCATCGTACGTCACCCGAGGAGTACCAAACAGAGACCAGGTTTGCTTCTTTTTTTTGTTTCGGTGATTTTTTTCTTGGCTCCTAAAGTTACGCATCGTGCTGTGCGTAGCGCACGCATGGGTGGCTGCAGAGAATGGGTTGGACAGCCACTTGATGGGTCGAACGAGTCTAGGCCAAATCTGCACAGTAGGGACGTACACAAGTTTTCCCCAGCATAGCAATCAGCGTTTATGCTCGGTGGTCGGCAGCAAAAGTGTGTCTCTTCAAGAATGAGGACTCGGCCGGGAGATCTTGCCAAAATTCTCAGCAGCCGCAGATTCGTATCGAGAAGATAGGGAATTTCCCCTTTTTGTCTTGCGAAAATTTGCCGGGATTTTGCGCTCCGATTTTTTTATCCGGCCGACTGATGCCACATGGGAGAAAAAGACGAGAAAGATAGACGTGGGGAAATTAGTCAAGCAAGATGGATGGTTGAGGCCGACGCAAAAATCACCATGGTTGTTTACGTCTGCCAAAGATGGTTGGAGGACACTGGAGCACCTGAGAAAGTCCATCCTCTTCATACCAAGTGAAGTCTGAAAGTCTGATTTGGCATAAAAGCGGGCTTTTTCTGACTCTGCCCGACTTTTTTTTTCAGGCCTTCTTTGTTTCTCTTTCTTCGTCCGTCTTGGCCAACTTGCAATCAATCAGCCGTGACAGACTGAGAAAGGAAACGACGAGATTGCCAAAGCAGGGAAATAAATAAGGCCACGATGAAAATGAATGTTTCTGCAGTCGAGGATTCGTTTCTGGAAGAGCAGCACAAAAGTTTTGGGAATTCAGCGCGCGTGTCTTCCACAAGAAGATAGGAAGAAAACGTAGAGAGAGAAAGGTTAGCTCATTTTTATGTGTTCCCCCTGCCTCCTCCTTGCTTTCACATCACTTCTATGCACGCAGGTTACTATAGGAACTTACAAACAGCAGCCGACGTTGGCTAAATCCTCAGCATTTCTCTTTTCGCGTTCTCCACTTTTTCCAGGTGGGGACGACGGTGAGATTTGTGGCTGCTGGAATGTGACTTTTCTGCTTCTCTCTGCGCACGGCGATGCTAGCTGCACATATGAGCACACGCGCAGCAAAGCATCAAAAACAGGTGCCACAGGACTGGAGACATAAATCTTCATAGCGTCGCTGTTCGCGGCGCGGTCGGACGGACGGACGGACAGACGGACGGACGGGTGGGCGGTGGTGTCGGCCCTTAGGACGGTGCAGGCCAAGACAGGCCAGGCATGTCTGACGCCATCGGCCCCAGATATCAAAATGTCGCTGCAGCAACCGCTGGAGACGCCAGCTGATAAGCAAGAACTTTCCACATCTTGGCAGAAAAAGGCGATTTTTGCACTCGAGCGTCGCCCATTAATCGGGACTGCATCAATGCTCGTCCTCCACCCGGGTGAGGAGTCTTTTTCATTACACTTGAGACCTGAACTAGGCTGAGTGACGGCAGTGCAAGTTCCGGCGCAGTGAATACGTGTCACGACTCCGTCAGTCAAAAAACAACCTAGCGTGAAATTCTGTCTGCACGTTCAAGCCAGACTTATCAAAAGATGAGGAAGAAGAAGCCACTTCTTGCATGCACGCGCGCGCGCACGCGCGCGCACGCGCCCATCTTGTGTCTTGGGCCTGCCTCAAAAACTTCAGCTTGGGGCGTTTCCTCACAGGTATTTTGCAGGTTGTTTTTTTCCTCGCCGCAGGAAGTCATTTCTCGTCCGCCTTTTGTTCAGTGCTTTCAGCAGGGCCTTCAGCAGGGCCTTCAGCAGGGCCTTCAGCAGGACCTTCAGTAGGGCCTTCAGCGCTCTCTCTCTCAGTCCCAAAAAGAGCCAATGAGCTCGGCTGGCAGCAGATTCTCACTAGATGTCGTGAAAGAAAAGCTTCCAGAGCGCACACAAAGAATTATCACTTCCGACACCGCCGAAGATGCAAACAGCCTTTCTCTCCGGGATGGATAAAGGTACCATCCTGGCCTTTGCACGTGAGCCCATGTCATGGCTCCCCAGGGGCTGCTTTCCGCCTACTCCTACTTCCTCATAGGACTGCCGGAGAATCAGTAGCGTGGAGCTATTTATTTTGGGGAGAAAGCCGCTCATTGACGAAGAGGCCCGGAGCAGAATTCAGGCTAGCGTCGTGCTGTCACCTGTCTCCTCCCACCAAAGCTCGGGTGCACTTTAGTTGGTCCATGCGCCACTCAATTTGTACTTCCCGTCCTCGGAGGACGAGACTTCTCTCCGTCCTCCATAAACTTTCGTGATTACCTCCGGGTCTCCCCAGTGCAAAAGGGACCCCCCAATCAGTGCATCGGAGCGCAATCCAGACTCGCAGTGATGACGCGGATTTCGCATTTCATCATGCTCGGAGAAGTCGGGAAGCCACCGGGTCCGGTCCTCTTTGCAAAATTCCTTTCATAACTGACTTGTGGGAAAAGTTTCTTCTGCTTTATCGCGGGAGTGAGAAGAAAGTCGACTGGTAACAAAAAAAAAAACTTCTTCTACTATGGCATAAAATGCTCGCTTTCTTGTCGACGAAAGACGGTGTAAAATATCGTCGTATATAAACCTCGGGTAATAAATGCCGGGGACTTGGGCAATAATCTCTCCTAGGAAAGCCCCCAGGTTCCAAGTTGTCAAGGCTGACGCGGCCGACTTGATGCACAGTTGAGGCCACGCCGGACGCGTTCGTCGACTGCAACGACCCATCCGTGACCAGGGAAGATGCACTTTTCCGCATCTCGATCGCTCGGTCGCGATGATAACGCAAGAATTTTCTGCTCTGTGCGTAATGCGGCGCGCCCTCCGTGCTCTGAAAGAGTCTTTTTTTTCCCTCCAAGACAAATGGCGTGGAAAAAATGTCTTTGTTGTCTTGCTTGCAGGACAAAGAGCGAATGAGGTTCGATGCTCGCTCGGTCTCTTACCCGAAAGACTGTCTTTCGTCGTGCTTCTGGAATATTTTTCAGCATGGAGCACAGTATTTGAGCAACAGCGATGCCCAGTTCAGATCCCCAGAGAGAATTTGCGTGCATTCCAGCCGCGCATGTCTGTGTGATACCACGAGGTGAACTACTTTGGGTGGCAATCTGTGTAAGCTTTCTCTTCTTCGATTTCTCTTAGAAAAATGACTCCCAGACTCTCTCTCCTGTTTCGTAGAGAGTCACGAGAAGACGTATGGTCGAGTATCAGTTTCAAGCTCATGCGGGTTGTATGCTCCTCTCACAGGGTGCAGCGCAGTGAAGTGCAGTGCAGCACGGGCGTGCTGCCACCCAAATGTCAGCTGCTTGGAAACTAGAATCGGGTTCCAGCCAGCCAGACGGTCAGCAAAAGCCCGTACTTAGTTTTATCGATCCTCGGGTCGGGCCAGTTTCATCCCTCTCGATCCCCACATCATGCTGGCAGAGAATAATGGGGGGCATTCGTTGGAACGGACGATGGGGTGAAAAGGGGAGGAGGGTTGGAGGAGAAAAATGGAGAGTAAGAAAAAGAGCAAAAACTGAATTGGAAAGCAGAGAGACAACGTCCGTCTTGGTGAGGCGGAGGCAGCTTGGCTCAGGGAAGGGTTGCCTACCTAAATTTGTGCTTAACCCACTCTGTCTTGGACGTGATCAGCGACTGCTGCCACCTGCGCACGCATTGCATGCAGCGCAGTGGACAAAGTTTGCATTCAAGTCTTTCTGTCATGCTCAGGATTGGGCGGTGAGGATCTCCGTCACAGCCAGGATGGGACGCGAGTGTTGCAAAAGTCTGGTCATGAGTCATAATGTATGGACAATGTATGGCCATACTACCATTGGGTGTGACTACTGAACGACCTACCTTGACCTTCCCCGCCGCACGAGTGCTGTGTCGCGTTGTTCCCGTTGAGCAGGCCGTCGCTGGTGATGTCGCACTTGCAGGTGAACCTTAGCTTGCAGTAGAACTTCTTGTGCTCGATCATGTCCACCAGGTCGGAGAACATCTCGCGACAGTTGCCGCAGATCAGAATGTCGGGGCTACCTGCGGAGGAAGGCGAAAGTTTGCAAATTTCCTCTGTTCGGTGCCAACAGGATGGGATTGAATATTGGACTTGGATGGCGGCCAAGAGGATCGAAGTTATGGCGGCGAAGGAAAGAGGTGAAATTGGCACCGCCCAAGCGACAGATCGAGGGCGGCGCTCGAGCCGGTGGAGTCTGCCAGCCTCCCCGACGAGCTTTTCCCCGCCGACTGCTGCCAGTCACACATGCATCTCTGTTTGAGGGACGTCTTGACTGCCCCAGTAGCGATTTATGAGTACGATCTGGGTGCCGAGATCTTCATACTCGGGCACTGCCCAACTTTGCTGCATAAACTTTCCCCTCCTCCCCACATGAACACGTTAGGTATGTGCTCTATTGAAACGTCTGGCCGGGGGGGAGCATCCTTTTCTTCTTTTTCTGATAGAGAGAAAGTTCACAGCTCTAGGAACATCATTCATCTTTCACACAGAGAGATACATTCGTTGGATCCAGCACGACCAAAGATGCCTCTACAATTCCCAAGAGACATTTGTGGCAACCCCTATGTGACTCTTCTATATCCTCACGCACAAGAGGAGGTCTGTGCACATAAATCAGAGAGCGCTATCTGGTTCTGCGCGCAAGAGAGAGAAAGAGGAGGGGTCTCAAAGCCAAAAGAGGCAGTTTGTAGTGGTGGCACTGGTTAGTATTAATGCCAGGAAAGGAGAAGGAGTCTTCAGAGTCTCCGTCGTCGTCTTCCTCCTCCTCGTCGTCGTCGTCGTCGTCGTCGTCGCCGTCGTCGTCGTCGTCGTCGTCGCCGTCGTCGTCGTCGTCGTCAGCATGCAGCACTACAGCAACGGCAGCGGCGGCGGCAGGGTCGGCGAGGCCACGCCAACCCAGTTCGACCCCCCCACGCGATTCATGGCCGATCATGCCCCCTTGGTGTTGCCTCCGTTCCCGGCCTCGGTGCAGTCGGAGCACCAAGAGGCCATCGCGGCGGCGCTGGCGAGCCAGAAGAAGACGGCCTCGTGGACACCAGGTGATGCCTACTACAGAGGTCAACCTTAAACATTCTTTTTTGAAATGCTTTGAGTAAACAAAGCTAATGACCGATTGTGCTCGCAGATTTTTGCAAGAGTCATTCCACTTGCAGATCCCGTCATTGGCCACCTGCTCAACCTCATGCGCCGCGCAGGCCCTAAAGGTGGCGGCAGTGGTGCCGGCGGCTTCGACGGTGAGATGGACGTGGAGGAAGAGTACGAGTTCCTGGAACAGCTGCTTCAGAGCAAGGAGTTGAACGCCCTCGTCAAGGCCCACAACGTCATCCTCTTCTGCAATCAGGTGAGATCAAAGAGTTCCCATCCACGACGTCGTCTTCATTGCTGGTCTAAGAGTTGTCCTCGTTGTCATCAACGAGAGTGTTGCTAGTGTTGCACCTTGCACACTGCTAAAATAAAAGCTTTATATGCTTTATATCCAATAGATAAAGCGCGAGGGCGTGTGTGCGTGTGTGTGTGTGTGTGTGTGTGTGTGGGTGGGTGGGTGGGTGCGTATGCCTGTCTGTCTGTCCAGCTTTTGCGGGAGGACCGTTTGGTGAGCGTGAAGTGCGTGATGAGCGTGAAGCGCTCGTTTGCCATCCTACCCAGCGAAGTGGGCAGAGCGTCAGCGCTAGTAGTATGAAAAGCAATGGTGGTTATTATTATGCTTCAAACACGTTGTACGGGGTGGCCAATGGAGATTAACGACACTGTTTCCCACCTTCAACTTGGGTTGCTAATATCTTTAGGCCACCCTGTAGGGTCTAGTCAAGGAGAAACGTTAGTTTGTCATTGCCTGATGTGTCGTAGGAGCAATGCCCGTGCGTGTCCAACTGCTGCGAGATCGCCTCGGAGGTGATGGAGGACGTCCGGCCGTTCGCTCTCATGATCGAGGAGTGCAGGGAACTCTACGCAATTCTTACGACCCCTCACATAGGGGTAAGATAGTCCTATAACATGTTAACTGGGCTAGTTCGTACTTTTTTGAAAAATGATCAGTTTTGGTTGACTTTTTGGCCATAGAATATTTAGATTTTGCTAAAATCATCATGTCTTTGAGAACTATTCACTATTAGCACTTTTCACTCAAAATTTTATAACATGCAGAATCTCCTTTAAAACTGAATGATATGCACTTTCGCTCTAGGACGACTCATTTGTTCACAATACAGTCAAACTTTCATGCCGTCAACTCGGCTACAGCACATAACTTTGATCCCATACTGTGGAAAAGTGTGTAGTCCTAGAGCAAAACTTCAAATCTGTTCAGTTTTAGAGGAGCTCCTTAGCTTTCCACAGAGAAGTAAACCACTTCAGTAGTTGAATGCAGTCAAGAGTTATGGCTAGAAAAAATAAGTGTGCCCAGCACTTACTACATAGAGTATGTCATAAAACTTAGAGGTAAAAGTGCACGTAGCGAAACATTTTTCTCCAAAGTGAGACCTGTACCGGCCGTAACAGTGCCCTATGCCAACTTTCCACCCCAAAAAACTAAAATTGACACTTTCGAACTAGCCAAGTAATTTATAATTGTATTTTGCTTGGTTCAACTTAGTTTGTTCGCTTTTCCTTCTAGAGTTTGATGCTTTCCCATGACATCGTTGCTCGGAGGGATTATTTGCCCAAGCTGCAGGACATCCCCGTGGAGGTGGACGAGGACGAAGGCACCATCAAGATGGTCCAGCTCGTCAAGAGTCAGGAGCCTTTGGTATGTTTCACAATACGTACACTGTGCGCCAATGGTGAACCTAAAACTACTTGTCCCATTCAACAGGGTGACTCAAAAACCACGGAACCCATTGTGGTAAGTGAGCCAGTTTGTGAAGTCGTTGGTAGGGCGTCACAACAAAAATGGTCAGAGGGGTTTTCGTACAGTATTGAAGTCCAAGTCAGTGCGTCTGATTGCTTGGTTTTCAGGGGGCCACGATCAAGGCAGAGGAGGGCAGCGGGCGGATTCTCATCGCCAGAGTCATGCACGGTGGAGCCGCAGACAGGTGATTGCAAAAACGAATGCCAAAGAGGCCGCGAAACGACCAAAAAAAGTCTGTAACGCGACATCTCTGACACTTTCAGGTCCGGTCTGATCGCTGTTGGGGACGAGGTCATTGAGGTTAACGGAATCCCAGTGGAGGGAAAGACTCCAAACGACGTCCTCAGAATATTGGTAAGGTCTTCAGCTCGTCCTCAGGGCACCCCCAAACATGTTTTCTCCTCATCTCTTGCAGCAAATGGCGGACACCACGATCACGTTCAAACTCATACCCAACGAGACCAGGCCACAGGTGATTCGCCAAACCATGGACTGATACAGGGTGTCTTAGATGAACCGGAACGACTTTATAGTACCATAAAGCTGCTATACTAACACATGCATTGAGACTTCAGCTTCCAAGTAACGTTATGACGGACCATTTTTTTTATAAAAGAGATGCACATCTCTGTAACAATGGCCGATCACTGCATATGCGGTGCCATAAACTTTGTCCGGAATTATCTGGGATACCACGTAGAAGCAATAGGAAATGTCTTGAAGGTAAATTGCTTAAAGGTCCGCGAGTCCCGAGTCCGTCTGCGAGCGCTGTTCGACTACAACCCGCGCAAGGACACGAACATTCCTTGCCAGGACGCGGGCCTGTCCTTTTCCAAGGGGGACATCCTGCACATCGTCAGCCAAGAGGACCCGTTCTGGTACGAGCAACAAAGGACATTAATCTTTAGAGGCTGATCGAAGCTTCACATTTGCATAGGGACTAAAAAATGGCTGTATATATTTGGCTAGACCAGGTTGTTTATCCCTTGCGGCGTGCTATGTATGTCAAGGCTTTATTTCAAGACATTGCAGTCGAAAGGAATGAAAATTGTAACATGTTTTTTGGTCTCCTCTGTGCCTTGAAAGTTTTATGGACACACTACATGTTGGTCCGGGTTACAATTTTGATGTGGGTCTGCTTAGTTACTCTTATGCTAAACTGAAGTTATGTAGTCAATTGAAAACTGAAAGGAAAGTGTGTTTAGCTTTGCCTTCGACATCTGAACTCCTTGCTATGTCCTGGACTTATGGAGTAAATCAAGCATCTGGATCCAGTGCAAGCTTTTCAGGTGGCAGGCGCGGAGGGAGCAGGACCGGCACATGAGGGCCGGCTTGATCCCCAGCAGGCAGCTTCAGGAGAGAAGGATCTTGACCCAGAGAGACGAGATTGCCAAGCGCGAAATCAGGGAGTGGAATGGTGAGAACAACATGGAGTTCTTTTTCCGTCTCTTCTATTTCGATTCTATTCTACCTAATTTCTGTGTTTTACGCGTGTTTTGATACGTGTACATTCACTACATCTCATTCAGCGTCCCAGAGCCTGCACATGCCGTTCTTCGGCTTTGTTTAAGCTAGCGTTTGCTGTTTTCTTTCTTCGTTTGTTTTCTTTTTTTGTCTTATCACAGCACACCCTTAAAAGCATCACAACAACCAACAACTTACTCTTGCGTGGCTGCTGCAGTGTATGACAGTAAAAAGTTAACCTTAAGGCAAAACCGTATTGCTTGAGCTAAGTAAGGACGAATGTACAGGGTACGATTCATTTAGCTCCACTGATGTGCTCCGCACAAGGATAACCACTGAAGAGGACTCCAAAATGTTTGTAACAGCTCTGAAAGTCCCCCATAAAGGACCTGCCGAAGTTGGACATGGTAAATGCACTTTTCCAAGCCCCTCTTGCACGTGGACTGGGTCAGTAAATGGGCTGACCAGCATGCACAGGTTTGTTTGACCGTGGGAGCCTTGATGCTGATAAACATGGGCTTGGCACCTAAAAGTCAACTCGTGATGCCGTTTATTAGTATCCCAGCTAGCTCTATATGTGGATTTGGCATCCAACGATTTTTGACCCGCACCCGGTACCATTGGAAGGACTGTACTTATGAGGTCGTGGAAGAGCTGTCAACATGCATACCCATGTAGAGTGTTCTTGTTGAAGTTGGTCCTCACCTCCAACTCCAACTAGTACCAGTTGGTTTATGCGTAGCAGTCAGTCTCTGTGTTGATCAGTAAATTGCCCTACTCGTACATCTAGGTGTAGTTTTACTTGCTACATTTCTGTACCCACTGTTCTGTAAGGGTGCACCGACGTCCACTGTTATCACAGCTTCATAAGATATTTGCTTATTATGTATGTTAAAAGCACTAGTTCTGCATGCCTACTGCTTGCTCTCCTATTGTTTATTTACCCCACGACCGACCCCTTAGCTGCCAATCCGAGCTGCCTCCTCACCTGCGGCTTCGGCGACGTCTTCGCCACCGACGTTGACGACTCCTACCGTCCATCGGCACCCGGCAACCCGGAGGCGCTGCCGCCGCCGCCGCACACGATCACTCAACCTCTCAGTGCGTTGGAGTCCCGGTGTGCTGACTTCTTGCTTGATCCGGTGACTGGAGACGCGCTGATAACGCCGTCGGAGTGCGCTGAGCGAGCGTTGGCGCACAGGCAACGTGCTAAAGTGATCATGTACAGGGTGTCCGGTAATTAACTTTCTCCACCTCCTTGCAGCATAACGTAGGTAGCATTGTACGTACGTAGTGTTCTTACACATTATTACTTTCATTGATATTACACACCAAGTAACTGTGAAATTGCGAGACTCACTTCATTTACAGTCGTTTGAAAGCATGTGGTGCGCTGTGTTATCCTTATTAATCTTGGTCAAGTCGGAGGTCCACGTGACTTCCCCCAAACCCGGTGGATCTCCTTCCAAGATCCCAAGCAAACTCCAACATTTGAGAATTTGAAAAAAAATTTCCTTTGATCACTGATCAGAAATGTTGTCCCTGGACAGCTGGAACTCTCCAGTGTCAGTGAGATCACCTGCAACTTTACCTCTTAGCCTGACGTTGACAAGTCTCTCACGAGGTAGGAGGACATGAGCTAATTCGTGAATTCCGACAGAGAGCGACGGGTTCGACCGCGAGGAGGTGCCCACCTACGAGGCGGTGGCTCGACTCTTCCCACGTGCTGGATTCTACCGACCAGTGGTTCTGGTCGGTCCCCCCGGGGTAGGCCGGAACGAGATCAAGCGGAGGATCGTGGCCATGGACACGGACAGGTTCAGACTCACCATTCCACGTGAGTAGAACATTTTGCAGAATGGCAGAGGTATCACATTTAGACGTACGATTTTTATGTAGAAATGAAAAATGTCTAGCAACCTGGAGAGCCTGTGCTCGAAGTCAATGACTGAAAATGCTACTTAATTTTGGGGAAAAATTCATGGTAACTGAAAAATCATTAATCATATTCGGCCAGTTGTAGTAGAGATTTTTAGCTGACTTTTGGTATGGTTTAGCAAAGCGTTCACCATTGACGCTGGAGCATGGGAAGTTCCCATTGGGAACTTAGAGCATGAGAATCAAGGAACCAAAATTTTGAAAAAATTATGTGAGACTTCGAGCCCTCTCGGACCCCCCGGGGTTGGGGTATGGGGATAGGGGGTATCCCCCCTATCCCCATAAAACAATAGTATAGATGTTATGGTTATATGGTTAATGTTGTTCTTCCTTGATCTCACTTTTGATCCTTTAAATTACAACGAATAATACGTTTCAAATTTGCACCCTTTTCCAGCATCAAACGCTGAGCAACAAGCCTAATCTGCCTCATGTAACTTAATAACCAATAACTAATATCAATGAGGTTAGGCTTTTGTGGGGAAGCAGATTCCAGATAACCGCGGGACCACAGGAATTTTCGGTGTATTCGGAGCATTTTGTGTACGACGAACAAAATTGGAACTTGAGAAATTTACAGGTGTAGGCGGATTGTGGGTATATTCGATGTCGGTATGGTCGGAGTCAAATATATAACGGAGCAACTTTTAACAAAATGTCATTAAGTAACTGCAACTTGAAAAAGTGGCCATTGATCTGCCCAGATACATCTCGAGCTCCACGACCCGGCGAGATTCACGGCCAGGACTATTTCTTCGTCTCCCGCGACCAGATGCAGTCCGACATCGACGCAGGAAAGTTCCTCGAACATGGAGAATTCCGGGAAAACCTGTATGGGACCTCGGTGGAGGGCGTGAGGGAGCTCCAAGAGGCCGGGCTGCAGCCGGTGCTCACCCCGCACTACCAGGCTCGTTTCATGCATCATCTTTTTCGACTCCGAGGACGCAAGCTGACTTTGACCCTCTTGCAGGCGCTGAAGAAGCTCCGGACGTCCCAGCTGAAGCCGTTCATCATCTACGTTAAGGCGCCAACGTTGGAACGCTTGAAGGAGACGCGGACGCGGACGTACGCGAGGTCGACGTTCGTCGAGAATGGAAGCAGAGCGTTCACGGTAAGGGCAGAATTGTCGATGTAGTTTCCACTTAACGATAAATTTGCTGCCAACCAATTTTATCGTCACCTTCGTCTATGAAGTATGGTTAAATCGAGACTCTACTGCACAGAACTAATGCTTGGGTGGCCTACGTACATGTTAAGATTTATCATCGCTGTTACAGAGGCCCAAATAACCACCATGTTATTTACACTTATTAGTATACTTAACCACAATATTACAGTGCGTGCAGTCTTGGCTTAACGACCTTGAGCAGAGTTAATGCAGCACATCCTTTCGTTTCTCCCTCAGGACGACGAGTTCCGAGCAATGCTGAAGGCCGGCGAGCGGATGGAGTTCTGGTACGGTCACTGGTTTGACGTGACCGTGGTCAACGGCGAGCTCTCTGAGGCCTTCGAGGAGACGGCGCGTGCGATCCAGCGACTGGACCAGGACGCTCAGTGGGTGCCCGAGTCCTGGGTGCAGTGAAGAAGCAAAACAAGCCAAACATACATCCTCCACTACACACACACACACACACACACGCAAGTGCTTCCTGATCAAGGAAAAAAGAAAGAAAAATGACTGCCACAAGTCAGAAGAATCCATGTTGAAGAGGAAAAGAAGCAAACAAAAAAGAAAACAACCCAAAAAAGATCGGTGAAATTTGGTCATTTCTCCTTTAGTCTCTCTCCCTTTTTCCTGAACATGTCTTTCTTTGCATGATTCACTGTGAAACTGTTGTATCCGCTTACTCAGGCAGGCGACAAAGGAACGTTCTCGTCATGGAGAGCGGAAAAATATGTCACTTCTTAAGACATTGTGGAATCCCAAAATATGCACTGTGTACTCACCTTTGTCATAGCAGCATCGTCTGCTTCTCTTGATCGCTCAGAATACGATGGAATCGGGATATTTGCTTTGTTTTTTCGTCGGCGTTCGCTCATATTTGGACTCCACTGTGCAGCGTGCTCTACTTACTGTACAGTGCAATCCGAATGTCACAAAGAAGCGACTTTCCCCGCGATCGAACCTCCGGGAATGAGCGAAAACAAGCAATTTTCCCATACTAATCACTGGACCTCATCCATAGTGCGATACATAAGCAATTTTCCTGTTATAGACTATCCAGATGTAAGCAGTTGCTTATGCGCTTGCTGAGCAATTGAGCAGGTCCGTTTCTAAGCAAATTTCGGCAATTTGTGAAAGTATTTTATGCTGAGAAGCAACCAAAGGTGGTGACTTCACCACATCAAGCGAAAGGCTTTCCACCACCACCCAAAAGATTGTACTTATTTATTTGTCTACCCTGCGGGGAGCAGAATTCGGACTTTCCTCGGCTATAAACTGATTCCACTGTAAGGTGAAACAGATCTCAACACGTCAGCAGTACTGAAACATCCTCATTTCCTTTGTAACCGCAAGCTCATTTCCAACGTTCTCTGTTGTTTCATCACCCCCTGTTTTTCCTGGAAATGGCCAAAGCGTTGCCAAAATGTGCGATTGTGGCTCAGTATATTTTATGTCGAATCATATTTTTCCGCTCTCTACTTATTACTGTGACGTTTTTCCTTCCCTCCACACTGTTATGGTTCTTTATCTGTGTACCTCCAATAGGAGCAATGACTCAGTTCCTCGTCTTTCACTGTTGTTGTTGCACCTCCTGAATGGGTGAAGGAAAATGAAAGCATGAACATAAGGAGAAGCAACTCTTTTTTATTCCGTCAAACCTTCGTTAACATTTCTGCATATGAGATCGAGAGTTTTGTGGCAGAGCAAAAAAATCGAGGAGTTGCCATAAGACCAGAGTTATTTGCTACGACTGGAGGAGGAGGGAGCACCGCTTGAGAAAGCAGCCCTTCTTCCCCCCCATCGTCGTCGTCACGAAGGCCACAACAGCTGAATGGTGGAAGGTCATTCCAGGACGCACAGTTTGACGCACCACGCTGACGTCGCAGACCTGGGGCGGGACGTTCTCCGCGCTAGGGTTGTGCAGGTAGGTCATGATTGTCGCCTCCCGACCTGCGAATGACCTCACCTCCAACAAGTAGAACTTCTCTTTGGTGATAGCATCATAACGATAAAAGGCGTGATTCCTATCCTAGTTCTTCTAGCAAAATGCTTGTACAGTGTGTCTCAGAGGTGAGGTTTCGAAGGACAGTGAAATAACCTCCGATCGAGCGCAAGATTGCTTACTTCGTCCGTGAAGTGGATCCCTCTCCATAAGAACAACTGATCCAAGCTGATCCTTGGTAATAGATCTCTATGTGATCTTAAGCAGGAGCTTTCGTGTTTTACAAGTATAACCTGTGTATAAGAGTAATCTGACTTTCATTGTACAGAGGTTCCACTGTGCTGTAGCTAACTCCATACCAGATCGGGAGGTCGTAAAGATAACAAGCAATTGATGATTCTCCTGTTTCGGTTGCTGTCTGATTTGCGCACAAAGTGCACCGGCCCCAATACGGGCACGTAGATGCCCAACTTATGGTTTTGGATATGGGTAGTAGAAGCTTTGGGCGAACTTCCATTACTTCTCTCATGTCAGCTCTGTGGTCGACACAACAATGAGGTGTGCAGAACACTAATTGCGCATCAATCCAAAGCACTGATCAGGAAATCCCTGATCCCATTGAGCTGAAATTTAAATGCGATCTGAATGTTTCCCAACAAATTATGCCAAGTTCCAACATATCTACCGCAGATGTTAGCTCAAGTTGGTTTCCACGTGCTCTTGTCATGGGCGAACATAGACTGATGCGTGCTCAAAGCGTCTCCGCAGCAACGTCAAGCCGAAAACTCAGGTGCTTTCACCAAAAATTGTGGCAGATGGGATTTAGAATAACCGACGTGCAAATCCTATCAGTGCTCCCCATACGAGGCTCTTCCAAGCGCGACTGCGTAGAAACATAAGTGAGGTTTTAAGCTATGCTGCAGTTATGCGGGATGACGAATCTGTACCAGCCAAAGGGTGCCTGAACAACAGGTCGGCCTCACCCAACAGTGACTGGAAAGGACACTTATCCCAGGATCACCCGGTGCTCGGCGCACATCAGGGTCACCTCCATTTAACGAACGGAAAGGCTTTTGAGCCTAGGGGATCCAGCCAACGGGTTCTTCATTGTTTCTGTATGGTATCACCAAAGTATCGCCACACAGCTACATTTGTCACGTTGAAAATTCAGTGGTTCCCTCTAATACCGACAGCCTGTGGACAAGGAGTCGGTACCTAGAGGAGAATTATAAAAGGCACTACTAAAATCCCATGTGTCTCGTGTTAGCTCTGAAAGCACCGTTTGTTTTAAGCATTTAAATGGTTATTGAATGCGTAGTCATGGAGAAATGGTTAGGCTCGACAAAGTTTATGCATAATGTCAAATTTTCTGAAAGAAAAATATAGAAGTAAAGTTTGTTTTCAACCCTGAAAATGCCAAATTGACGGTACATCCAAAGCATTTGATTTAGTAAGCAATTGTGACCTGAGAAAAAGCAAGTAAGTGTGCTTAGATTGACAGATGTCCCTCATCTTAATGGCATAGCAGAAATCGCACAACGAGAGCTCGGAGGGCCCTCAATTGGTTGCGTTGGTGACTTTTTCCAGTGCAACCTTTTGTCTCGTCTTGTGATAAGTTCTTCTGTCAGATGAATAAATAGGTCTATGTCAGAATCCAGTGCTAGATCTACCCTTGTCTTCATCCTCGACAAGTGGAGCTCCCTCTTCACCTTGCGATCGGTATATGTGGACATTACGGGACAGAATAATAAAAGAATCCCGAGATTTTGGAAAGTTGGGTATTAAGCAGGAATAGATTGTTGATATATCTTTTAAAGTCGCTTAAATTGACTCTTGTGGCACATGCAGCCCTAGAAACAAAACAAAAGCCTCCAAATTCCACTGCCCACTACAAATGTGTGCCACTATTTTTTGCACAGTTCTGACATAGGATTGGCATAATGCAAAATTGGTGAAGCAATAAGGAAGCAGACATAACAGTCATAAGGAAATATTCTCTAGTTTAAGCCCAACGTGCATTCAACTGAATTCGTGATGACTTCCTACTTGCCAACTTCCTGGTGAATCTATATGGATCTCCTCCCTTCAAATATACTTACCTCATCCCGTATCCAAACTCAGACGTCGCTGCCACAACTTCCCCTGATTGTGACCGCTTCTACGCTCAACATTTGGCACCACACTGTCCCTCAACTCATGCACGACGAACCGTACAGAACAGCACATGGCATCTTGAACAGGATTGTCTGCCGTCGGACCGCCAGGAGAAAGTCACCTGGAATTAAGGGAGCATCCACACTTGAGCAACTAAGGTAGGACCTGAGCAGATTCTTGTCCGTATCACGCCACTTAAGGAAGAAACCCTGGCACTGTCGGTGCAGGGACTGCAAGTAAGCTTAGGGAATCTCCAGACAGACTTGCTCACTTGAGAGAAAAGACAGATTCTCCCCAGATACAGCTCAGGGGTCTCGATCAAGGCGGGAAAAAAGAACTTCACGACGACATCGGTAGAGACGCAGTCCACTGACTGCGTGGTCGCAGAAGACATTACTGTCTAGGGGTCGGTGTCTGCCCCAACAATGAAAGAAAAGCATAATGTGCGTATGTATTAGGCTAATTGCAAAAGGTACTTTATTGGAAAAGGACACTTTTTTCAGACGGGTTTTTGGCCTGTTTTAGTTTTGACTAAAACCATTTCTTTCTTAAGGTCTACTTGTTATCTGCACTTTTGACTCAAAGTTTTTTTGGCCGGATTTATAACCTAACAAATAGCGGTAAGTTAAATGTGCACTCAGACTTGTACTCACTAGTGGAAATGACACAACTTCATTTTGTTTCCACCACTCTAGGTGGCCAGGTTCTGATTTTAAGTGATTTTATAACCTTCAACAAGGTTTTATAACTTAACAAATAGTGGTGAGTCAAATGTGCACCCAGAGTAGCACTCACCAGTAAAAATGACACACTTTTGTCTTGTTTCCATCTCTCTAGGTGCCAAGGAACTCATTTTAAGTTAGTTTATAACCTTTATTCATAATATTTCCTTAACAGAATGTGTTTGGGCCAAGTATGGCCCCAGATTTGGACAGAGCAGGGATATTAGGAGGGTTTTGCCTTCTTGCCATGGCTCCGTGTGCATCATTGATGGTTTTAAGTGAGCCAATAACCTTCAATATTCAAATGTTAATAACTCAGTAAATAATAGTCATTTCACTCATCTGTGCCACACACTGTGTTCAGCATCTGAAGGACTACAACTTTGGTCAAAACAATTTTTGCATAGGCCTGAGACCCCAATAAATATAATTTTAATTATATACATTAGGTTATAAAACTTTTAAAAAATATTAGTGATATTTAAAGGAGGACCCCTGAGAACTTCCTCATTTTTAAAAATATGACATTTTTGTGTAATAAACATGTCTGAGCAGTGGACAGGGAAAGCTGTTACCCCCCCCCCCAAAAAAAAAAAATGGACCATTTGGAGGGGGACTGTGCTCATGTCTGACTTTCCTCAAAGGAAATTCCTCTGATGATTCATTTATTACTTGGAAAAATGAGGAGCATGGTTGGATAAAAGGTATGGTATGTATGGATGTGGATCCGAGCACAGTGGACAACTTTATTGCCACTGTCAGGCGTAGAGGAAATGCACCAGAGACCAGGGATACACATTGGCCTCACTATTGACAGGGTACCCCTGTTACCAGTCACACAATGACTCAGTGGGGCTCTCTCAACTTGAGCTGGTGATTAGGTGCAAATTGGATGCTCACCTGCTGTGATGAGCTTGCGAAGTGGTCCAAGGGCTTCACGCTCCACCAAAATGGTTGGACACACCATGGATAAAGAAAATCTGCACTTGTTTGGGATACCCAGAGGCCATTGATTCTGACCAAGGACTGCAACTTGCATTGCGCTCCTTCCAGCGGTTGGGTGAGATATTGGGTGTTCACATAATCAAAACAACAGGCCCAACCCCAACAGCAACAGACAGGTTGAGAGAACCTCAACCCGATCCTCTGAGTACTTGCCATTGACTTTGGGAACCCCCATGCATAGGGGAACCTATGCAACCCTAGGCGGCAGGACTACTCTGCACCCATAGACATCCTCTTCGACATCTCGCCATAGTACACAACACCACGGTCGACCACAGTCACCACACGAACCTAAAGAACTTTGAGCACGCATCTGGGGGTGCCGAAATATGCCTGGGACAACATAGCGATAGCAGGGCGGTGATAAAGATGACCCAGACAGATACCACTTCAGACCTATAGTCCAGGTATGTGAATAGTCACCCAACCGTCAACCAGGGGTAGCAATGAAGTTGTCACCCTGGCGGACAGCATTGTATGAGTTCAGCCCACTCTGAGTGAAGTGCTAGTCTGCATCAGGCCTGGGCCTGGGTCGTCTAGCTTTGAGTGAACAGAGGAAAGTCCATTTTGAGTGAAACATTCCACAAATGTGTTAGAATATTATTCAGCTGTCCTGGAAAGTAAGATGAGTGAAGAGCAACATGGTCATTTTCAGGGGGAAACAAGCAAGCGAAGGTTCACTGTTAACAGCATGGGGAAAGTAATTGGTGTATGAGCAAGGATGAACATGAAATGAATTTCATGTCAAAAGACTAGGCATAATGCAGTGTACATACACCAAAGAGACTCCAGGCCCTCATTGATGTAGGTCAGACACTGGTCAGCAAGAGAGACAGTCATGTCATTCAAAACTTGTGATGTAATAACTCTGAAAACATTTAGATTTTCGCTTTGCACCCTTTTGGTCTCCATTGGTAAGAAGTGGGCTCAGGAGAAGCTATGTATATAGTAAAGGACTCATGCTGCAGAATAGGCATAGGTGCTGTATCAGTGTGACTGTTATCACTCTCCAAATGTAGACAGGAAACTGATCTGACTTTGGTCCCAGAGTGGTCAACGGGTGGAGTGACAGCGGTAGATGAGACACATACGAGAGCTGTCCAAAAATATCTGTGTTATCATGATCCTGCCAAAAAGTGGCATTGATGCTCAAGTGACATGAACATAAAAGCTTTTTCCCTGGCTTGCAACAAAGACAAATTGGTAAGCTTCATTTGCAGAAAAAGCTTGGTAGTGACAATGTCAGCATTCTCCTCATGTTACTTGGTTTTCCCTTGGGTTCACTTCGGGCATGCAGTACACTTTCCTTTCTCATTTATGCTCTAACATAATACAGCAATGTTGCGTGTGAGAAACTTGTACCTGAATGACCTGATGTGACAACAATGAGCTACTAAAAAGACTTGTGCAGCTCTCACTCAGTGGGCATACATGAAAAAACTAAGCCAAGCTACCACTGACTGTTACTTCAAAGGATTTTGAAGGGCAGAATGATAAATGAAGGCCAATTCTCTTTTGGTTGCCTTTTTCTTCAAGGCAGTGGAAGACTTCTGTGATCAACATGAAATGCCTTGACTTTTCGGTGACATTTTTCATCACAGCCTTTGATCACTTCTGTTTGTGCAGGAACCAATTCTTCCCCAAGAAATCATGACTGCTCGCAGTGAGAAAAAGACAGTGGGGGTGAGTTTGACCAAGTGGCAGTGAGTCTGTCATTACTGCCAGCAACAATTCCTGATTGCAGCCTTTGGAGCCCCCCCTTGATGCCACTTCATTGCCTCCTCCAGGCATGGGTTTCCTAGAGGTGGAATCTTTCTGCTTTGGTTGTGTCGACCTGGAAAAGGGGTGCAGAATCATTGCCTTTGTCTCCGTCATCTACTCTCTCATGGTACTTGGACTGGTGAGATTGGGAGCTCTCACTGTGTGCAATATCAGTGGCTATGAAGACATTTCTTTTTATAGGCAGTGGAGTCCTCGAACGTGATTGGTCTGAGTGCCGCATACCTCCTCCTCTTTTTTGCCATGATGCTCCTCTACGGCGTTATAGAAAAGGTCAAGATAGTGGTGAGAAGCTTGTCTTTGTCTCAGAACTGTGCAAGCATGACTTTCTGCCCTATTTACTGCCAGCTATTGGTATATTTGCTACTTCGCGCAGCTGCACTGGTTCTGGTTCTGGCAGAGATCATGAGGAACTTGGGTAGGGCAGCAGGGCTCAGCAGGCAAAAGGAGAAAGAGGAGAACGAGGAGAGTGTGTTGCCAGTGGCACTGGAGACTGGAGACTTCTGTAGGACATCAGAGAAGTATTGCAAACTGCCAATAATTATTACTCTTTCATTCTTAGGCCTGACTATGTACTTCTGGCTTGTGGTATTTTCCTTCTACCGCAGCCTCAGCTTGTATGACGGTAATGCAGACCCTCGGCTGACACTACCACCTCGTGAAGATCCAAATATTGCTCGCCGTCGCGGTGTGGCACATCCACCACCACCAATAACTATCCCTCCATCCCTGGCAGAGTCTGCAGGAGTACCTACATCTGGAGCACCAGCTGGACCTCCCCCACAGTATGCCACTGCGTCAACAGCTGGAGGCTTCTTTGCCGGAGGAAGCAATGATGGTGGGAGCAATGGAGATTCCAACAAAAAAACAGCCAGAACACCAACTCAGACTGAACTGCCGCCCTTTTCCTTGCCTCCCCGATCACCAAGGCTGTCTCCTGCAACCACAGTCACACGGCCGCACCCGAGGGCAGAGGGTTTCAAGTATGAAGGGCGGTCTCTACAAACCAATCCGTTTCTATAAGACGTGATAAAAAATACATTCAAGAATGCTTTCAATGCCAACATTCCCTTGTGGTCTTCTATTGAAACAATTGTGAAATGAGTAACATGGTCTGAAGAAAACTCAATGTCAGACGATTGAACCACCCAAACTGATAAATATGTTAACTAAACTGAGTCCCAATAAACTGAGCCATTGTTTGTTTGTTAATGGCACATGTGATGTGATTGAACGTTAGGAATGATCACATTAGTGATTTTTCCCTCTCCTTCTTTGATGATATTCACGAATAAACTTTACTCTGCCCTTGTCTAACTCAGACTTCCTCAATGAGGCTCATATAATTGAATCTGACCAGGCTGTTTCAGTCTGGAGGGTTTTGATCCGGTTGGAGGCTAAGGAAAGCACCCAAGCGCCTTTGATTCTTGCTGGTGCTCTTTTACGTTGGTCCACGAGTTTATTGAACGCTGCGTTCCAGATATTATCCCCCCCCGGGATGCCTCTAGTGAGGCTTCAGTTGCTAGATATTCCTTGATCTCTGTTTGTACAGTGCAGTTCTTTTGGTAGAGACAATACTATTTTGTACTTTATTAGCAAAGATCCTTTCTGATTATACTAGCAATGGTTGCATCAATCTTAACATTTGTCAAAATCTCTTGAGATGTCCTAGAAGATCCTCAGACCATTCTGGGCTGTACGGCACTCTCTATGTTGCCAACCACGTCCAAGAATGCTGAGTAACAGCTGGAACCCAATGTGAACGGATGTCGGGTTTTATTCAATTTGCCACTCACGCCGAAGTTTTCCTCTAGGTCCCATAAAGTCAGTTTCTCTACTTCTTGGGGACAAACGAGGTTAGTAAGATAGGTCTGAATGATTTTGTCGTCGAGTAGTCTTCCTTACCTACTTAGGGGATGAAGATGGGCATTGATGTTTGCCCAACATCGAGGGATACAAGCTGAATGGAGTGAACAGGTTTATATTGTGCATAGTCTCTCCAGAGTTTCTTCTGGGAGCCTTTTCAGGACCATGGGACCATGGGTTTCAGACTGTCACGTCTTGCTGCCCCAATATCCACAAACTGGTGAAAGGCTTGCTTAATTTATTCCTTAGATATGGAAGAGGATATTTTGAACGTGTCCCTCGACATTTTGCAAAAGCACTTTTTATCCGTGAGAACATTTCCCTTCTCTACTACTCCTGGAAAACACACATTCACTAGTTTGTCTTGCAATCACTGAGAGATTGCTGGAGAAGCAGTGTAGCAGACCCAATTTTCCTCAGTCACAAAGTGAAAGAATGCTTTTCATGCGCTCTTCTCACCTTTACAGAGGCCTTTGATCTCATTGTCCCAGTAACAAGGCCTTTGGGGGCAGTTTCATCTTTTCGCCCCATCGAGCAGTCTGTATGAGGGGCTTTGCCATTATCCTTTTCAAGTTTTGAGACTGCCTTATCTATTCATGGTGACGTGGTCTTGACAGGGTTTCGGACGGTGCAGTACCACGTATCGCATTATCTCTGCGTTCTTGAAACACTTTCCAGTTTGCTTCGCTCAGATTTGAGGTCCCTACAGATAGGGGTTGTCGTCTTGGGTGGACCTCAAAAGCGACCTTCCTTTGACCTGAGAAGTTGCTTTCTATTTCACCTCCCGGTTCCTCAGTTTGATGTTTCTTATATCCATAGTGAGTGTAACACCCATGTAAGTCTGGATTCTCTGGCAATGAATGTGGGGCATTTCCCCTGATTGTCAACTACTATGTGGGAGAGTAGAAATTCCTCAACGTCTTTACATGCACGTCTTGTTGGCTTCAGCGTTGGTACTACTTGCATTCACACCCACTCGTGGTATCAGTGGTACCGTGATTCTTGTGCAGACTGCCATGAGTTCAGCCCAATCTGCTGGAAGTCAGGTTCACATACATTGACCATGAATGCCCATGTACATTGAGGCTTTGTAGATTCTTGGACAGGTTCTTGCTTCTGTTATCGAGGGAAATGTGCATACCTTTGCCTGAGTACCTTGTGCAGTACCACATATTCGAATTCGGTTTGCACAGGATTGTCATCTAGGGACTTGTGCCTTCGGCAGAGAACGCATTACTCCTGTGTGGTCGGTGATTCATCCAATTTTCAGTTATGGCTCAAGTAGAAAGAAGACAAAGTTGTCCAATTTCGTCATTGATCTCGTAACTTCGTAACTTCTCTCTCCAGAGTTGCACATTAAGGAATAGAATGAAACGCCTACAAACTTATGCTTTAAAGTTGTCAGCAGAGAATACAGGTCCTCTACACTTCGGGTAGAAGAATCTCTCCACATTTGTTTGATTGATTCACATCTTAAAATATACACATTTTGACAGACTGACCAGGCTGTCTACTTGTTCGGTCCCTACTGGCATCACCTCAGCCGCAACTGTCACTGCGTCCACATCTGTGACTGCAGCCTCCTCTCGAGTGGCAGCGTCCGCGATGGCTGCCACTGGTTAGGCTTGTGGAAGAGACTGTTTGCTTGTGCTTCCAATTCACCACCTGCCTTTCCCGGAGCTTATCGGCCTGCTACCCCCCACCCGGACTCAGGTCCTGCCACTCCCGAAGGCCTCTGGGGAATCTTTTGATACCAGGGTGGGCCCATTTTGGGTCCCCTCCATTGATGTGGCGCACGGCTCTGCTTCAGTGCCAGTGTGGGCTGGCTCTGTTGGATCGCTGTTCTCGGCCGGAGCAGATCTGGCTTTGTTCAGAAGCCCTGGGGGTCTCGAAAGGGCTACTGAAGTAACTGTAAGAGAGATTTTGTCTTAGGGTCATTTTGCTCCTCTTCGTTTTCTGCGCCGCATGAAGAACTTCCATCCAGCACTTTCTTGAGACACTTCCTCTTCATTTCGTTAAACTGACGTCGGGACTCAGGTAGGAGGAAAATCGGCTGTAACCTCATCAGTACAAAGAACACAGATATTTTGTGGCGAACAAGATATAGCTGGTTACCCAATGTTGGAATTGCAGCCTTCACTGTGGTGGTGCCAATTGTGATGCTGGGCATTAGATGGTTTTGTTTTTCCCACCGCTGGACAGGAATCGACGATCTTGGAACGTGGACGGTTATTTTGAATAACAAGGTGTTCCACTACGTCTTGTAAGATTTAGCCTCCACACCATGTCATCCTTGCAAGATTACCGAAGTCACTGCTTGACTATGTCTAGAAGATGATGTCCCCTACCTTGAATTTTGCAACTAACCTTGTCAGGTGTTCTGTAGAGTAGACACCTCTACTGCTTTTCGTCGGAGATGTGGGAAGGACGAACTTCCTCTACCCCGTACGCTTATGTCTTGGGCTTCTCTAGAAGTATGCGTTGTCTGTTCAGCATCAAGTGGACCACGCAACCCGCAAGCCCGATCAGCACGCACCCGCTGGCGCTCACTCCCCCTCTTCTGCAGATACACCTTGTGCTAGCTGTTCAGTGCCCTCCTCATACGTAGCATCCTAGTCTCTGTACATATATTTGTAATGTGTGAATGTAGTTTGTGCGCTCGTACCGTACCGTCGCATTTAAGAGCCGCCCTTAAAAGAGATCCGCCCTTGAATAAGAACCGCATGTCCAAGGCATAATTTGGAAATAAGAGCCGCCCTTGAATAAGAGCTGCAGATCAACCTGGTCCTTCCTTCTCTCGTCCGTACAACAACGAGAGAAGGAAGGATCTCAATCTGATACACATTCTCATTCTCTCGTGCAAGGTCTGCTGACCTTGCTCTTATGTCTGGAAATTTTAGCGATGGCATCGAATAGTGAAGTGAAAAATAGTGCACCAGTCAAGAGCACCAGGATGAAGAGGACCCTTCACTCATACAGCTTTGAGTATAAACTGAAGATCATCTCTGAGGCAAAGAAGTCCAGCAACCGCCAAGTTTCTCGTACCCACCACCTTGATGAGAGTCAGGTCCGCCGCTGGGTCAAAGATGAGGCCAAGTTGCTTGCAAAGTGCCATAAAAAACCTAAGAACATGAAGCGCTGCAAGCTTGATGGTGGTGGCAGAAAGGTTTATGATGAAGAGCTGGAGGACAGGCTTTTTCTATGGGTCATTGAGCACCGTGAAAAACACTGGAGAGTCACAAGCAAAGGCATAATGAAGAAGGCGATGGAGATGTTGACCACTGAAAACTTTACAGGAAGCAGGGGCTGGTGCTGGAACTTTATGCAGCGGTATGGTCTGTCACTGAGACAAAAGACTCACCAATCTCAGCAACTCCCCAAGGACCTGGCACCAAAGGTAGTGTCTTTCCTCAGCTACATGCGCAAGACCCTGGCCACCAATAAGTACAGTCTGGCTAATATTGTGGCCATGGATGAAACGGCTGTCTGGTTTGATAGCACTTCTTCCAAGACAATCACATTTGCAGGCCAGAAAACTGTCTCATTGGCCTCCACAGGACGTGACAAGCAGGTGAGTAATACTTACACAACTTTTTAATTTTGGCTCATGTTTTGCTTTCCCTCCCTAGAATGTCACAGTGCTTCTCACAGCTGCAGCAGATGGGACCAAGAAGAAACCGTATGTGATCTTCAAAGGAAAAGGGAAGTCCAAAGAAGACCAGATCCTGAAGAATCGCCATGACATCATGGTAGGATGGACAAAGAATGGCTGGGCAAATGATGACACCACAAGGGACTGGCTGAACAAGATGTATGGTAGCACCTTCTTTGCCAAAAGGCTTCTAATATGGGACTCATTCAAAAGTCATA
>JAAUXU010099665.1_pt1 | contig 24987 bp, 16 predicted proteins | sample 7278151 | NCBI WGS metagenome assembly JAAUXU01 (sample SAMN14350113, study PRJNA611818) | marine sediment metagenome | isolation source: surface marine sediment (1.8m) | place: French Polynesia: Moorea | collected 2018-08 | reverse complement strand
GGGTACAGCAGCAGCGGAGCTGGCCGGCCCAAGGGAGAAGGATGAGAGAGGCAGTCTCTCCTGGGAGTTTGAAGAGAACACATCTTAGCTACATTGTGTGACTGAGAATAAACTCATGGCTCCTGTTCGGTGTAATGGTGTCTTGATTAAGGGTACCGGTCCTGACTCCGGAGAAAGGCGCATAGGGAGACGTGCCCATAGCACCCCAGGGTGAGATGCTACACAGGTCCAGGTTGACCAAAGTAATTGAGGCCAAAGGTGGATTAATTGAATGAATATAAGAAAGTGGATTCCCTGTTAGTCTGTATGTGAAATAACAGCCATGTATCATACTCCTTCTGTGTGTAGTTTGCATTTTCTTATGTGCATCGAGAGTGTCTCGTTATCCGTGCGCACACCTGTATAACACACTGTGACAATCTATTCCATCCTCTGTCTGGAATCAGACATTGCTGCCTCAAGTCCTTCGTTGTCCTTGTCACTATCTTCTCTACCTTTGCTATGATCGAATGTCACTACTCTTTCTCTGTCTCCTTCTCCCCCTCATCGCTATTCTTATTTCTCCACTCTAGCTATTGTGCTATCACTACCGCTACTGCATCAATGCAAAAAATTGTAGCAAAATGATACAATGGCACCAAATTTGGTGGTGGAATTAAAACAATTTTTTACTTTAAAACAATTCTAAGGGTGCAGAAAAATATCTTTGGGTGGCAATAAATGCAGATGTCACCCATGCAGGGAAAGAACTGAACCTCTTTTGAACTTGCAGCAGTGACTCAAAGTTTATGAATATGTATGCTTAGGATACAGACTACAATACTGATGGATCCTTGAAGGTGGGTACGTGTAATTGCACCAACAGTGTTTCACAGTGCTATTTACACATACCGTACTCGCGGTATTAATCCCCCACTCTTTAATACTCCCCCCTCTCTAATTATCTCCCATGTGCCAGAGGGTTGAAAAATTAATCCCCCCTCTCTATTTATCCCCCCTTTCATATTCAACCCCGAAAGGCTGTCGCGATGTTGAGGAGGCTGTGGAGGCTGTGGATGCTGCTATGCCATGGATGCTGCTACAATGTTGTGCAGACCAAGAATGACAGTGAGTGAGCACATCTGAGTAGATCAGGTGACAAGGCTTGTACTGTCATGATCACGTGATATTGGTGAGTACAGATCAGCATGACAAACCTGCATCTCCCTGAAATAATAATCCCCCACCCTTTAATTATCCCCCCTTCTCTAATTATTCACCATGCACCAGAAGGGGTTGAAAAATAATATCCCATGGGGGATTAATACCGCGAGTACGGTATTTACTTTCATATACTGCTTTCATAGATTTGCATGAAGAAGAACTCACACACAATTTTAGATTTTGCAAGGGCAGGTAAAAGGTGAAGGTGAGAACATGGGGAGGGGCATGGCAAGAGACAACCCAAGTGCTTCAAGCTTCAAAATTATGAGAAAAGTGCTTCTGTATGAAAATGACATTGCTAGTGTAGTTTAGGATTGCACTATTTTTTGCTACAAGTCTGTGTTTACATTGTTACAGCTGGTGCTGTTGTCATAGCTGGACCTGCTGCCATCACAGCAGTGACTGTCATACTTTGTCTGGCTCTACAACTATTCACGAAACATTCTGTTCACACATTTCTGGCCATCCCAGGCATTTATTTCTGAACTGGCTATGAGTCCTGGGCTACTTCTGTAGCATGAGCATGGACTGGGAACTTTGTCCGAGACAAAGTCTGTACACCATTCTAAACTACGTCTAATGACCAAGTCTTGGGTCCACAATTGTCTGGTAGAGAGACAAAACGCAGCAGGTGGAAAAGGGAAGGGGGTGAAATTGGCAATTTCTGTGCACATGTACAACGCACGCAAGAAGGGTGCAGAAGAGGCGGAGGTGGGACGAGAAGCTCTCTGATCTGGTCGGACGAGAGCCATGAAAAATGATGCGTTGAACGGGGTCGAGGCAGGAAAACAGGCGCTTTCCCCCCCTCTCGACGCATGTCAGCGTGACGGAGACAGCGATTTCTTAGCTGCCCATGATGACCCAGATTCGAGTGTTGACGTCGTCATCTTTCACTCCTTAGCTGCTCGTTCCTCGTCCGGACTCAGTCGGGTGCACACGGGTGCTTCGGGGACAAGATTGAGCAGTCACCCCTCGACCCCGGACGAGGTAGTCGGGGTCATTCCCGGACAGTTTCTACGGCTTCTGCCAGCTATATTCTTGTGGCAAAAACAGTTACATTCTGGTATTCAAAACGTCTATGTCAATTCGTGAATTTACATGAGCGAGTCAGTGCTGCAGACAGTGAGTAAATGGCGTCGAGGCCAAATGATTCAGCCTCTCTATGCTTTGTCTTTACCGACCTTCTTGTCAAATATGTCTCTCATGTCGCTCGAACTTTTGCCCTTGGTCTCTGGCACGAAGAAGAACACGAAGAAGGTGGCCACCAAGCACACACCAGAGTACATGAAGTAGGCGCCAGACGTGTTGATGGCATCCTCAATGTTGACCTCGAACTTGGTCACCAGGAAGGCGCACAACCAGTTGAAGGCCGTGGCGAGGGAAGAGGAAAGACCCTTGGCCTCCAGGGAGAAGAACTCGCCGTTCATCATCCACGGCAATGGACCGTAGCCAATGGCAAAGAAGAACTTGTAGATGATCAGTGACGTGAGTGGCAGCCAGCCTAATTTCTCCAGGAGATCCTGACTGAAGCCGTCTTGTGCAGAGCAGGTACTGTCCTTGTCACAGATCACCTCGGCGTGCTCATCCATGAAGAAGAACAGCCCCAGGGCCAGGATGGACACGGACATCCCAGAGCTGGAGAACAGCAGCAAGATTTTTCGACCAAATCGCTCGACAAGGAAGATGGAAGCTCCTGTGGCAAATACCTGCGCAACAAGCAGTCAAGTACATGATCACGTCGAGCACAACACGAGTCACGACTACGGCTGTCAATCCTACAATTGGCTCAGGCTGTAACCAGGATGAGATTGGCCTAATGGATGCTGGAGAGTGCGCGTACCTGGGTGAGAGACACCATCGCAGCAGCTGCTAGACTGTTGTCAATGTCTAGTCCTGCCTTGAGGAAGATGTCAGTGAGGTAGAAGACGATGGCGTTGATGCCACAGAACTGCTGCGTGAAGTGGATCGCCAGCATCAGCAAGAGGGGCTTCCAGTACACGTCCTTCTTTATCAGGTCCATCAAGGATATGGAACCGATGATCTTCTGCTCTTCATAGGTCTTTCTCAAAGACGCCATTTCCTTTCCAATGTCATAGTGCTTGCCCCTCAGCCACTGAAGACTTTTCGCGGCTTCGTCCTGCTTGCCCTTGACCAGTAGGACGTAAGGACTCTCCGGCATGAACGACATCATCAGGGCCATGGTCACTGCCAAGATCCGAGCACTTTTAAGGCCATGAGGACACATAAACTATCATTGGCTTCTTTCTCTTTTTACCTGGAAAGACAATGACGATACCCGTGAGGATCTCCCAAGGGAGGACACTCCCAACGCCATTGACGAAGACGTTGCCCGAAGTGACCATGAACTGCATAAGAATGCCAAGACCGCCACGGATATGAGGTTCTGAGATCTCCAAGATATAGATTGGAGCAGCCAAGGCGAAGGATCCAGCGCCAAAACCTAAAAAAAATGTATTGCCACTAGAAGTTGATGACGAATGCACACGTGTGTTTGACAGAGATTTTTCCTATGTAAGTCAAGGTAGTCTCATAGCTGCGTTTTGTCTGGTACAGTGCCATAATTTCATTGGGGAAGTGTGTGTGAGTGTTTGTCTCAGGGCCCCTCTCACCGAGGAATAGGCCCAAACATGTGGACTCTGAAAAGCACTCGTTACACCTGTCAGAACTCTTCCTATGTAGAACCAGAATGCCTCTGCCAGGTCCAACGGTCCAGTGAGAGTCAGGAGGATCCATCCCGCAGAAAATGGCACAGCCATCAGAAGCATCGTGTACTTCCTGCCCAGCTTGGCCAGGCAGTAGCCAGTGAAGAGGGAGGAGACCAAGGCCCCCAGGGTATAGGAGGACCCGATCCAGCTGCCCTCGTTCTCTGTGAACTCAGTGTCGAAAGAGCAGCCGTCGGGCTTCTCAGGGTTGTCCTCGCAGTCCACGAGGTTGGGCAAGACCGGCGAGGTCCACGCCATACCACAGCCCAGGCCAAACGCTCCCAGTGTGGCTGATGAGGGCAACTGACTTTATTTCTGCAAGCTTCGCTGCAGTCGTTCGTCAATCATTCGCTTACTTGAGAATGCAGCCAGGATTTGAGGCCATTTCTTGGCTCTTAACGGAGCTTCCAATGATGAACACTTGTCCACTTCCTCCATAGTAAAAGCGGCATTAACGTCTGACCACGCGTGAGGTACGGATGGGCCTTGTCTACCAGGTGCGAACGATTAAGCGCTCGCTCTGCAGGCCAATGTTGAACAAGTCAAAAGTTTGATTAGGAAAGAGATAGAGAGGCCGGCCCTCAAATTCGTACCCACTTTTCTCCACTCTGACGGCCTCGCGAGTCCAAGCAAAGCCGAGGTGCCAAATGCCAAATGCCAAGTGGCTGCGACCGCAGTTGCAGCAAAAGCTTCGACTCGTGGCGGGAGAGGCGCCCGCATCCGGGAGGAGAATCTCGCAGCAAAAAGTTTCCGACAAAAATTGATGCCGAAATTCAGTGCTAAAGTGTTTTATCGTCAGCACCCGGTAGATACGCAGTATTTGCAATGAGATTAATATTGTGACACCTCAGATTTGTAAGAGCAATAATGCGATTCGTCAGGTCGGATTCCTCTCATTGTTCCACACTTATACGAGAACATAGTCATCCAAATGTTGACGCAGGACAAAGATAATGCACACATATTATATAACATCTTTGCTAATGCGTTTGTCCTTGGAGAAGTAGGCCTTCATGTCCTCTGGGGTCTTTCCACTGGTCTCCGGGACGAAGAAGAGGACGAAGAAGACTCCGACCAAACAGATGCCGCCATACATCCAGTACGATCCATATCTGTCAATGGCATCCTCAATGTTGGTCTGAAACTTGGAGACCAAGAACGCACACAGCCAGTTCACAGCGCAGGCGATTGAGGAGGCCAAACTCTTGGACTCCGTGGAGAAGAACTCGCCGTTCATCATCCAGGGAAGCGGACCAAAGCCGATGGAGAAGGCGATGATGTAGACGATGAGGGAGATGAGGGGCAATATTCCTAAGCTGTCTAGGTCTTCCTTAGATATGATGCCATCATCTGGATCGCAGGTGTCCAAGTTGGTGTCATCACATTCCACATGGGCGTCGAAGTAGAAATACACGCCCAGGGCCGTGATGGAGACGGCCATGAAGGCGCCAGACAAGATGAGGAGAATCTTGCGACCAAACTTCTCGACAACCAGCACGGAGATGCCAGTGGCAATCATCTACAGGGGAGAACACAGACCACGTTACAGATCTCGACCTCCTCTGCCCTGAAGTGCGAGCACGTGTGCGTCGGCACCCACCTGCACCAGTGAGACAAGGGTGGCGGAAAGACCGGGACTTATACCGGTGTCAGCCGCGATGAAGATGTCAGTCAGGTAGAAGAGTACAGCATTGACCCCAGAGAACTGCTGGAAGAACATGAGGGCAACCATGATGAGCCCGGGCTTCACGTAAACTCCCTTGGTGAGGAACTCCTTGAAGGATATGGAGCCGATTGCCTGCTGCTCCTCGTGTCTCTCCACGATCTCCCGGTACTCGTCATCGATGTCGTAGCTCTTGCCGCGCAACCACTGTAGCGACTTCCTGGCTTGACGCTCCCTGTCCTTGGTCACCAGATAAGCGGGAGAGTCGGGCATCCACAGCATGATGGCCACCAGCAGCACTGAATGAAGTGTATACTAGTGATTGGTGCATTAAAACTTTGGTTAAATCATCGATCGATTAGCCGTGCCAGACACGAAAGCCTCACATTCATTGACGAGGTCATGATCTTCCCTTATGACATCGACAAGTGACAATGTATGGTTGATTTCCCTGTTACCTGGAAAGGCTAGAGATATTCCTGTGAGGATGTCCCACTCGATGAGGGCACCGAGACCATTGTTGAAGAGGACTCCGATGGTCAACATGAACTGCATCAAGCTGCCCAGGGCCCCGCGGATGGAGACCTCCGCGGTTTCGGAGATGTACAATGGTGCAGCCAGAGAAAACGCGCCGCCGCCAAAGCCTGCCCACAACAATGGGCCATTTTATGGTTGCATAGATTCCCTTTTCTACGTATCATGAGCTGTTTGTCTGAGGAAACTTTGGCACCGCCTCTTCTACACCTCTCAGCCAGAACTGCTCGGAATCAGAGCTAACCTAACCGCACCACAAGCAGTGGCTGCTGCCTAGCTGCAGTGCACGGGTTGGTTGTAACCTATGAAGCTTAAAATGTCCTGTGAGTCCTCGGGTCTGCTGAACAATTTTATCCCTCCCGACGAAAAAAGTAAAGAAAATAAGGCAAAAACCCCACTGCGTTACCAAGGCCATACAGACTTATGAGTCTCAACAGAGCCTGGTGCACAGGACGTAGGACTTGCTCATGGTGAGGGGTGTTGACCTTTTAGAGACTTTTTGACTTCAAGCTGAGGTCTCCTCATCGAAAGGACAGGTAAAAAATAATTGAACAATTACTATAGCGCTTCATTGTGCTCATACTGGCAACGTGGCCAAGGTCATGGTCCCTGTCAGCAGTGCAACTCGCTTAATCGCGCAACTTTCATCAAGTCTGTCATCCTTGAGCTACATTCGCCAATGCTGATGCAGTTTTAAGAGTGGCACTACATAAATTTTATGTAAAGTCCAAGATATCGCTCTCATTCAGTACCTGTCAACAGTCTTCCAATGTAGAAGATCCATCCCTGCTCGACATCGAGCACGCCTCCTAGGAGCAGGAGCAGGAATCCTACCAGAGATGGGATTGCCATCAGCAGCATGGTCCACTTGGGACCGATCTTGACCATCATGTAGGCGGTGACGAAGCACGACACCAGACAGCCAATTGGGTACAAAGACCCGATCCATGAGGCCTGAGAGGAGATTCATTTTACAGAACTAGTAGGGATCTAACGTTTGCGACTTGTCCCAGCTTCTGGACTTTGATGCTTGAACAAGGTCAAAAGACTGTCACTCCACTGGACACTCTGTCAAGGCCACGTGCAACCGCGGACATTCCTCGACTACTCTGACCGATCACTTAGCAGTTACTTCACCTCCTCGGCACTCAGGGGGTCGTCAAAGTAGCAGTCGTCGTCGACATCGCACGCATCTCCGGAGATCCTAGGGAGGGTGGGTGAAGTCCACGACAGCCCCAGACCAAGGATGAAAGCACCGAAACAGGCTTAAAGAAAAGTTCAGAAAGGTCTCAAGCTTGCCTCTGTCAAGACTTCACTTTGAAGCTTCTCTTCAGTTTGGACTGGGAGCCGCAAGTGGAAACTTTGCAGAGAGTTCACGACCTACGGGATGTCCAACGTCTCTCCCCACTGCTCTGACATTGGCAAAGACAGAGACAACTACTCCAGTCAGAGCGTGAGTGCGACGTCCCAGTGGCTGCTCCAGTCCAACGTGAAGAAAGTGCAATGCTGCACACATTCACATGAGCATGTACTGTATGAGCCAGACGCTTTGCAACCCTCAATCGATGCTTGCTGCTCCAGTGTCTCAGATAGGGCAGCAGCAAGACTTCGGGGTTGGTCAAACTCTGATCATATTTATCCTGTCTGCTGGTACCTCCAAAAGCTGCCACGATCTGAGGGGCTTTGCTAGCTTCAGAGCTCATTTTTGGTAAGTCCTCGGCTTCTTGGGGAAGACTGAAAAGCCTTTTGAAGGTGTGTATTTGTCTACCCAGTAATTGTCACAAAATCTACACATCGTTATGTCACATAGTGATGGTCATGATGAACATCCCTTGAAAAGGAGTGGCCACACTGATAATACTCTTGAATGAGGCCTCGCTGACTAACGCTATTAGAACACTTTTAGCTCTAACGTGTTCACTGCAACAATATCAGCTCCAAGAAGTCACGCAACCTCCTTGGACGTGGCCAACTGGGTTGGAAGTGTCTCGAATTTGGTCTGATATTGCATAAGCACACGAGTTATTCAGATGACATCTTCACTAATGCAAACAACAGCCCTCACTTTGTCAGAGGAGTTGTTGCACTTTAGCACCGTTGCAGTGCGTATGAGACGTGAAAAAATCCAATGAAGAATGCAGCAATGGATGTTGCATTGGATTCTTCAGCGAGAATGTTGGAAGCATCAGCGAGGCCTTAGGTGACGCATGCCAAAGTTGACTTCTGTTCATCTTTATTTCGTCAGTCACGAATGACGCCAGCACAGACTGAGATGCCTCCATGGATGGGCCTTTTCTGCTGACACGACTGCCTCTGACCAATTTAGAGTCACCCATTGGCTCTTGGCAATCCCCCCTCGTGTGGCACATTTTTGACTCGTACGATGCACGCGACCTTTTGCATGTTGGAGTAACAGTCAATTCAATTAGTTTCGCTTGCTCAAAGGAAAAGTAAATCTGCTGCATCGACTTAAGTCGTATCTCATTGCTCCACTTGGGCTTCCTCCCACCGTCCAACAGTGCGAGGAGACGGCCTCTGTCAGCAGGACCGCGTGGTACTCAGACGAGTACTGCTGAAGAAAGCAGCAATTGCACTGCACCTCTGGCATGGGGGTCTCAGGGTACGTACACAGGTACAGACTTTTCTCAACAAGAGGGACACTCGTTATCTTAGCTACGTTTGCGTCCAGTTGTGTACACGTCGCACCTTGCATCTCATGCGTATAGTACAGCTACGCGCAGACGTCGTAAAGTGAGTGATTTTGTGCTCTGGACTGCACAGCTATGGTTGTGTAGTCGGGTACAACAGATTGGATAACGAGTAGTCATGACATAGGTATTACGAGACATTTCACAGTGTACACTGGGTCCTTTTGGGCCCGTGATTTGCTGTGGGCAACGCTCGCAAGTCACAAGACACGACATGATACTGTTGAGTACCCAGGGCTTAGCATCTCTGACATGATGGAGCACAAACGTTATATATGTTACAGGGTGTCATGTCACTGAGTCAGACACATGTGTTCTCTAGGAACGTTCATTCTAGACTGGAGAGAAGGGGTAGGAGAGGATGCATGCGTCAGGATGCGCCACAAGAGGTTACGTAGGGATAGAACACAGGGTGAGACACATTCTGCTCTTTCACAGAAGTCACTTACCACACTTTGTGCAGTTATGAACTGTCCAAGTTGGACCAAACGAGGCTTTCAAGACCTATTTAAAGTGTTCCTCAGTTGCGGTGGTCACAGCCCAGGTGACTCGTTCGTGCTCTCTCACCTCTGCCAGATCCAGGCCTGTCAGATGTCCACGGATTCGTCTCGATTGATCGAGGAGACGAGGTCCTTCTCAAACATGAGGATCATTCGCTGTTCAAGGTCCTTCAGTGACCGTGGTCATGAACAACCAAGGATGGGGAAGCAGTTTTAAGACAAAAAACAACCCAAGAAATGAACGGATTTTTTTTTCTCGCAAAGTTTGATTATGCTCTTAGTTGTGTAACACATACGCGAATCGTTGCAGTTCAAGTTGCAGATCACGGAACAAAGAACAGATAGAAAATGTCCGATGTATCTGAAAAGTTATGACTTTTTTGTGGATATGACTGTTCCACTCTCTGTCCAGCACAGAAGCTCGACAGACACGGCCACACGTGAATGCGGCTCTTGCATTTTCTATATCCTATAAATATAGTGTATATCATGATAGACATATGTAGGTATATATCCTTGAGACGAGCGAGATGAACCCGACTAGATGACTGCAATCATCAGTTCGTAGCGGTTTCTACGATATTGTCGAGGACTCCAGTTTCAGTCTAAAAACTTCCACTGTTGGGTTGTTTTTTCGTGCAGGAGGGTCTCAAAATGTCCGGTCCACCACAGCTCAGTCGCGTCCAGTCCTCTGCAGTCCTCCACAGTACAGGGGGACCCACAATTTCCTCCCTGCGCCGCGTTGGACACCCTGTATGAGGCGGAAGGAGTCAGAGAGAGTGGCCGAGTCGTAAATTCTCGAGTACCCCTAGTCTATAAAACGATCGTGTAATGAGGTTTTCATTACCACATCGAGGTGAGGCAGAGTTTGAGCGAGTGAAGTCATGGATTCTGGCAAGTCGAGGATCCTCCCCCAAATCGTGGCTGCCACAGCTGGTCAGAAAGGTCACGCGTAGTCGCAGCAACACTTGCCAATGCCATCATTTCAGCCTGTCTCGGCTCCTTCAGCCTCGGGGCCGCGCTCGGCTGGACGTCTCCAGCCTTGCCCAGGATCCAGGAGAACTTCTGCCTCCCGGACAACTGCGACATCACGGGCGTCAGCGAGGAGCAGGGCAGCTGGATCGGGGCCGTCCTGCCCCTGGGGGCCATGGCCTCAGGGCCCGTCACGGGTGAGGTGACTATTGGTGCAGAAGAAGGTGTCAGACGTCGTGACCCGGTTTTCCCCTTCAGGCTACCTGATTCACAGTATAGGTCGAAAGTGGACCATGATCTGGTACTCGCTGCCCCTGGCCATCGGCAACGCCCTCTACCTGGTGGCCAACGCGGCCGACGACGTTATTTCAATCTTCATCGGGAGATTTCTCACAGGTTCGATCTCGGTGGTATTCAAAGTTCTGTCATAGCCACTACACACAGGCACGGTGCACTGCCCTGTAGCGGCCGGGTGGCCCAGCGGAGTTCAGTTGCTGTGAAAAATATATTCTGCTATATATTATAAATATTACACTTCACAAATGAGCCAGCACACAAATGTTGTTGGTGGAACAGTAAAAGTGTGGGGGGAAAGGAAATCGGACGAGAAAGCAAACATGCCTCAAGTTGAGCAGCCTCCGAAATTGGGACCCCAAAGAAACCTGGGCCTAAAATGAGTCAGCCCAAACACGCCAATTTGAGCTGCAAGGATGTGAATGTATAGACGAGGTCGTCGAAAAGGAGTCAATTTTGGGATTGGGTCAAAGCCAAGGCTGATTTTCCAACTTCAACTGGTCCACCCTGTACCGCGTGTCCCACATTCTAAACTCCACTCCTCAAGATCAACTTTTGCAACACCTACATTATTCGTCAGGCAAAAACACTTTTATTCAAACTTTTAGATACATGAAACTACGAATGAAACTCGAGCAGAACTGCATCAGACACGCCAACCCTCGTTACGTCCAGGGAGGACGGGATTGGCGACGTCAATGTGATGTCGCAGGTCCCACATGTGTCCTCATACAGCTTCTCCACCTTGTACTTGGTGCTGCGGGTGACGCCACACTGACTGAGGTCGGCGTGGAACCACCACAGACACGCGAATAGATGTTTTTGGCAGTTCAGACACCGCAAGAGTCTGGACTTGGTCTGGTGCCGATTTCAGAACCGCGGACTGCGCAGCAAAGCTAAGACTCTCATGCAACTGCAATACTTTAAGCGCCATATTTGAAAATGAAATGAACATACTGTACATGAAAAAGACAGAATTAAACCAGTGTAGTCGCGCACTCTGCGCACCCGACACCACACAAGCCGTTCTCAGCGTCAATGTACTTTCAGGAGATGAGGACACGATACTGAGTCCTTAAGTACATTCTGGCCATAGAATAACTGGGTGACCATCAGTAGGATCCCTGCGGTCTAAGCGTATTCGATTGATGAAGGGCCACGGTAGAGGCGCTCCTCAGACAGCTGTTATATTCTTGACTAAAGGATCACCAATCTCTTCTTCTCCTTCTTAGGCTTTGCCGCCGGCGCATTTGCGTTGACGGCCCCGGTGTACATCGTGGACGTGTCCCAGGACTCGATCAGGGGCGCGCTAGCCTCCTTGATGCAGTTGTCCATCACGGGTGGGATCGCATTGGTCGACGGGCTCAACATCAAGAACGCCGTCTCCTGGCAGGTCATCTCCGGCATCTGCATCCTCCTTCCAGGTGCTGAACCTCCTCCAACACGAGTACAATCCAGACCCCATTTACACTTTGGAGATGCCCAACAGTAAACTCTCCTTTGCCCCATCATCGGGTCCACTGACAGTAGCAATCCACTGGTCATTTCACTGCAACTCCGGGTTGAACATCACGTAGTGTAAGGTCCCTTCATATAAAACATAGCATAAAGTCCCTTCGCCAGACTTTTGGGCAAGCATGAACTGAACTGTCGTCCTTCAATGTCCCCCAAGTTGCACGTGTACTTGGGCGAGTAGACCAAGTCGGCCAGGTCATGTCGTACAGTTACTCACACTCCTTCGTCTCTGCTGCATCGGCGACAGTGATCCTGGCCGTCGTGATGTTCTTCATGCCGGAGTCTCCTTTCTACCTGGTGACTAAGGGGCGATACGACGAGGCCGAGAAGTCCCTCCAATGGCTCCGAGGCAAGGATTACAACCCCAAGCACGACGTGGAGGTGCTCAAGCAGGCGCAAGAGGACGAGAAGGCCACAGGCGCCGTCACCGTCAAGGAGTTGCTGACCAAACGGAGATATCTCCAGCCCCTGCTCATCGTCGTGGGGCTCATGTTCTTCCAGCAGTTCTCCGGGGTCAACTTTGTCATCTTCTACACGCAGGAAATCTTCGTAGACGCCGGATCTGATCTCGACCAAGGTGAATACGATGTAATATTGATAGTGATGCTGTGTACGCCACGTGTGGGGGTTGTGCTCACCTTGGCACTACCTTCTCGCACCTCGTACAGGGTTGAGTTCGTTCCTGGTCGTGTTCGCCCAGTTCCTAGCCACTGGACTGGCGGTGCTGGTCGTGGAGAAGTTTGGCCGGAAGGTCCTCTTGCTCGTCTCCATCATCTTCATGTGCCTCTCCCTCTACGTCCTCGGCGTCTACTTCTACATGAAAGAATTTTCATCTGTCACATGCGAGCCAAATGAGGTGATTCATATGATCGAGGGACTCATGGTCGATTGCCTGACCATTTGCTGTATGCATGGAATACAGGTGCTGGTCAGGCCTACGACCTGAAGTCAGGCTGCCCAGGCTCAATGTCCCTGCTTGTGCACGTGTTTAGTGCATGACTGAAACATTCTAAAAATAAGCACATCCTTGAGCCTGGATCTCACAGTCAAGACCGACTTAAAACAGTTTTAAGTTAATTCTTTATAGGCCGACTGCGTGCCGGAGGACGGAAAGTTCGACAGTGAGAAGATCAGCAACCTCGGGTGGCTTCCCCTGGCCAGCCTCGTCATCTTCATCGTAGCCTTCTCCTTAGGTACAGTCACTACTTGCGGCAGATGATTCGGCCGGTCAGCCAAAGGCTGCACCAGCCTTGGTGATAGTGAGAGCGCCAAGCAGCGATCCACAGCGTTGTCGACCTCCGAATGCAACTTTATCACGAGGACACGAGGACGTAGAGCACACTCATGAAGTGCAGTAAGAGCAGGGGGGGTCAGGAAGTGTCTGGCCTTTGGACAAGTTGGACTTTATGCCCAGTGCTTTACATGGGTGGTTTTGGGAGGTCACACATGCCCTCATCGGGCCACGCGTCTGCCACTCACATCGTCGACAGCTGCCACGGCCTCCTCATGGCAGTTGCTGAGGAGGCAAAGGTCGGAGGTTTGTGGAAGCCTGAACAAAACATTGCTAGAGTTGTCACGAAAGAGGTTGAACTCTTATCCATCACAGATGTGACAGCGAGATGGATGTCAATGCACTTTTCTTAGTACAACAATGACTTTCTGCACTGGCACCTCCACCTTCACATTCTTGGCCTCCACGTAAAACACGTAGCGTAAAGTCGACATTTTTGCCGTGCTAAATGCAAAAAAACATGTGAAACATCCTGGCACTGCTACTTAAGGACTATCAATGTTATCACTGATACAGGCTTTGGACCCCTTCCCTGGGCCATCAATGCTGAGATCCACCCAGAGGAATCTCGTGACCTAAGCGCATCTGTGGGTTTTGTCTTCAACTGGTTGTGCGCCTTCTTCGTGACCAAGTTCGAGGCAGACCTGGAGGACGCCATGGGCGGGTCCTTCGCCGTCTACTTCCTTTTCGGGTCCCTCTCCTTTGTTGGGGTCTTGTATGTCCTGGTCCTTGTGCCAGAGACCAAGGGACTCTCGGAGGAGGAACTGAGGATGATGTTTGACAAGAGCGCAGGGCATGAGCACATCTACAGGGATTACGAGAAGCGAATGAGTGTCATCAGCCGGTGATAGTGTTGAGTTTGTAGCAACCAAAGACTAATAAATACTAGGCTAGCTTGGAAATGTCAATTGTAGTTTTTCAGGGGGAACACTGATGTTAGACACTGCTACATATGATGCAGTCTCACTTTAGAACAAAGTGTTGCTGCATATGCCAATTTAATAAGTTTTGCAACCCACTGTTTGTAGTCAGGGTAGTGAACACTTCTGTTTTCAGCCATAGCTTTTGACTGGATGAAGCTACAAAAAGAGTTCACAACTCCATGGAAAGCTGAAACGGAACTGAGATGTAGTTTTGCTCTAGAACCACTCATTTCTCTGCAATAAGGGGGCAAAGTTGTGCTCTGTAGCAGACACTGACACATAATATTGTACTGCGTTGTTTATGAATGAGAGGTCCCAAGGCAAAAAAAGCACATCAGTGTGTTGAATCAACCGATCGTCTGTTGATTGATTGTATTAGGGAGTTCAGTAGCAGAGACAGTCTGTTGTTGGTTGGATGTAATTCCGCTCAGTGCTTTATTGCTCTCTTTAAACACTTTCACGAAGTCCTGTGGATGGCATTTGACACAATTTGGAACCACCGCTGGAAGGGGCACAGCCCACTGGGCTGCTTTTCACCACTCTCAGGCTGAATTGGCCTAGAGGAGAGTAACGAAACATGCTAGTGTTTGCAACGAACACAAACAGCGAATGACTTGGGGACGCATACGTGTACAAACTTCTTGGCACACTGGGTTTATTCAAAACATTGTATCTCGTTTATACAATCTCATTATACAGCTTTTCAACATGAAATGACCAGTGGTAAATCACATGCAAGTAATGAGCAATTGTGGTCTCAGTTTTTGGAATGGTCAGTGGAATCCTGCTGAGGCATCCCTTGATTATCTCCTGTAAAGTACTTCCCTGAAAAGTATCACAACTTCCAGTGCACTCCAAGCATTGCAAATACACTGGATTGGATAATAGCTGAAGAAGCTCCGTTTTCTGGGAAAAGCATCAAGTCAACTGTTCACTAATTGATGTTACCATGAGAAGATGCAGAAGTGAAAGGAGTCTGTTGTTGGGTGATGACAATTCCTTTTAGTGCCTTTTTGTTTGCTTTAAATAGTTTTACAAAGCTCAATGGATGGCATCCTAAGACACAATTTGAAATAACTGTATCATTAAATGCAAATAGCAGCTTTCTTGCATAAGACAGTTTCCCCCAGTTTTTAAACACAACTTTTCCAATGAAACCTTCTGATGCTAACCAGTCTTGAGCCTTGATTGCAAGGGACTTATCTCTACGTGGATATATCCTGAAGTTGGTTATCGAAAAGTCTCCAAGATCTACAATACCAATCTTACCGCTATGATGAGGTTGGTTGTGATAAATATCTGTCCTTAAATGCATATCTGGCTGATAATACACATAGGCACTAGCTTGATTTGCATGATGCATAAATTCTTCAGGCAAGATGATCTTGTTTTGCAACTTTAGGGCAATATGCCAATTTCCATGTACATACTTGTAGTAGTCTTTGATGAGCAATTTTTCATGATCAGATCTAAGTAACAAACTGCTTGGACCCACATCTAAAAATTTGATTTGTTCTGATCTAAACTGAAAGCAGTTGTAGTGGTAAAGTAAGTCAGATGCATTGACCACACCTCTCCCAATATGATGCAAGTTAATGCTGTGTGAACAATAGTCTCTTAAGAGGGACAAAGATCCATCGGGGCTAGCCAAATGATCAAAGTCCTCTGAAGTGATGACCAAAATGTTATCAGGAGAACATTGTTGATGCAACCCAAGAAGGTCATAATAGGCTCCTTGACTGCCCAAAGCCACTTTTATGTGCCTGAAGCCTGATAACAAAGAAACATTCAAGTCATGCGAAGAGATGGAAACATCCCCATTGCACATTAAACGTACATGGACAGGGGTAGTGGACAGATCAAAGTCTGATAAATCAATGATGCCATTCCCCTGACTGATGATAATGTTGCCTGGCTGATTCTTAATCAGATACAAATGTGATTGGTTTGAATGGCCCTCCCAATAGAATGTATGGCTCACTTTATCTGCATGAAACACTGTATTGCTCTGATCTGAAATAGTTATGTGGGTGTCTTGGCCAATGAATTGCTTGATCAGTTTGAAGTTTGGGTTGGAAATGTTTCTTAATAGACCGATTTCTGTGTCTAAATCAGCTGGACGATCGACATTCTTAATGACTTGGAGTTTTTTTATACATGCCTCATTGTTATCTGATGATGGCACTGGGGTGACGAATAGGCCATCTTGGGTTTGCATTTTCATATTGCTGCCAACAGAAATAGTCCTAGATGACGCAGAATGACCAAAAAAAGTATACAAGGTTGATGCATGGCCATCTCCTTCACAAGATATACCAGCTATATCCTGAATATAAAATGGCAGAAGCATTAATCCTGTTCCTCGAACTACGTCACCAGGGTATCCTTTAACAGTGGCACTTTTAGCTATGATAGTGTCAGCTCCACCCTTACCATCAACATATTTTGAGTGAACAGCAGTGAGGTGATTCTGGCCACGACTACCTAAAATGACCTCTAAGCCAATGCTTTGGCTATCTGAAAAATTGGACTGAGAGACCAAAATATCATTTCTAGATGTAGTTACATGGCAGGGAAATGTCTGAGAAGACACATAGTAAAAGTTAGCTTGAGGACTATCAATTCTACAATACTTCATAGAATTAGAAAAATAATATCTGGCTGTTCCATTTGAGCTAACATGCGGATGGCGGTAAAATAAAGTATCCCCTTTAAATATGATAGTTGATTGCTTTGGATGAAATCCATGTGGGAAATGAACAAAAGACACTTGTGCATTTATGTAGCATAATACACTTTTACTGGGAACATCAGCATCTAAGCCAAATTTATGAGTGTACATAAAGAAGCCATGGTGAAGCCTGTCTTTGCTGCCCAAAGATACTGAAATTGTTTTTATACTATTTTGATAGCCATATCTGACTTCCTTTAGTAATGAATCTCCTTGCTGCTGAGTTTTATATTTGTACATAGTTCCATCTTGCCTAGTCTCATTAATCTGTTTAATGTGTAAATGATCTGCTTGCACAAAAGGAGCACTCACCAAATCATAAGTTCCAATGTTTTCGGGAAAAAATCTTGAGAACTTGTCTGGGTTTGAAGCCATTTGACTTGTAGAAGTAATGTGGGGTATTTGAAAAGAGGAAGAAATAGTCTGGCCAAAATAGGAACAAAAAGGAGACAAGGAATCAGGATGATGATACAATGTTTGCCCAGTAATCTCATTTCTAACAGGCAGGTATTTGCAGTGATACTCATGAATTTGTTTCAACAGGCTTCTGGGCTCAGATATGAAGTATGTGTCATACCCTGGGAAGATTTCCATTATATGAGCCATGTATTTTTCAAAGGCTTGCTTCATTTCAATATCTTCCTTTATGTCATCAGGAATCTCTCTAGAAAAGAAAAAATCCCAGTATAATGTTTGTTTCTCTCTCTTGGTTAAAGCTATTTTTTCTTCCAGCTTCTTAACCTCCAGACCTGCTTCCACAAACTGACTGATTATGACTGCAGCAATGCCAACAGCAGATCCTACAGGACCAGCAAACTCAGATAGGGCACCAATTTCTATCCCTACAGAACTCATGATTTCTGTTGCTGCAGCAGGAATATCAGCAGCAATAAAAATAGAATTGGTTGCAATATTCAAATCAGCCATCTCCTTGTCTACCATGTCAGTAGCATTAATTCTTGCTTTGATTGACTCGTACAGTCCATAAAAAGCAGCCAAATTACTGACAGACCTGCCCAGCATAGGAGCAGCGCTCTTCAGCACAGGGGCATCAATGTGGTTTGCCAGCTCTCCAATGTGTTTGGTGATTTTTTCCCCTAATTTAGGTAATGCATAAAGGTTCAATGCGTCATACCCTAACCCGTCCAAGTCACCATTTACCAAATGCTTGCTGACCAAAAAAGCAGTAAAGGCAAGACCCATTCCCTCAGTTGCTTTACTGATCTTCTTTGCCACACCTACTTCAGAAAAAATGGGCTTGATATCTCTCCCATGTGCAAGTGCAGCCTTTAATCGTACCACGATTGTGCGCATCTCCGGATCAATGGTTTTTAGCTCAGCTTGTGTGAGAGATGTGATGGCCTGGTGGAGTAGTTCCACATGGTTGGACTTCATTCTTTTCTTTCCCAGAATGAGGGTATTGGTGGTTTTCAGGGCATTGTACAAGGTTATTTTCTTGAGATTCATTTCTCTCATCTTAAGGGTGCTTGTGAGCACATCAGCCGCATGAACTCTCTCTTCTGGTGTTAGTTCTTCTGTCAGTGTGCTGTCTATGCAAACAGAGTTTGAAGCGCGTTTGGTTCTCAAAGGGCAGTGACCTAGTCTTGCCAAACATTTGTCAATCTTGGATTTTACTTCCCCAATGTTTGGATGACTGTCTGGCAATACTTTCAGCAATTTTTCTAAGGTCTGCAGTGACTCAGCATATTTCTTTTGCTTCTCTTGCGCATCTGACAGCCTCGACAGGATGTCTAAAGCTATTGCAGGATCCTGTACGGAAGTTGAATGTTCCTCTAAAAAGTCATGATACATCCTCTCTACATCGTCATGCTTTCCTAGGCTATCCAAGGTCCTTGCCAGGTGATTCATAGATGAGAGTGTATCAGGATGTTCCGGACCCAGAACCTTCTTTGATGTCTCTACCACCTCTCTCTGAAGTGGTTCTGCTTCTGTATATTTTTGTTGACTTTGCAATGCCAGTCCAAGGTTCTTCATGGAGGTGAGTGTCTCAGTATGTTCTGGGCTTACCAATTCCTTTTGCTTCTCCAGTACTTGTCTCTGAATTGCTTCTGCTTGTCTGTATTTTCCTTCACTTTGAAATGTGCTTGCAAGTGCGCTCCCAAATCTGAGTACAACAGGATGTTTTGGAATCAGCAGTTGTGCAAATGTCTCTGCGAAATGTCTCCTTACTGCTTTTTCTCGCTGCTTTTTTTCGCCTGCTTCAAGCTCTTCGGCTTCCCCATGTTTTCCTTGATTTTTCAATATGCTTCCAAGGCTTCTCATGGATTTGAGTGTATCAGGATGTCGTGGTCCTAGAACTTTCTTTCGTTTGGATAATACCTGTCTTCTAAGCTGTTCTGCTTGTTTCAGCTTTCCTTGGCTTTGTAATATGTCACCAAGGTTATTCATGGATGTAAGTGTAACAGGATGTTCTGGGCCTAGAACTTTCTTTTGTGTCTCTACTATCCTTCTCTGAAGTGCCTCTGCATGTTTTTTATCACTTTGTAATGTTAGTACCAGGTTGTTCATGGATGTGAGTGCAACAGGATGTTCTGGGCCTAGAACTTTTGTTGATGTCTCTAGTACCTCTCTCAGAAGTGCCTCTGCTTCTGTATATTTTTTTTGACTTTGCAATGTCAGTCCAAGGTTATTCATGGATGTAAGTGTATCGGGATGTTCTGGGCCTAGAACTTTCTTCTGTGTCTCTACTACCTCTCTTTGAAGTGCCTCTGCCTCTGTGTGTTTCCCTTGACTTTGTAAAGTTAGTACCAGGTTGTTCAAGGATGTGAGTGTAACAGGATGTTCTGGGCCCAGAGCTTTCTTTGATGTCTCTAGTACCTCTCTCTGAAGTGGTTCTGCTTCCATGTATCTTTCTTGACTATGCAATGTCAGTCCAAGGTTATTCATGGATGTGAGTGTATCAGCATGTTCTAGTCCTTGAACAATGATATGTTTCTCGAGTTCCTCTCTTTGAAGTTCTTCTGCCTCTGCAAGTTTTCCTTGAGTGTGCCATGTGTGTGCTAGGCTGCTCATGGTCGACAACACAATAGGATCTTTTTCGTTTAGAACTGATTTCAAGTTTTTAAGAGCCTCATTAGCAAATTTCTCTACCACGTCATATCCTTTTTGTTGTATTAGCCTTTGAATCATGCTGTTTAATACACCACTAAAACTTTGGGTGAGGTCCTTGTAGTTGAACGCATACTCCCACACTGACATTGCGTGGTCAAGGTTCTCTTCAGCTACGTCATCTCCTAGTAAGGTGAGGGCCGTCCTCAGTGTTTGTTGTGCATTGCCGTTGTATTCTACATCCGTTCTTGTAATTTCCTGTACTAGTCTATGGATATTGAACAGCACAGGCTTATAACCTGGTTGTACCATAGAGTATGTCTTCAGCAAGTTGAGTGCGCCCCCTACCTTGGCTGGATCTTCTCCAGATCTTGTGATAGTCTGCACTCTGATTGGTTGAGGAGAAAAATATGACATGATGTCCAATAGCTCTTTTGCCTTAGATCCATAGTTCGGATCATTTTGTATAGCCTGAACTGCAATTTCTGATGTTGTGAAGGTTGTCATTCTGTATTTATCATTTCTCTCATACGGAAGTGAGTTCGTTGAGAACATTTTTTTCTTCTCCTCACATGTTTTCAAATAATCAGAAATTGTCATTCTTTCCCTTCCTATTCTTAAATTTCTGTTCTGTTCTTTAATAAATGCTACTGCTTGCTGCAAGGCTAATGGAAAATGGTGTAGTTTATCTGCCAAGTCTCTTGCTTCCTTGATAGCTGTCTTTCCTAGCACCTTATCAATGAGTTGCAATGATTCTTCTTCAGTAAAAATGTCTAATGACAATTGATTGGTATTTCCCCACCTTTGACTGCGAGACGTAATCAAGCAGCGAGCAGCAGAAGATGTTTTAGGGAGGTATTCTTCAATACCCTGTATGTCTGGTGCATCATCAAAGACAAATAGTGGTTTCCTGTTGGAATTTCTTGCAAAGAAGTTATATACCTCATCTCGAATCATATCTGTTGACTTATCCTTTCCATCTATGTCTTTCTCACTTATCCACAGTCTTTTTGAAAGCTTTCGGAATGATTCTTCTGGACTCTCAGCATTGAGCCATATCCAGTCTGTATAATCATTCCTGTACCTCTGGACATACTTTCTTGCCAGTTCAGTCTTTCCTACTCCTCCAAAACCTGTTATAGCAGACTGTTGCGAAACAACTGACTCACTTTCAGCACTTCCTATTTGATCATGCAATTTCTTTAACACTTCCTCTCTGCCCGCAAATGTTACTATTGGGTCAACAACTTCAAATACTATCCCACCAAGAAGTCTTTCCTTTGCTTCTTTGAAGCAAGAGTATATATCGTCATTAGTGTGAAATTTCCCACCCTCATTTTCTCTCATTTGCAGTGATTCTACTTTTTCTTTTATTGCATTGTAAACGTGTACCACATTTTGCTCACCATTAATTTCCTTGGCTATGTGATCTTTACTCAGAGCCCTGATGTCTTCGTATGTGTCAGGTTGATTTACCGCTAACACAAAATGTTCAAAAAATTCTTGGGCTTTAAGACCTATGTTAGACTTAGGGAATACTTTAACTGATCGCCCATCGATTGTTGAATCAATGAACACCTTTTCCTTGTCTATAGTCATTTCAGAAAATGCCTTACCTATTGTTGGCACTTGATCCATGTCAAACTTGTATCGCTTTCCTTGATTTAAAAAGGGATCTATCTCTGTTTGTTCTTTCAAAATGCTTTGTAGACCTGTAGGATTTCTGTCCCCACCTAACTCTAAGTCTCTGTTTGTGTACAGAATCATTTCTACGTCTCCATCATTAAATAGTTCAGCTCTGTCGATATCATGAATGTAGGAACCCAGATACACTTCCAAGCTGAAGTCATCTCGATTGCCCTTCTTGGCCTTAAGTTCCTTCTTTGTAAGTGGCATTGCTGCTTTTTTATTTTTTACCTGTACCAGCTTCCAGCTGTCCTTGCCATTTCGATCTTTGTACTGAAATGCTATATCATCAAACTTGCCTGCTTCTGCTATGTCTGTGATGACTCTGAATGGATACCTTTGCCTATATCCCTGCACCAACCACAACAGAATCAGCTCATTTTCATACGCAATCCCATGCTTACCAGTTTCTGGCTTCTTATAACCTGGTTCTTGTTTATAGAGTGCAGAGAATGTCATGCTACTTTCACCTTTTCTAGAAACTGGCCCGACGACAGTGGGAGGAAGAAACTCTTTTAGTTTTTGAGCTATGATCTGAGTTTGTTGATTTTCTGCTACGTCAATGGGACTCTTACCTTTATTATTTCTTGCACCCACGTCTGCTTCATTTTGTAAAAGGAACGCTACGACTTCCCTCTCTTCCCTTCTCACAGCAATGTGTAAAGCTGTATTGCCTTTTTCATTTTTGGAATCTATGTTCAACTTTGGATTGTTTTTAAACACATGTTGAATTCGTTCAAGTTTAAGTTCTTCAGGTTCATTACTTCTTACTATTTCTAGAAGTTTTTCTTCAGCAGTTCCCTCGTCTTCATAATCAAGTGATGAGTCATTTCCTTTTTCTTCATCGGCTTCCTGAAAATTCCGAAACTTCTCTTCTGAAAGCGCTGATTGAACAACTGCAGGCTTTCGTAGAATTGGTTCAAAATGTAATGCACCTGTGTTTATCATATGAATGATGTAAGGGTAATTGTAATCTTCCGATGCATAGTTTTCTACTGGCTTTGATCCTAATCGATCGACAATTTGATGCAAAAACATTGCCGTTCCATCTACCTCTTGCTGCTCAATAAGGTGAAGCTGTACACCATACTTCTCACACAAGATTCTTCCTTCAATATCAGGTCTGCCCCAAATTGGAGCAGCTAAATTCAGGTGATCTGGAGCAGAAGCAATGTCTGCTGATGTATATTCAATTCTGGGTACGTATTCATCAAGGTCCCTTCCCTCAGTCCTTAAAGCACCTCTGAGCCAGGAATTTGGACTTTTGACCTCTTTTCGTGCATACTCCCTGCAAGCAATACGAAGAGATTTTACACTATTGTCTGCCTCTGGTTGAGTCTGAAGGGCCACCAGTCCTTTTAGAAATGAGTCAAAGAAGCAATCTCCTCCCCCTAATGCTTTTTTTATTTCAAAATTCTCTGGCAACTGTAGTACTATGCTTCTCTTCACTCTGGGTGAAACAAAATTCATAGAACCGAGAGAATGGTCTACATCCTTTTTGAGGTAGACATAATCATTCCAATACTTTTCTTTAGAAGTTTTGTCATCTACATGGTTGATTGATGAATCACCATCTCTTATTTTATGCACCCTTTGAGAAATCCGTAACTCCTCTTGTTTAGATGCTGGTTCAAGAATAGCAGATCTTCGTACAAGTGGTTTAAACCTTATATTACCATTTTGGTGAAGAAAGTTTCTTGTATTGTCTTCAGTAATAAGAGCATGCACTTTATGGGTATGGCCATATACAGCATCACTGTCTCCCCCACTTCCTTGCGAGATGGGAGCCAATTTTTGCCTCATTTCAAGTGGGTTTGAATCTCTTACACTCCTTTGAAGAGCCAGAGGAGTCTTGGGAGGGTGACCAGCAACTACTCTCTCACGGGTGATGCTTACAAGCTGCAATGCACAAAGGACACAACTATTTGTATCTTTTTCTGGATCATAAGATGTGCCAATGAAACATATAGAAGAATGGTTCATTTTTAGTGCACCTTGAATTGGAAAAAGTGACATGGCATGATCTTTACTTTTTACACCGCCAGTATGATGAACTTCACCAGAATCAGCATAGTGAGCAATCAAAGTGTCACCTTTCCCAGAAATTACGAAGGAAACCCAATGATTTTCATTGAGGATAATGACTAATGTCAATGGAAAATTTCCCGAATCAAAATTGTACCAACTGTTCGCAACAAATTGAAAACCATCACTATGCAATCCATGGCATTGTTCTGCTATGTGAACTAATTCTTCCTGAGACAGCCAATAACTGTAATCTGCTGCGTTGCCTCTTCTGACAGGTTTCTTGATGAGATTACCATGAGCTTTGTTTCTGTGAGCCAGATATACACGCTTATGATTATATTTGTTCAATCTGCTTGCTGAGTTCAGCTTTGGTTTGTTCTTATCAAAATCAGTAATGTCTGGTTTACCTAAAAATGCTGCATGTGGTTTTTTCTTTAACATGTTATGCATGCCTTTACGCTTCAAGTCAAAGTTACGGAAATGGTGCATTGTCTTTTTTGAGTGAGTGTCTCCAGGCGGAATTTGGCATGTCAAGTTCATCTTGCTGTCCAGATCCACCTGACAAAGAATGAACCATCCTTGATAAAACTCCTCTCTAAATAAATCTTGAACTTCCCCAATAACTCGAGAAGCATTCCAGGTGAGTTCTGTTAGCACAACTTGGTCCTTCACAAACTTAAAAGAGATCTTGTCTTCATCATTTATAAGTGTCCTTTTCAGTGTGGCTGCTCTAAGTTTTGCAGCTGGAGACATCCATGTATAGATAGATTGAGGCAAAAGTTGTTGAGACATAAATACTTGAAAAGACTCAACATGAAGGACCAGTTTTGCTTTGAGTCTGCAAAAAATATGTATGCCAAGAATGAGACTAAGTTGTTCACATTGATTATGACATTGATCACAATTTGCTGGCACTTACTTTTCTCCTGGGATAGCTGTGATGGTGCAACCAGTGACTCTCATGCTGATGTTCATGACAGGAATGGGTTGGGATTGATGTGAAAAGCTGGGACTCCCTCCATACACCTCCTTCAGCTCATTGTCAATAGCTTCATTCAGCTTATCCTCCCTTATGGTCATGACCCAATCCCAGTCTCTGTGGCAAGTCCTGGCCTCCATCAGGGGCACCATGAAGGTGAGAAGCAGC
>JAAUXU010120388.1_pt1 | contig 24996 bp, 24 predicted proteins | sample 7278151 | NCBI WGS metagenome assembly JAAUXU01 (sample SAMN14350113, study PRJNA611818) | marine sediment metagenome | isolation source: surface marine sediment (1.8m) | place: French Polynesia: Moorea | collected 2018-08 | reverse complement strand
TATCGATGACCTACGCAGTAAATGCAACATCTGACCTCAATTTTGGCCTCAAAATGGCCTCATAATGCAACTTTGCATAGCCAATGTCCTTCTCGTTGACCCAAAGGTCTCTCACGCCCAAAATGAGTCAGATCCATGAAGAACTGAGAGTGCCAGCGGGGCACAAACAGACATACCTGAACAGCTTTATTTATATAAGATCAATTAGGGGTCGCGAAAAAGTCCTGTATAAGGGCCACGCCCTATTGGTTTCTCTTAATCTATAAGGTTACCAATACCCAAAAACAAACAAACAAACAAGCCTCCTCGCCTTGCCATCCTCTCCTGGTGCCCTCCATTTGATCACTATGGCACCAAAACAGCGCCTTAACATTAAACCTCTGTACTCAACATTGGGCCCGAGTATCACATCTACATGTTCCACAGTAAAATTCCTCCTCATCACCTTTCAGTATAGCGTATGAGTGATGTCATGCACGTGGAAATTACTTACGGAAAAGACTGTTCTCCAGCAGTAAAGGGTGTAACAGCAAAGATGTCACTGAGTCTCTCAATCTTTGTCCACACCTTGGTGATGGCGTCTCTTAAACCGAGAGTCAAAGTGTTCAAGGAAGAAAATGACTCAAACACTTTGACCCTCGGGCCGAGTTTAGGAGACGCCATCAACCAAGGTGTGGCCAGAGATTGAGAGACTCAGTCACATTTTTGCTGTTACACCCTTTAATTATTGCAATGAATAGCTTCGGGCGCCCTTCTCAGTGTGTTACCTACCTATGGTGATGAGTTCGCTTTCCTCAGCCACAATCTGATTGATGACACCCTCGTGGCACGCCGACCCATCCTTCTTGGTCACCTCCAGCAGGATCTCACCCGTCATGGCCGACCAGAGCAGAAGGTTGCCAATCCCAACAGCTGTGGAGATGACCTGCTTGAACGAATTGCGTGGCGTTAAAAGTGCGTGGCATCAACAACGACCAAAAGGCCAGCCGGAAGTCCGACCTTGCCGCTGCCATCTCCGCTGCTGGCGACCGATGAGACTGCTCCTCGTGTGTCCGCGCGCAGCAGAAATCGTCCTTGCAGATACGAAAGTCTCGTCGAGTCTCTCGACAAACTCCAGAAGGTCAAATGCCCAGGACCTGAACACATTTCTTTGGTGACCTCGTAAAAGCGACTACTTCTTTTATTACCGTAAGCTGTCAGCCTGCTGTGATCGTCCTTGGCGAAGGTGATCCCGCGGTCGATCCTGTTGGGCGACTGCGCCTCGGCCAGCTTCTCCTCCTTCCTCCAGTCCCATATGGAGAGCAACAGGTCTGGTCGGGATCCTTGAGAGGCAAGAAAACGACCACAGGAGCTGGAAAATGAGACTCTTTTGTACTGTAGCTCCATTAATAATAATACAAATAGTGAAAACTTGTTTTGATTGACCTCCTTAGGGACGAACGGATACGTACGTGTATTGTGATATCTTGGCTGTCAAAAGAAATCAGGATAGGAAAAAATTAGAGAGAAAAAGCATGCAACTGGAGAGACGCCCAGGGAGGCCTTCCTAAGGACGCAGTTGCACTCACAGATTTCGCCGAGTGTTGGGTGGATGGAGTTTTTGACCCCATAGGTGACTGACTGTCATTGAGGAGAAATTTCGCCAATGCAAACGCACCACAAGACGTTTGCATGTCTTAAGAAAGCCTTTACTAAGGAGGTGAAGCATGCTTACAATAGCTTGGCAAGTTGAAAAAAGAAGAGAGAAGCACGAAATAATATAGAAAAAAGTAATGATGTATTGAAGTTGCCATAATCAGATCTACCGCTGACGAATTTGCATTGCGAATTCGCAAAAAATACTCTGGCAACCTTTCCTCGTCTAACGAGTGATAACTGGCTGCTTGGGGGGAGAAGCTTTTAAACGACTTAAACAGAAAGTCTTTTTATGTTACAATAAGTAAAGTGAAAGCTCCGCACAGACAACGAATACTTCGCCTTGTACATTCATAAATACAATACAACAAAGAGAGAAGAAAGAGGAGAGGAAATACCGTAGAGAGTGGAGGAAAAGTTTAGTTGCACGCCAGCAATAGAAGGGACTTGCTGGAAAAAAAATGAAAATTATCACTATTAAGTCATGCTGGTGGGCAAGATCGCCAGCAAGACTCCCACGTTCAAGATCAACGGCTCCTACTTGCTAGAGAACTACGACGACAACTTAGAGTCTTGGCTCGACAGCTTGAGCATCAACGGGGCAAAGCTGGGTCCGGTGTTCAGGACAACCAAGGTCAAGATCGTCGTCCAGCAGCCGTCAAAGTTTAACAAGAAGTGGATTTTTACCCACAAGGTCGAAGGTCAGCAGCACTTCTCGGTTCAAACACATGCAGTAGTGCCTCTGCCTCTGCACTGCATGTAATATCCCACTTCTTCAGGGGAGTCCAACGTCAACCAGGCGGTCTCCTACTCCCTGGAGCCCGACAAGACGACGCTCATCGGCGGCTCCGCTGATAAGGACAGCAACGACTACGAGCTGAAAGTCAGTTGCTCGCAGGTAGGGGTACATTTATTGCGTCAGGTTCGGTCAAAACCCAGCACACCGACCCCCATGGCCGCGTTTCCATCACCAAACGAGAGAACTCACTCGAGAAGAGTCCAAACCGTTTGTAAGAGCTTCGGCAAGGCCCCAAATTGAACCTGCCGCAGTTGGACATGTTGCTGACGGGTCACACGGTGAACACGGGATTGACCCAGGGAGTCTCGATGATGACGGACACGAGCTTAACGTCAAAAAGTTGACTCTGTCCTGCTTCGATGCCGTGAGCAAGTTTGTATCCAGCCCATGCGACCTTTCAATGTGGACTTAAAGAACATCCTGCTTACAGCTGTGCGGTGGTTCTGTCCTCCACTGTTACTCTGAAGATCGAGCAAGAGGCTGGATCGTGGAGGCCAGAGCCAAATTTACCCCCGAAGGCCTCGAGGTCGCCGTCACCAACGCCAAGGACGGGATCTCCATGACAGTGAAGTATTCCAGGATGCCCGACCCGTGGGTCAGCAAGAAGAGGAAGCTGCTTCTCGCAAAAAAGTTGTAAAGTGCACTGGCAACAGTTGTTATGTTTGTTGTACTTGTACAGCACGCCCCTATTGACTTCATTTCTTTAGAGTAGGATTGTTATGTTGCATCAAAAATAAAGTTCAATGCCATGAAGACCGGAGAAGTCACGTTGAACATGTGCGTGGCCAAGAAGGAAAGAAGTGTGCATGTACGGTTGGGTTAGACAACATAAATTTGCTATTGCAGTCAACTTTGAGGTTTCCTTGCGGCTCCCAACGAAAGTAATGTCTAGGGGTAAGTGACTGCATAGAAAGTTGATCTAAAACTGCATGTTTTAATCCATCGCTTATCCGAATCCGATAGCTCGATCGAGCTCTAGCTGGGCGCAGGCCCTGCAAAGAGGTGATTTCCCCGAAGAATCGTTTCCTTTGAACAGGACCGCAGATGTGACCTTGCTGCTTTTGCGCTTTACGTTGTTTTCGTGTCGTGGTCGAGACTCATGACGGCTCAATAAACGATTCCACTGTACTTTCTCCCCAGTCGAAGCAAAACAATTTTATCTCCCTGCAGCGCCTGAGGAGACCGCAAATTTGCGGTCTCGGCGATAAAAACATCAAGCTGCGAGAGCAAAGTTTGTTAACATGTAAAGAGAGACGTCTTTACTCAACAGCACTTGGAAGGTCCGACTTGAGAGAGAACGCAAAAAAGCTGGTTACGTCATCAACGTCCTGCTGCTGTTGTTGCTGTTGCTGTTGCTGCTGCTGCAGTCGTCTCATAGTTTGTGACTTTCAGGCCCATTCTTGCAGAGGTTCTGTCGATATTGGGTCGTGAAAAATGGGCTCTGATTATGAGTCTTTGGGCATGCTCGACGTTTTTGTTCATTTGGGCTGGACATGGAGAGGAAATGAGGCATCCACTGAGTAAGAGTTTAATCGCGCGAGAGCCTCTTTCACAATAAAACATGAGAGATAAGTGGAGAAGCGCCAGAATGCGGAAAATCCAGTTGTTCAAGCTGAAACCGCTGCGGAAAGGACGGTTACGCAATAGGGGGGCAACAGAAAGGGCTGTCCGGCCCGAAAGCAGGTAGTGATGGAGCCAAGCCGACTCCGCCGGGCTCGACCGGCGGGGAGGGAAGACCCCGCTCGAGGCTCGACTCATGAGGTTTGGGGCAATGGGACTGATCAACGTCTCGAGCCCAAACAGCTTTTGGTCTCGAGGCTCGCCCCACTTCGGGTGTCAAACCCATTACTAGCGTGTTTGGCTGCGCCGACGCCGAAAGGCACATCTTCAATGCGCCGCCGCTGTGTAGTTGATCCCCACTTTTGCACCCCCCATAGGTCAGTCGTCCCCGCGGGAGCTAAAAACCCATTTTCTTTTGGGCGTCGAAGAAATTGCGCTGCCGCCGCCGCCCCCGGAGCAAATATATATAAATGCGGGAAAACCCGGCCAAGGGGACTGCCAGTCACAAACTATCTCTCCCAGAATGAAGATCTCCGCCTTGCTCGTCGTCCTCTGCTGCCTCGTGGTGGCCACCCAGGGGATCTTCTTCAACTTCGGGTCCAGGGGAAGGTACGGAAGCGATCCGCGAGGTCTCGCTCAACAACAACAGCAACAGTACTCACATTCTTGAAAATTTTGACTTGGGCAACAACTGTTGATATTTTTGACGGCGCCTCAACTTCGGCGTACCGAAGAGAAGAGGAACCCCTGTCTCGACCCTCTATGACTTGGATCGATGATCGATCTTGGGAGGGAGCTGCTGTTTTAATCCTTATCATATTATGTATACATCTTAAGGCTAGGATATATTATTTGTCAAAAAAATACCCTGTTGCTGCACGCTATATTTGTTGCCAGACTTCCTTCGAATACATTCCAGTCCAATGGAATAAGGAAGTGTTTGTTTTGGTGCCTCCTCGTCCTGCTGATGGGACTGTGACAGCTGTTCCATAGCAAAGCAGGACTGGACGACACAGACACATCAGGAAAGGCGATTGATCAATTTTTTGGCTCTCCAAAACCCAATTGAAGACATCTTCACTATTTAAGGCAACAAACCTCAGGTGCAGTCAGCCAAATGTCAAAATTTTCACTTTTTTTGCTTCCCATGACATGACAGTACTTCTAATTCAAAAATGTGGCATTTAGAATTTAACTAAGCATGTCCACTTTATATTTGAGGTTGTTGACTTGACATCCTCATTTGTTATGGTTGCAAGTTGAAAATGCTGATTACTACTTGCAACCCTTTAAATGCTGTGTGCTTGAGGTAAAACACTGTTTTTTTCATTTCTAGGTGACTTCAAAGTCTTCTACAAATATCTGGAAAATAATTTTACTTGTCCCATGTGGAGAGTCCCAATTTTCTACCCAGATTAACATATGTAATACAGTAAAGCTTGAACATGAGAATCATGATTTTTAGAATTATCCGTCCAGTCTCTGGTCTTATACATTTACTACAACAATTTTCCCCCGTTTAAACACCACAGGCTTCTGAACTGACCTGGTTTTGGTGGTACTCATAGCTGCGAATTCGAAGTTGCACCATGCAAAAATTTGCAATTCCCCATTGCATGCAATTAATTTGGGCCCTTTGCAACTGGCAGTTTTCTTGCAAATTTGCCCTTGCTCCAGCAGCAAAATGTTTTCTCCTATTCAATATTAAATAGCATAAAAAATACGATATGTTTTCGAAGAGAAGCAACGAAACAGCCACAAAGCAGAGCCAAAAGGGCAACTCTGCTCTCACTGTGCACAGTCCAGTAAAGGGGAAACCTGCCAATTCTCTGACTAGGGTGAATTCGCGGGTGCGAGAGTCACCCGCTTTCGAGGACCCCTTTGTCACGTCCCGGAGTTACTCTTATAACTCCGGGACGTATGTATAATACATCCCGGTATGTATAATAATATAGTATATGCATGCGTATGTTGTACTTAGGAGATACCAGCGCCGCCGCGGCGGCGGCTGCAGCGCCAGGTTCTGCCTCGACGATGGAGATCTTTTTTGCGAAAGAATTTGCGCATTTTTGGGCGATCGAAGCGCCAGGAGAGCGATCGCGAGACAATGATGACAGCTTGCTTAATATTTTAGTACTGTGAAGCCAACTTTTTGTTCTTCAGCCCACCAGGTAAAAAATTATGAATATGCATTCACTGATAGTGATAATAAACTTTACCTGAAGGTCAAACAGCTGAATGATCCGTGAGCTCCACCTTTGAGAAGCACCAGCACTTGGAGCTCTGGCCAATCGTAGACGACGATGGGAGGAGAAGATCCGCATTCGGCCACAGCAAGAACAGAGTCTACAGGATTCACCTTAAAAAAAGAAAGACATGCACACACAGTACAATAAATTGCATAAGTAGGTAGCAGCTGGCGCGTTGAGTTATTACGTACTGCTATGCACGAGATGCACGAGCCGGAGAGTGACGGCTTGCAGCTCACGGAGCAGTTGTACGGGTTGAAGAAGTGCATGAGGTTGCCGGTGACGTAGACGAGGGTGCTCTCGTCGAGGGCGTGCAGGTTCAGCGGGCGATGGCAGGCGTAGCCGAACGAGTGACTGCAAAAAAATATGACACTCATCTGTAAGTGGTCCCCAGCCGACAGATCCTTGCTTACTGCAGCGTCAGCGAGTCCTCCGGGATTGAACAGTGATTGGGACTCTTCTCCGGGACGTAGTCACCACTGCCCCACGGGTCATCCTCCATCCTGTCGGTTGGGACACTGAAAAGCAAGGAGTCTCAGTGATGACGACATACCGGAGATTTCCGCAAAATATCCCCCTCTCCATGAAATGTCCCGGGTACATAAAGTCGAAGACAAAATCTAAAATTACATGCATTGTTAGGTATCCGTTTAACGGTGGAGGCGACTTCCAACTCTAGTATAAACTGAAAAAAGTGCAACCTTTGCTGGATGTCATTGACGCATTCAATGATGAGAGTGGTAGTGAGGTATAAACAATAGAAACCTACTGATCAACCCTTGCTGACTTGCAGCGCTTCCATCTTTATCATTGATGTTCACGCGAGAGCTTTTAAAAAAGGATTCACACTTACATTAAATACTTATACACGGAAATCTCCGGCACATGTGTGACATAGCACTGCCAATGACCGTTGTGTGCAAACAACCGGCATTGGCTGCTCTTTATCGACACCAACAAATTGTGTAACCTTGGTTACCTGAGCAGCAGAGAGTCACGATTGGATGACTGCATAATGCAAAGAAGAGGGCGCATTCTCCTTTCTTCCAATACGGTTAAAGGGCATCATCCATACAGCAGCTACCCGGATAAAAAAGTTAAATAATAGGACTGAGGGTAGGTGGAAAGACGAAGGGGAGGGCCTACCACGGGCCTACCATGGGGCCCATCGCAGGTAGACACACAACAAGAGCGGGCCCAACAATTTTCACTCTGTAGTACGTACACAGCTGCCGGAGATAGAAAAGTATCCGGGAATTTCACGAGACAAAAGACTCCGTGGAGAGAATGATTGGCTTTGAAGTGCTGCTCTCGTCTCTCTTTCTTGTCATGCCAGTGATTCTTTCCATGGAAGTCAAGGAGGACGAGCGAAACTCCCCCAAGGAGGACAACCCTTGGCTCCCCGACCTTAGGCACGTTGGGCACAATAGCAATGTTTAAAACAGCAACTTGATCGTGTGGATGCAGCATAGGAATCTTGACTGAAAAAAAGTTGCTAATGTCTGCTTTGTTTCCAGGGGGATCCTCTTCGGAGACCCCCGAGGTCAGATCGTGGCTGAGTTCACCGTGGTTTCGTCGGCCGAACAGGAGGAGAACAGGAGAGTCGACGACTCGCTCAAGTAAGAAAATGTGCAACTTAACATTAAAGGATGACTTCAATAGACGAAAACAAAAATGTGCTAGAAACGTTTTCGTGGACGGCGAAGACTACAACAAGAAGAAGCGAAAGTCATACGCCGACTGTGAAGACCCCGGCGCACGCGCCACCCTCTATGCTGGCGGCGCATTCGATGGGGAGCGCCTCTCGCTTCATTCTTCGGCGCCCAGGATCGGACTGTTCGGATTTCCCTCCGCGTCTGTCCGGGTCTCCGGGTCCTGCTGCTGGGAGCTGTTCGAGCGAGTCGGGTTCACAGGAAACATGGTCAGACTTTGTCCTGGAAACTATTCGGAGTCCATGCTGTCGGGCTCCATCTCCAGAGGCATCAAGTCGGTCAAAGCCGTGAGGTATCACATGGTGTAAAATAAAGAGTTTAGTCCATTCTTGACGCTACCGTGTGAGCCACAAAAAAGTCACTCCATTGCGACCGTCCCATGGAGGGTATTCCTTACTTAGTTCTGGCAGTGATCCCCAAATGGAGAGTTGACCTGACAAGGCTCAAGCCATGCAGGATGAGCAAAAAATTACGCAACCAGAGGCGTATATTTATGGTTTTATTGGGTCTATCATGGTTTGGTTCGTGTCAAAGGGAAGATATTGAAAAGTGTTATTCGTGACTGACTACAAAGCAATTGAAGCAGGGCCTGACAACTCGAGACAAAGAAAAGCTGCTGTGTCAGCACCGTGAGGTACAAGAACAGTATTATGTTCTTTTCTTGTCTGCACCAATGAGAAAGGATTGCTCACGTCCAGCAAAGAGATGTTGATGGTTTTACTCCAGTTCAGATGTTCAAGCACTTCAAGCTCGTCTGAAAAAACCAACCTTTGAATAATCTCTTTGAGACCAACAGACACAACCTGAATCGTAGGACTCTACTTTAGGTGCATCCCACACAAAACTGGTAGGTTTAGGTATCCAAGGAAGTGAAGTCCGACCAAAGTTTAAGCATTTATTGACTCTTCCTGCTGCTTGAGGTGCTTCTTCCCCAGGAGGATGGCCTGTTTGAAGAGGTGTAGATAAAGCTGGGCAGAGACGATGGAGTCGTCATTGCCGGGGATGGGGTAGCTGATGATATTGGGGTTGCAGTCGGAGTCGACAACTGCTATGGAGGGGATCCCGACCTTGGCGGCATCCGCGATGACCGGATGCTCGTTGTACTTGTCACCCTGGCGAGTGTGCAGCAGAATCACCACGTCAGGCAGTCGAGTCTCGGTCTGGGAGGTAGAAAAAAAACAGACTAAGACATTTTTCCAGCTTCCGGACAAAAAAATACTTTCCTCAAGAAACTTTTTCTGCAAATAAACCAAGTTGCCGAAGCCACCATACCTTAAAGTACTGTTGTGGCGCGCAGAAGGTCTCGTGGCGCCAGGCCTTGCAGTGGGCGTACTCGCCGCATTCCATCGCCGTGCGCTCCACGAGGTGCGCGAGATGTGGCTGACGCACCACAAAGAGGACGATGCCGCCGCTGGCGCTGATGTGCGCCAAGAAGTTGAGTGCTCGCCGCAGATACGGCGCAGTCGTGTCCAGGTCGAAGATGGCAGTCTCGAACCGGCGACCAATGAGGAACTGGCGCATCCGGGAGTCCGTCGCCTTATCGGCATGGCCAAGATGAACTCGGGCCTGAAAAATTGCAAAAAGTGCATTGCCAAAAGCAAGATCCTACTGCTCTTTCCGCTGGGTTGCAGCGGGTGGTCGTGTTCTCCTGCTTGATCCCATGCTTGCATGATACATGCTGTCCTCAGACAAGAAAAATGTGCCAATAAGAAGTCCCCATATCAAGAGTGCTAACCCCCCCCCCTCCTCAATACTGCTCCCACTGGCTTCTTGTACAGTTTAGGCAGTCATTTACACCCTTCCACTGCATATAACCTGGTTCGGCACCACCGCCATCCTCCCAATAGCCTCTAGCAGCTTCTTTCCGATCAGTTCAGGGCGAGGTTCCGCAGCGGAAGCGGGTATTTCCAACAGCCCAAACCTTTCACCTTTCCTAGTGGAACTTAAAAGGATGCTTTTAACCGAACATTGACAAAAGAACACTCACATCAGAGCCCTGGTTGGCTTTTTGAGTTCAAGCACGGAGTCGCCACTTGCTGGAGTGTTTACTTCGAGCAATGGTGGACAGTGGAACAAGTCAGTCCTTTTAGGGACAGACGTCTAAATTACCTTAAGGAACAAAGAAGAACAGTCACTTTTAGGAACAGTGAGAAAAAGAGGGTTTGGGACAATGGCACACTCAATTTTAGGGATGGTGAGATGGGGCACAGGATGACTTTTCCTTATTGTAGCCAGACTTGTCGGGTTGACTGGCGCCTGACCCATTGACAGTGTAGCCGAATGACTCCAATCTTACCTGGAAGAGGTCGGCCACTGTGAAGAGCTTGTGCACCCCGAAGAAGTCTGCCACTTTGAATCGATCTGAGTAAGACCCAAATAAAGTTAATTCAAGCATCCGCACGCGATCAAGTGCCCGAAAATCTACCTGGAGTAGGGACGTTTGACTTCTCGGTTGGTGTGGTCGTCAAGTCCGCTGATGAGGAAAACTTTGGCCTTGACATCTGACCCTTGATGTCCCAAGAGCAGAGAATCGTTCTTCTGGCACTGGCCCGGGCCACGGAGGACCACAAGCACAAGGCCATCTTCTGCTTTCTGTTGTGTTTGGGTCGGTTTGTTTACTCTTCGCTCGTTTCCAGTTAGTGATGTAACCGATTTGAAAGTAATCGGGTTCGGGTTACTTCGGGTTCTGGAGAATCCAGTTCGGGTCGGGCCGAGATCATCTGGGAAACCTTCCGGGTCGGGTTAAATCGGGTCATGGAACTTCAGGCTGAACAAAGATAAGCACTGTCTTGAATGCTTCTAATGCAAAATCATTTTTCGGTGCGGACTCTTGTGCTGCATTAAGTATGTTTTCTGTGGAGCGTCGGGCTGGCTCGAGCCGAGGCTCGGCTCGAGTAGGATTGCTACTTAAAGCAAAAGCAGCACAACGCCAAGCTGGGCTCGACTTCTTTTTCTTTCTCCTTGAGCTGTTGGACTTATACACATAACAGCCATGGACAACTAACCTTAGTTGCTCATACTAACAGCTCAATAAAACCACAGTCTCTCTAGTTCGGGTTTAAGAGAAAGAATCGGTCTGAGCCCGAAGTTCAGAATTCTGGTTCGTGCAAATCAGAACTGACCAAAAGAGCGATATCGGATTTTCGGACTCGGGCTCAACCCGATTACATCTGGAGGTTCCCTCACCCGGCGCCAGGAGTCGAACAGTTTTTCTTTCTTCATCACAATCGACATCTAGCGGCGACGTCGGTGGTCACTCGGACAACGGACCGATCGTTCAGTATGCAGGATTCTGACGTGATTATGCACCTGGAACTGTAATGGGAGTAAAAACAAATGTGTGACAGCTCCCTCCGGATCGATGTGTAGGACCTTTTTCCCGCTCTTTCTGTTAACAACGGTAGGACCGGCCCAACAAACGGGTCCATTTCGTCAAGTCTATGCAGGGCAACCTTGCCCACCTCAAGGTGAGTATGCGGAGGAAGGTATTCATTTCTAATACGTAAGCTGCTCTAGGACTGACCCCGAGAGCGGTGCCAGCCTGACCCTGACGAGCAAAGCTGTAAAAAAGCACCCTCTACTGAGGGTAGCAGCTAAATTCTCTTTCTAATTCTAAAGTCCTCTTTCCAGCAAATGAGGAGCTTCAAACTTGGTTGCCTTTCACTAGGTGCTGGCAGGAGGAGAATGTCTGCAAGGGTAAGATTGACCTTCTTTGACTCGAGTCGTAGGCACGTACGAGCAACAGTCTTCATCCAGATCCTCCATCGTTCAAAGCTTGTCCTCATTGATCCTGACCCTGAAGACTGTGACCGATGGAGATTCAGTAACGTTTATTATTTATGTTAATGCTTATGTTTATATAAAGAAGAAGTATGCAGTAGTTACTATAGGTGTAGACAGACACTTGATTAATCGTGTGATTGCTACTGAAAGAGCGCCACTAATTGCTTGGTGGACTTGGCGATATCGAAGGCGCACTGGATGACCTGGTGTGTGACGAAGCTCTGCTGCAGCGGCTCGCTGCTTTGCGACCGCGCGATGAGCACGCGGCACTCGGTCTCGAAGTGCGTCGCCGCCGCCGTCAGAGACGAAAGTGCCGCGGAGATGCCGCCGTCGAGCGGCTCCTCGGGAAATAGCAGCACCATGTCCGTGACAGCGCGAACTATGCGCTCCGAGCAAGGAATGAACGCCTCGAACTTCTCGTCTTTGGCAGAGATAAGCAACTCTTGGATGCATCTTGTGATGGCCTCGGTGCGACGAACAACCTCCTCCTGACTGGGCAACGATGACGTAGACGCCGTCAAAGCTGCCGCCGCGGCCGCAGCAGATGACGACGAAGACGATGAGGAAGACGCCGTTGAAGAAATCTTCCGTGGCTCCACGTAGTCACAAGAAGAAATCGGGGCTGGAGGCGGCGGCGGCGGCGTGAAGGAAAAACTGTTGTTCTCGCCACGCAGGTATTTGCTCGGGAGGGTCAGGTAATTGGGCGGCACCGGCAAGCCAGAGGGAGGCTCAAACAGCCTGAGCGGACTGCCTCTATTGACCTCAGGCTGATGGACGGAAGTGGCGACGTTGTTGTAGCTGTGCTTTGGGCTGAGAGACATCTTAAGTTGCTCGTTCTCGCTCACCAGTTTGTTGACGGTCGCCGAGAGGCGCGCGATTTCCGACCGCATGTCGTCGTTGCTCTCGATCAACCTCTGAACTTTCACTTCGGAGTTCTCGAGCTGGGCGCGCAGCTCTGACAGTTCATTGCCCTTAGGCTTTGACGAAGAAGAGTTGTTTTTGCTAGGGGAAGAGTTGACGCTATTCTTGCTCTCTTCGGTGGGTATGTGGTAGTAGTCGTCGTCGGAAGCCACGTGATCGTAAATGGGCTCGTCGTCAGACAAGGCACCGACGGCAATAGCTTTGGGCACAGGCAGGGACTTCGTCTTTGCACCACCTTGGCGCAGCGGCGTTTCACGCAGAGGACTCTGTTGCTTCTTGGGCCAGCACGAGTCCATGTCGGTTTGGCGCCTCCGGATCTCCTTAAGCACGTCCATGACGAGCACGGCGAACTCCTGCCTGCTAAGGCGGGCGAGCTTCTGCCTTCCCTGGTTGCGTGTCGTGCCGTAGTCGGGATTCACGGGTAGAAAGGGGACAATGGAAGAGGACGTCTCCACCTTGGCCCACACCTCGTCTGTCTCCCTCCGGTCGACCTCGTCATAGACGTCCATTGCCAACTCCTCAAAGACTGCGTTGTTAAGCCCCTGGAGCTTGCGTTTGGCCACCTTGCGGTCGTCCGAGCTGCGATCGTGGTCGACCTCAGGCACTAAGAAGTGCTCGCCCGTCGAGTGGTCGGGGCGACGCTGGCTCAAGAAGAAGCTGAGTCTATCAGACACTTCGTATTGGGCGACAGTGATTCTGGACGCGAGTCCCGTGTGTCCGGCCTGCCTGGCATACTCGGCTGCGGTACGCCCGGTTTTATCCAACGCTCCGGGATCGGCCCCGTAAACCAGCAAAAGCTCCACCTGGCATGCTTGGCCGGCTCGAGCGGCGACCTGAATAGCAAGGGAACTGATAAGGGCAACGTAACGCACGTATAGAACTATCAGGCGGTCCGCGCACCTGCATCAGCCTCGAACGATACCGAACAGTGGAATTCGTACAATTAAAGTGTCGACTTATGTACTAATGAAAGTCACATGTATGACATGTGATGCCACTAACTGCGTGTGATGTGAATACCGAGGGAGTTTGAACAAAACCCATAGTTCTCTTTTTACCTCTTATAGCGTACTTTTGGCTCCTCTCCATCTTACGTAGCAATGGGACATTTTTGTGACTCACACAATGGTACGAACCTGAAGAGGAGTAGAGTTCTTCTCTGGATGGAAGTAGTTGGGGTCGGCTCCTTGTGATATGAGCCTGAGGCTCGTCTCCAGGTTGGGAGTGCGCACGCTCGAGTGTAGCTGGCGGCTCAGCTCTGACTCCGACGTCGCCGGCTCGTCCTTGCCAGGCCGATACACGAAGCTGAGCTGGGCATACTTGGCTGCGATGAAGTCACTTTTGGTTGGGTGCAACGGGTCCGAAGATGACGGCTTGCGCAGGCGGCCGCCGCCGCTGCCGCTCTTGGAGCCGCCGCCTGGATTGAGTAGTGAGTACTCCCAGATGGAGTTGGCGCCGCACGAGTACAGACTCTGCACCATGGTCAGCTGTTCCGGGATCCAGTGTCCTGCGCGTAGGCTCTTGACTTGCGAAACGTGTCTTCCGAGCGACCTGTGCGCCGAGGTGCAGGCGGCGCAGAGGAGAACGCCGCGGTTGATGGACGCCCAGGTCGGCCCCTGTGCTCCGCAGTCGGCGCAAGAGGACAACGGGTGCTGATGCCGAGACGGGGACTGCGAGGAGGAGGAGCCCAGAGATTTGGAGGAGGAGCCCCGACTGAACATGATGGCGGCGGCCAAGAACGCGTCTTCACGGTCACTTACATTACACTCTTCTTTCTTCTAGCGTAGCCTCCTTCCCTCTTCCTACGCAACGCTTCAGCTGATGCTTTAGCTGTTAAGCTCAGGGTTGCCACATAGCAGAATTCAGTCATGTGCAATAAAAATACACTTACATCATTAGACTACCATAGGACTGGAGAAATTGATCCTTCTTACGAACCATAAGCGTCCTATCCGTGCATCCATCAAAGCTAAATCCAGTGGATTCCTCTTGGTTCTTGACAAAATTACCCTAATCGCCATGTCCATTGAGAATTTTAAGCCAGTAGTATCGTATTTATATCCGTCTAGCGGTGTATTAAGTTATGAAACTTTAACAATGTTTGTATGCAGAGACAACAGGTGACACAGATCATGACATCATACGGAACTTGGAAGCACAAAAACTTCCGAATGACTGAACTGAAGAAAAACTTGAACTGGGACTTGAACTGTTGAACTGGGGGAGAAAACAGCTTTAATCCAAGTCTCCATTGTGAGAAGCTCGGCATGAAAGCCTGAAAAATGGTGAAATGTGTATATTGACCTTATTGAGAAGGAGCAAATAACTTGGGCATGTTTTTAACATGCTTTAATTGTTTTCTCTTGGTTTGAGATTTGTGAGGATTGAAGAAGGAGTTTGACTTTGAGGTCAAGCCTGTTTTTTGTTTGGGCGGCATTTTGACAGTTGCTGATTTTCAAAGTCATCTTCCTCTTGTCGTTGTTCAGCTGACACGAATATGAGTAAGACTAAATATATTCATCACCCAAGGTCATTGTGTTTAACCTGAAGGGTTTAATCACAAACGAAACCATTTTCCACAGGAAAAAAAGTAATCCACAGTATTAGGTTCTGTTTATTAACAGTGCTTTAATTGTATTTCCACTGAACAAGTTGCTTCATAACTTATTCTACAAATTTCAGAGCACCAAGAAAGCAACTTGTTGTGCATATACGAGCAGCTGAGTGCATTTCACATATGCAGAAAATTGAATCTATACCATGAGTATTCCTAAAAGAAGGCATACCGTACGTGCCGTGACAAAAAGCCTAATCGGCCCCTAGCAGAAAACCCTCTATATAATATATTAAAAACAACAACACTACTTGGGCACCATCTAAAGCTGCTTCACGCGCCCACCCATTGTGTGTGTAAGTGTGTGTGTGAGTAAAGCAGCATCCCTTGAGTTCTTGGCAAGCTCTGTCAGAAGTCGATGTCCTGTATGACGCTCTCGCGGATCTTGTCGATGTTTTGCATGGCTCTGCCCAAGTTTCCCAGGTACATCTCGATGGCGTCCTCACCGTATATGTCCTCAAGGGTCTCTACCAAGGAAGGGTCGAATTCAAAGCCGTAGTCTTGGCTTCGCTTCTTCCGCCTCTTCCTCTTCTTCTTCTTCCGGCCCGCCGCGGCTGCGATGGCGGCGGCGCTGGGCAAGGTCACTCCCTGCGGCCTGAAGTACGGGCTCACGAGCCACACCAGCGCGGTGCCGATGAACTGAGTGGATTTTGAATGAGAGCAAGGAAAGTCTATTCTCTACGAGTGCAAGTGGAAATACCGTCAAGGTGTTGAAAGCAAGGATCCTGGCGATGCAGATCGGACACAGGATCCTCCTCCAGGCGACGGTGATGCTGGTGTTGGTCAAAGTGGGGGAATTTCGCGCATGTCGCGAAAGAGGAACCTGCAAAAGCATCCGGAAGGTGAAACTGCAACCTCAAACCAGACGGGGGAGCAAGATGACTTCAAGCAAATGCGAGAATGATTTAAAAAGGACCGGAAACACTCGTTGTGTTAACTTATGCGACAATAATTGCTATAATTTTTTGATAGTAATCTTTACACTTTCACGTCAGCTGATCTTTTACACAAAGCAAAAAGCAAACACCCTTGTAGAGGTCTCCCGTCAGACCCCTGTAGACATACACATGTTTAATACAAGCTCAGATCTTCATGCACGATGAAACCGACTCCTCTGAGGTCCAAACAAACTGCCTCACACAAACTATTGTTTGAAATGCCTGAAGAACAAGGGTCTCAACAAAGAAACTGTTTAATATTTTCATCAAAGTCTGAAAGATATCTCTGCGTGAACAACAACGTAGTTCAAGTAGAGAAATCTTTTTGCTCTAAAAAATTATTCTGAGTAACGGAATAAAATTTTCAAAACACACTTTGGGAAGTCACTGCTACTATGATGCAACCTAAGAAAGATGTATGCGGTAAAGACTTGGCATTGCTTTGCCCCCTCAATGCTTGAAATTTCCCCCCCCCCCCCACTTTACTTCAGTCGTACTCCGCTGAATCGGAACTAGTTAGCAGTCGACCAATAATCCCGTTTATCCCACTGATCCGAAATATTGGCGCACAACCAAGTGCTCCAATTCATTTTGTGCTTTTTTAAGCTTATCCCCAATGCTGAAGATGTTTTGCTGGATCAAGTTATATATGTTGATGCCAAGTCAAGTTGGTAGCCCTATGCTGAAGTCTCCACAGAGCTGTCAGTGATAAAGGCCCCGTTCAATATGGGCCTGAACCAAAAAATCTCTAGCTCGTAATTCTGTAAACTAAATATTGCCATATATGTAACCTTTTCAACTGGAGCATTCATCATCACTTGTGCTCGGTTTATTCGTAAAAGTTTCGTTTAACCGATAAATCCCGTTTAGCCATGTGCTTGTGCAGTAGAGATTTCGTCTTCCCCTTTATTCGAGTCCCGTTTAAGCAAAGACCAATGTACCCGCTCATCCACCTTCGACCGTATTGACTCACTGAAGTCTATTTCCACAAGAAAAGTCCTGTAGTCCTGATCAAAAGTCAAAAGTCTTGATCCAACTGTCCTTGGATGGAGTTGCCAATAATCTGGGCATCTCCAGAGCCAAATTGGCAAAATGAGTGCAGCTTACAAATGACGCGAATGATGACTCTGACGTGTCTTTCGGTGACATCCGTGGTTCCTCTCTCTTAGCTTTCCAAGATCGCTTCTTTCTTTTCTTTCCTTGGAGACTGGGGAAAGTATTGAGGATGACTGGAGGAATGAGAAAGACCACGCTGACGAAGAAGGCCTGGAAATCATGGTGCTGAATGGACAAGAAAAAGATACCACGTTGCTTTGCTACCGTTGCCCAGATGATGAACTGGTTGTAGGCGGCGATGTCGGTGCTGGCGAGGAACCTCAGGAGCGCCGCGTTCGAGTACTCTTCGGCGGGCAGCGTCTCTGTGTAGTCCCAGAAGAGAAAATGGAGCCAAAACCACATGAACTGAACGACGACGAACTGAAAAAGAAACACTTGAGACGCTTTCAAGAGGCTTCTTTCTCTCTCTCTCTCTCTTTGCACTCAGTAAGTAGACTTTATACAGGTAATTGAGTCGGAAGATAAATGTTTTGGTAGCACACATTATACTGGCTACTTAGCAGTGTACACTTAGTATGAAGCAGCCGCTGCCGCTACTTACGGCGAGAACTCGATTGACCAGTAGATTGAGCGACGCCTGCGGGTTCACGAACAGCGTGAATCCGTTGAGGACACTGGCGGTGACTGAGGCGTTGGCGCCAACTGTTCGTCCGGCCTGCATGGCGCCGGGTGCGCCGCCGCCACCTGCGGCCATCTGGCGCATGGCCTCGATAGCGGCACCGGCAGCGGCGATGCTGCCCGCCGCCGCTGCCCCTCCCGTCTGTCTTCGCTGACCCCGGGCATCGGTCTTGTAGAGGTCGTTGTCGACGGTGTCAGCATAGTAGCCTCCATCTCCCTCGTAGTAGTAACCTCGATCGAAGTAAGCGTCCGAGGAGGCCGAGGTAAAGTCCGTGTAATACGGATGAGCAAAGGCAGGACTCGGGGCAACGGCGGCCTCAAAGTCAGTGAAATATGGATGAACGTGGCTCTCCTCTGCCTCAACTGTGCCGAGGTCGTCGTGCCAAGAGTTCTGCTTGGCGTTGTGATGGTGCCTTGGCAAGGATGCATGCACGTCCTCCCCTGTTTCGCCCGCGTACGAAGGGTCATCGCGGACGTCGTCGACCACGTTGCGGGGCGGCGTCAAGCCCTCTTCCGCCAAAAACTTTTCCACTGCAAGAAGCCGCGCATCTGCAGTCTGACCTGGTTGGCCGCCGCCGCCGCCGTCCGCACCTTGGCCAGCCGCATCGGCGACGATAACTTTGTAGCCTTGGCCGTTGTGTCCTGTCCGGTTCCTCCTCTCCGCGTTGGCGAAGACCTGGTCCAGCTGCACGACGCTGATCTTCTTCAACTGGTCTATCTCGCACCGGGCGACCAGGGCGTACGCGAGCAGACACAACGCGAGCAACATAGTTCAACGCCGCAGTCCAACTTGAATCAGCGACGACCAGATCAGCCTCATAGTCCGATGCGTCCACCGCAAGCTCCTCCGGACGACTGAGCCTGTCCTGGAGGGAGCAAAGGAAAAGTCGAGGGTTTCTCCTCCTTGTGTGCGTCTTTCTTGGCCGTGACATTGTAATAATAATATCGCACGCCTCAACCTTGGTCACAGTACGAGCCTGCTTTAACGGACTGCTACCTGAGGAATTTGTGGGGCATTGATACACATTGCCTCACATCTTTTATAAGTCAACAATCTGGTGTTCAGGTGACGTACGAAAAAAATGGCGATTTTTTTTCATTCCTTCAATGCATCCTCGTCTCTTTCATACGATTTTTTTTTCGCGGCAAAAATTGCAACGTAATGCTTCGGTGCTAGCAGTGCCATTCGTGAGAACCAGGGAGGGAAGTCCTCAGCCCAACTATGTTGTCACTCACCCATCATCTATGTTTAAATACTGCTTCCCCCCCCCCCGTCTCCCCTTTAACCCTTTCTGCACGCCTCCACTCAGACCATAGGTGATATTAGTGATGGTGGCATCAATACAAATTGGGTGAGGAACTGAGAGGAAAGAGAAAGTTGCCTCTTCTGGCAAGTATCTCTCCTTTGTATATCTGTTTCTGCACAATAAAATCCTCTCCTGTATGATAATCAGGACAAGCAGGTGTAAACACAACTACTTATCACCTGCGTGTGTGTGAAAGAGAGAGTGCGAGAGAGACAAAGAGGCAGGAGTCTCTTCAGAGACGTTGTCATGGCTGCTCCCACACTTCAGTGGGCACCCATTTGTGTCATTGTCACCTCTTCAGAGCCATCGCCTGGACGGCTACAGGGTGGGCACAAACGACAACAGCCGCGCCTCGGGTGGAGGGGGACTCCTGGTGCTGCTCGGGACAGGTCGTGTAACGGCTTGACCCGGTCGACCCGTTGGCGGGGCTGACCAGTCCGCCCCCATGAAAATTTCTGTTTCATAAGTAGAGGGGGGGGAGGGGAATTCAAAAAGTTTACCTTTACTGTTACCTGACGTGGTCACCTTGTCTGGATGATTAAGTATGTGGACCTCTGAGTCGGTTTTGTGTCACATTTGTCTTGTGTCAAAAGAACTTTCTGAACAACTGTGTTATCCAGTCGAAAGTTGTTTTTGGGCAACCCCATCATATTCCTCTTGCTGACCGAGCACGTCAACCCCTCAAAGCCCTTTCCTGACTCAATTCGTGCCGACCCGGACATCCGAACCGTAGCGGGGGTCAAATATTGTCGACCCTGCTCGGGTCGGAAAATATTGACCTGCGTGCATCGCTAACAAGGTTATACATATTAACAAAACATTCTACTCAGTCATCAAGATTGCCACATACTGTCAAAGTTGGTTATTCAGTGACCTGTGCTATGCAGGATGGCAACGCGTCAGGTAAAGGATGCAACGTAAAATTATGTAATGTACAGTGCTGCTCAGAAGTCTAGGATCACTCTACAAACACCTATATTTTCACTTAGGAATGCAGTGTGAGGATGACCGTGCATGCATACACAGTTCTATAGGTGAGACAAGTGCAGGAGGAGTTTGCTCAGAAAAAAAGTAAAGATTAGGTGTGTGAGATCATGGACGTTGACTTTCGCTTGTCATAAAATTCTATTCGATGATCATAACGTCAGGGTTGCCATACGCTATAAAACTTTGCTCCGTAGTCCAGGACATACGTCCAGGGTGGGCACAAAGACGAAAAAAGAGGCCTTACATGAACCCCTAATCAACCTAATACTGTTTAGCGAGGGACAACAGTGTGTGTTATATCTTAGACGTCACGGACGTACCAGAGCACTTTTTGTTAGTGTTCGACCAATCAGGTTGGGCACTTTACCAGCATAGGAAAACGCAGGATATTAGCGCAGTTCATCACGGGTAAAACTATAGTAGTGATTGCACAAATTTGTGTGGTAATATTGTAATACCATTATACACTGACAAGCCGGTCATAGTAATCTGTTAACGTTGGTAAAAATTGGTCAAGTTCGTATGCTCATTGCTGACTTGCCTTCAATGAGGCAGCGTTGCCAGATGGTTGGGCTTTACCACCAGATTTTCCCAAATAGTAATCTTCACCTTGTTCATTTGAAGAGTAACCTCCAACCTCAAATCACTTGCACTTAACGCATGCAAAATGCTGCTAAAAACACATCACACAATGGTCGACCTCCCCGGTCATAAAACCGGGAGTCGCGATCAGTGAGCTTTGAGTGGGGTTTTGCGCAGGGTTTGTGCCCACCCTGTACGCGTGTGTGTAAACTTTCTAGATGAAAGAACTTTCCTAAACCTTCGAAAAGTGGGGAATAAATGAGTTCCACAGCATTATTTGCTTAGGAAATGTTTGACCCTCCTTCCCCTCTTGGGTACAAGAAAAGGTGGAGTTATTTTTGTCACGAAGAATCACACTGACAATAATAATAAGTCGTAGTTAGATGTGACAAGTTTCTTCTTTGTGTTTCTTTACACAAGATTTCCTGGAGGTGGTAGGAGATAGAAAAGTAAAGTTATTCTTGCGAGCAAAATGTCACTGATTCTCCAGTCACTTTCTTCATGAGGAATCAGAAAAAACTTTCAAGCTCATGAGAGTCAGAGTCAAATTTCGCAAGTTTTTGGTCAAACACGTTGTCTTCTTATACAAAACGCAATTATGCAGTACAAAGTCATCCCCACGAAATCAGGTCCATAGTATAATAATTTTTGTCATAGGCTTGGTCCTGGCAAAAATCAGTTAAAAAAGAGACTTTGTTCACTGATTTTTCAGTAAAGAAAGCCAATCAGTTGAAGTAAATCGGTTGCATTGTGACAAGGCTGTGACCATCAGTCAGAAGTCCAAAATTCTTTCGAGAAAATCGCCCAATTTCTTGACAAAATCCCGAAACTTTAACCGGAAAATCAATCCCTCCATTTGCTATAGCCGACGCTGCGTATCGAGCTGAGAAAGATAACCGAAAAAAAGAATCTCATTTTTTTCCACCTGTGTCCGTCCGCACTGCACGGATCTGGACGCTCATGCTGGACGTGAACTTTGCATTGGAGAACAGGATTTTTTTTTTCACCTCTGACGAAATTCATGTCGTTATTTCACATCTGATGATCCAGCTACTCAATTCACTAATGAGACGATGACGCGGCTAAGTCTTTTTACTTTACTTTATTTCCCTCCCCATTGTAAGTCCAGTTCACGATTTCCCCACCATTCTCGAGGACACTCACGAGCCGTCATATTGTGTGCATCTTCAAGTGGCAGGTTTTTGGTGTGCATAAGGGAATTCTTTTTATCATTGAGACAGTTAGAGCTAGAAACTTCTCGAGTTGTCGAGTATCGAGTAGCACAGTACTTTGCATCTTGACTTGAGAGCTTCTGGAGAAAATGCGTTTCTACCTCTCTGTGGAAATGACGTTTTAGGACGCACAAAATGTTTCATCGACTTGTTTTTCACGTGGGAAGCGAACAGGGATGCAACAAAAACTGACCTTCCACTCTCCACTGATGTCGGTCTGGCGGGTAGGAGAGATTGGCATCAGGGTTGCCAGGTTGTTGTCAGGCAAAGAATCAAATCAGGAACTTGGATGGATACACAGAGACCAAGTCAAATCTGCTGCTTCTTTAATGACAGCTGCGCAAGAAATTAAGCAAGATCTATATCTATAAAAAATTGTTGTACTTTGTCGTCACAGGTTGACATCACAAAAGACTTGCTATGATGATTGCCTCTGACCCAGAGATCGTCCGCCAAGAAAAAGATTTAACTGTTAATTTTTCAATTGGACACCTTTAATCTTTTCAGCCATTTCAGCCAATTTCTACCTGGGCTGCCTGGCCTAACTGTCTCCTTTGTTGGCGGGTGCACCAGAAAATACTAAAGAATTCTGAAGAATTTTGAAGCCGAATCAAGTCAAACACGAGCCAAATTTCCCAAATCTGGCTGTGCCAGATTGGCAGCCCTGATTGGCATCCAGGCAGGAAAATCCTGGCAGATGCAGGCCGCCACAATCCGGTTTTGATCTGTAAACTGGTTGACCCCTCTCGATTCGGCCGCGAAATTCAAACCCAACTCGATTGAGTACCCGAGTACCGGTTTTAACACGTGCAGACGAGTATCTCTAGTATTCGAATTTGAGTGTACTCAACCATTCAACGTTCATGAGAGGAAGAAGAAGAAAAGGGAAGAAGAAGGGCTGCGGAGTCTCATGCAGCAGATCTTCCCTTTTTATCAAAAGCCAGGCCAGGGATGCCCAAAGTTCTTTTCAGAAGCCTTAACGGGGTGGACGAGCCACGCCATTTCATGCTGGCGTGCGCGGACAAATCTTTGCCACCTGGATGTGCACTTCCATTTTGTTGGGGGGTTCAAGGTGCAACTCTTGGAGGGACTGATGCGGACCTGATGCTCAGTCTCATTCAGTGAAGGCCAATCCTGACCCGGAGGTATCTCCAGACTTGGGTCAGGAGCCACTGATGGATCAACTTGGCACCACCGTGTTGCAAAGGACTGATGCTTGACTGCCTGGATGGAACACGGGAACACCTGACATCACCCCCCCCCTCCGGCTGCTCAAGCACAACATTGAGGTCACCCCTAAGGACCCCTGTTCTTTGGTCCTGTACCTCCAACAAAGTGTGCCCAGCGCCAGCTTTTCGGTTTCTGCCATTTCAAAATTGCCCCCACGAAACCCTTGAACTATTTGCTTGCTTCAAATAAAATACGAGTATTCTTGCCTAGAACCAGTTATATTTGGTGAGGTAGCAAAAGGTGTGCTTCTGTTTACTACTGAGTGCCGCAAGCAGGACCCAAGTCAGTTATTGAACCAGGTCAATTCACCGACATGGATGATTTAGCGAGTCACTCGTTCAAGACTAAGGTGATTCTGCATGAAGAACTTTAGGTGACAACAAATGCCACCGGGTGCATGGAAATGGCATGTGCAGATTTTTGCGCTTTAAGCCGATGCTGACAGCATTGCTCGCAATGAAGTTGAATTTAGACATTTTTGAGCTTGACAAGGTTGAGTATGTGAAACTTGTGAGCTTAATTCAACGAACTGCAAGGCCTCCATGGCCTCGAATGCAGAGAGAAGGACATGTGCAGTGTGAACCTGAATAAAAAGTGGCCTGGTGGCATCAACTATCAGTCTCATTTTTACGTAGTTTTACGTAGTCTCTGGAGTCTAGGCTAGAATTTGCAGACATTTTTTTGCCAGAAAAATTATGCTACAACTACGAGATCAGCAAGAACATCAAGGTGCACTAAAAGTTAAATTTCCAGGGGGTAAAAAGTGAGTAAAGAATGTGTAAGAACTGCCAGGGGAACATGAAGAAACTACTCTCTTTTTTAACCTCCTGGAGAAGCCCTCGGTCTCGCTGTAAAGCCTCCCAATTCTGAAGACTGTCTTCCAGAAGATGGACAACACGCTTTGACTTCTTCTCGCCGGCTGCGACCGCTCTCCTCTTTAGCTCCAACACCTCTACCGTGATTTCGTTGTTTGTTGACGAAGATAGCAGACATGCAAACGCTCCCGGTGTATCCATTGACATGAGAAAAGTCTGAGAAACTCCACTATTCTCCTCATCACTCTTTGCTGCAGAAGAAGCTTTAAGTGTTCAACACTCGTACATAACACAGTCATTACTGGAAAAAAAATATCTAAAATTTATCATTTGTCCCAATATGTTTCAATCAACATCAAGCCAGCAGGTAGACAATTCACCCACAGGCTGAGAGCAGTGCTACGATCAACTCGGGATGATGACAATTGAAGTGAAACTCAACCATTCTGCCCCTTGGCATCATCATCAGCATTTCTTTCTTAGAACCAGCGGGTCAGATACACCACACAGCCAAGACCTGGTTTTCGTCTTCAGCACCTGATCCTGTTAGTAAGAGCGTGGGTCTTCTAATGGACACGGTCATACGGCACTATCTGGTACCAAGTACTGTTCATTCCTAGATGATTCTTTTCTGCCCGATGTATTCATGGAGGAGACCCCTTTGGAAAGCTCAACAGCTTCTGTCCAGTTGCTTAAGGATAGGGAACAGAAGTTGCATGGGAGAAGGGTTCCAATATTCGTTGTCAACTGCTGGATGGCTCCTGTCCGTCAGGTGCTAGTGCAGTGCCCAGATCTTTGCCATCTGAAAGTCTTTGCCATCTGAAAGTCTTTGCCATCTGAAAGTCTTTGCCATCTGAAAGTCTTTGCCATCTGAAAGTCTTTGCCATCTGAAAGTCTT
>JAAUXU010131400.1_pt1 | contig 24998 bp, 25 predicted proteins | sample 7278151 | NCBI WGS metagenome assembly JAAUXU01 (sample SAMN14350113, study PRJNA611818) | marine sediment metagenome | isolation source: surface marine sediment (1.8m) | place: French Polynesia: Moorea | collected 2018-08 | reverse complement strand
GCCCATTTCCAGACCCCGTTTTTGCCCGGCCGGGTCCCCCCCCCCCCCAACGCACCCCCACCCGTGAGACGGACCCCCTTTTCACCCTCTGATTGGACTGATGCGGGACCATAAACTGTCCAAGCTGGGGGAGGGGAAGTTCAACAAGGTCAACGTTGGGGAAACTTCATTAAGAAAAACTGATGCCAGACTAAAGTCAGAAGTAGTGACCTCGGAGGTCGCAGATGTCTCTTCTGTCTTGGCGGAAGAGACAAAGAAAGGGAGGTCACAACAGGACGTCCTCGATTCCAGTACATCCAAGTAGTGATCTTGTGCATGCCTCGAGGACGAGCCTGCCTCTCCTGGCTCATCTCGACGACGAGCCTCTCCTGGCTCACCTCGACGACGAGCCTCTCCTTGCTCACCACCTACATGATGCTCTCCTGGCTCATCTCGACCTCTCCTTGCTCACCACCAACATGAGCCTCTCCTGGCTCATCTCGACCTCTCCTTGCTCACCACCAACATGAGCCTCTCCTGGCTCACCTCGACGACGAGCCTCTCCTAGCTCGTCTCGTCCAAGTTGCCAAGCTGAAAGAGCTTGAAAAAATGGCAAATGACTTTATTCCTCTCTCTCTCCTTCTCCTTCTCTCTCGCTCGCTGTCGGACAGTATTTTTTGCCCACTGCCATCTCCCGCTTGCCCCCAGATCAGAATCTTGGTGGAGGAGATGACGGGGGGGATGGAGGAGACGAGGGTGACGATGCTGAGGTCACGGCTGGGCCAGTCTGGGTCCTGTCCCAGGTGGTGGCAGCCGGGGGAACTGCAAAAACAAAGCACGCGGGAGATTTTCATCACCCTGTGAGAAGAAAGGGTTAAAGTCTGAGAAGTGATGACTTCTGATGAGTTGTTTGACGGCGAGCAAAACCAGCTTCGTACGAGGGTTGGTGATTAACCAAGTACAGAGTGCTTCTTTTAAGTACAGGGTGCCTTTTTTGGCTCTTCATATAGGATAATTGACAGAGGCTGGAATTCTGCACAGTTATTTGCGTGCAGAAAAATCGCTCGTAACCCTTTGGCAGTCTGAGAAAAGTTCCTGAAGTTGCTTTGCTCGCCTGCGAATATTTTGGCAAAAAAACGAAGGGGGGAGGAAGAAACAGCCCTTTTTTTTGCACATCATGGCGAAAAATGCACTTGGAGGACGCGGGGACCACAAGCGACCTGTGTCTGCCAGGCAACAGCCCGGCCCAATCGGCCCCCATTTCACGCTCTGCCGGACTTTCCAGAAAGTGTCTTCTGCAGCGGCTCCAGCCGTTGTTGCACTTTCAATTAAAAACTTGGCCTGCCCGCAGCAGGGCTGGAATTTTTGTTTCATTTCTTTCTGGCGAATTCTTCTCTGCGAAAACGTTGCAATTTTCATGTTCAGACAGCTCTGCCTCTCTCTCCTTTTCTTAATGGGCCCCAGATAACGGCCCGAGCTACTTAGGTGGGCTGATTGAAATCTTCACTTTCGCCCAAACTCGTTAACCCCTTTATTACCCCCCCCCCCTACAGTCATGCATTATTTTATACCTCTGCCATAGACTTGTACCCACCTGGACGCGACAGGCAAAACTTTCCAAGTTTTCCAGCCGAAAGTCATTGTCACAAGGGGAGGGGGGGAGGAGACGATGACTTTCCATGTCGACCGTAGCTGCGATCTCGACGAGAACGAGGCCTCCGTCGGGGGCGGCGAACTTGTCGAACGTGAGCTTGAACGTGGAGGGGGCAGGAATGAGACAGCATCTGTGAGAAGAAGGAAAAGTTAGAGCTCAACTCTAGTTGAGGCACCACAGACTCAAGGTCGTGGTCCGGGCTGTCGGTGCGGTCCATGTTCCAGGAGTCCATGCATCCGTCGTTCTGTACAGGCTGTCCCATTATGAAAAGAGAGCATAAACTGAGATTTTTTTCTTCTTCTTCTCCTCTTCTACTGAGGAAATCTGGCCTCGTCAGCATATGAGAGTGGCAACCAACGTCAGAGTCTTCCTCAATTTTGTAACAAGATTTTCCGCAATATCTCCGAGATTTGTTTCGCAATTAAAAAGTAAATTGCACCCGCCAAAAAAGAGACGTTCAAGACTTCTGGTAGGAGAACAAGAAACTTTTACTGTCAGGTTTTTCTCTCTGTAAAGATTGACCTTCTGCATTAGAGGTGTGTAAAACCTGTCTGTGCCTTTGGCCCAAACCCTACGTGGGCTGCAGAAAAACGTGCAAAAAAGTGGGCAAAGAAAGAGGACGAGAATTTCATTTGCAAACCCATGATCACCCAGAAAAAAAAAGTTTCCAGTTCCAGTGGTCATGACTCACCAGGTCTGTATGGAAATCCTGCTCTGTTCAGGGTTGCCACGCAGTGATCCACACCTGTCACGCCCTGTTCAGGGTTGCCACGCAGTGATCCACACCTGTCAGTGTGCACAACTTGGCCCATGTTGTTGTCGTAGCCTCTTCTCCTCCTTCCCCCTCTCCACCAAGTCAATCACGGAGACAGCGACGCATCCGGTGGCGTCGTCGGCCTCTTCCCAGATGATGACGAGCTTAACAAATTTATTGCTGCTGACCCAGTTGAGGGCGAATTCACATGCGGAGGAGACGCGGCCGTGACTCGGCCGAATAATAAAAGATCATAACGGCCGAGTGAATTTTATTGTGTCGTCGTCGTCGTCGTTGTCGTCGTGGGCCCTCCTTTTTTTTGGCTTCCATGGCCAAAAAAATCCCACTCCTTCGTCATCACCGGGTGAGTCAGAAGAGACACTTCTGAGCCACCCTGTGAGAGCAGCTTCTCTCTCTCTCTCTCTGGACTGTGAGAGAGTGCAAAGGTCAGTGAAGCTCATGTGTAAGAGGCAGACATTAAAGTGTAGGAATGTGTCTTTATGAATTTCCCCGCAGATTCCCCCCCCATTTCTCTACCCCGCCTGCCCAAGGCTGGAAAGGGTTAATCGAGAGCGCAAGAAAAGACCCATTGAATGCGCAGTGGGTGAAATTGAAAAATTGAGCTCCGTTTGTCTCCACCACTTCTTTTTTTCCCCCCTTCTTCACCGGGAATTTGCACAAAAAGGCCCTTAAAAGGCCTCCCCTATGGGAAAGAGGTGGAGGGGGAAAAAGTGGGAGGAGGGGCGTGAATAGCAATTAACTCCTTTGACTGATGACACATAAATTACACTCTTAATTACAGTCACTTCTGCTCTTGTTCAGTCGACTTCCTTAAGCGGCGCACGCGTATAAATTTCCCCCTCTGCAAATGGAGCAGTTGGACAAGGCCAAGGAGGGGGAGAAGGAGTGGCGAAGAAGTCCCGAACAGACTTTTTATGGTCTGAATCACATCACTTTGGCAGCTGCCCTGAATAATTTCTGTGCCTTGGCTAAGAAGAAAAGGAAAACACGCGAAGATTTCTCTTCTGCTCGTCCGCGTCAATATTGACGGCGAGGCCAGCACCAGGGAGAGGCTCTTGCACATGCAGCAGCGCAGCCCCGACGCGACCCTGAACAGCAGGATTGAATTTCCTAGCGGGGGGAACTTCGGAGGTGGGAGGGAAAAGCACGGGAGGGGGGGGAGGAGGAGGAGGGGGGGTACAGGGTGACTGGGAAGTCGTCGCCGGGGATGACTTGGACATGACTTTTGTTTTACACGAGCTTGAGTTCGAGCCTTTTTTGGGGGGCCGAGGTCAGCTCGAAACTGTCTTTTTATAGTAATGCACTTGTAATGCACTAAATCAGTGAGCTGTTAGGGAAGACTTCTCTAAGAGCTCACTGAACCGTTTGACTGAGCTGCTTTAGCCTCTCACACATCAGCTGACCTGTTTTGACCAATGAGGCGTTAGCAAAGACTATACCAGAATAGTGATTACACTAACAATTTACTGACTTTGACCCTCATTTGAATCAGTCCAAGCAGATTTGGTGCTAAGCAACAATCGCCAGTGACCACATCCACTAGTCCAGATATCCTGGTTGCTGTCATCCCACAAGAAGTCTCCTTTCATGCGCATGCGCACAAGAGTCAAGGAAATAGCAACAGCTGCAAAAGATGACTTTTTTGACCGGGAGCGGAACAGTCTATGTTCTACATAAGTTGTGAATGTGAACACTGTATGGTAGGACTGTTGTTGTTCGAGCTTTGTTGCGACCAGAGCCAACCCTGAAAAGTTTAAATGCTCAGCTTGATCAAGCTCGACGAAAACCCTCCAAAGCTCAAGAAAGCTCTGCTCGGCTAAGAGTTCGATACATTGAGTAAAGAGAAGAACGGGAGGCAGTGTTCATTCTTTCGGTCTGTGTGATTTGAAACAACAGCTGCAAAAAACAAAGTATGCCCAAAACATTTAGAAGTGACGGAAAGTGCTGACCTGCACTTTCTGTCACTTGTGCTCTGCGCCGCCCTCTACGCTGCTTGGCACCATGGACGACTACTGTCCAAGCACCAAGCATAGTATAGGTTTGTTTGGGGCATACGTCACTTTTCGCAGCTGTTTCAAGTCACACAAACCGAAAGAACGAATGCTTTTGCTCTTTACTCCATGGTTTGATAACAGCCCTGTTGTACAGCATCATGGAATCTACGGTATGTGTACATGTGATCGTTGCCACGACATCTCCTCACTCTCCTGAATAGGTGTGATATCTCCCATCTGCTATCACAATTATTCATACACATTCATTGACGCAGATGAACATATCACATTAGTCAGATCAGAGACTGAACTTCTGCTCGTCCTCAATTTAGTCAAGCTAAGGTGGAAATCAACAAGTAGGGATGAACAGACAAATCAAAGAAAAAAGTTAACAAGTCGAGCTTCATTCAAACAAAACTGCAAGTTTTGGTGAGTCTAGGTGAACTCTGCTACTGTTCTGGGTATAAAAACCTGAATCCTGAAATCCGTCCAACAAGTGGTACAGTGGTGTAGAGGTGCATGGGGATAATGGCTGCATCAAAACAAAGCTGAAAAATCCAACATTCTTGTCTTCTTCATGGTAGCATTTAGTTAGGTTGTTCCTGACTCATGCCAATGGTCACAATTTCCATTGAGAAATCAGTTGCTAGAGGGTGCTTGTGAGTCAGCTACCCTAGCAGTGTCCACTCTATTCCTTCCTGCTCAGTGGTAGTAATGCCAAGGTTCATATATTGCACAAGCCACAAATAACCACAACAGTACTGTGTCTCTGCATACGAGACAGGATACAGAAGGCGTTGGACAGGTCAAAGACTTGGAAAATGAAGTGCTTCAAGATGGCCACACAATTTTTAACTATTGTGCGATGTGCATTCTCTCCTTATAGGTTGTAAGAATAAAGCTGGTTAGGTGGTGTAACCTTTTTATTTAATCGCATGATAGTGGCATCCTGTCCATCCTCCACGACACATCCATAAGGACAGCAACAGCGATCAGGTTGCGTGCTTGACCAGGAAGCTTGGCCAAGTTGCCATCAACAACATTGTGTGATTCTGTCTGAAGACCTGTCCCTATCCAAGAGCAACTTCTTCTCCATGCCCAGCAACGTCGAGATCAAGGCGCGCGTGCGCAATCTTTCTGCCTTGCGGGAAGCCGCTGCTGCCATCAGTGATGATAAAGATGTGATTGAGCAAAGAGATGTTTTCTTCAATGTGAACTGTGGAAGACTCAAGCTCAGGCGGATCCTGTCCCCAGTTGATGGACACATCCCACCAGCTCAGCTCATCTTCTACCAGAGGAGCGATGTCGAGGGGCCCAAGTTGAGTGAGTTCGGGTTCTACGAGACCTCACAGCCGGACATGCTCGAGGAAACGCTCACTGCGGCACTGGGCAAGAAGGGCGAGGTTAGAGATGCGAACACCATTTCTAAGAAATTCATCACTGCTAGTACGATGCAGCCAAGTACTACTGCATAAACTTTTCGCAGGTTCGTAAGACGCGCTACCTCTACATGGTTGGGCAGACTCGTGTGCATTGTGACCATGTTGAGGGCCTTGGAGACTTCATGGAACTCGAGGTTCAGATGCGCGATGGCCAAACTCCTGAGGAAGGACAACAAATCGCTGAGGAGCTCATGAAAAAGCTTGACGTCCAGAAGGAAGACCTTATTGCGGGAGCTTACATTGATCTCCTTCTCAAAGCATAATGAGTATTCATTACCTGCACTCTATTGTGCATTTATGCTTAAAACATGATTTTTAACTAAGTGGTTGGACTGCCTACTTCCTACTTCAGTTTTCCTGCCCTCAGGTTGAGAAGTCTTGTAGTGCCTCAGGTAGGGTGAATCAAAGTGCAAAGACATCTTCCGACAGACAGAAACATGAAACCTGCCCAAGCTGTCTGCCCTCGTCATGCTCCTTGTTGGGTTCAGCCGTGTGTAGGAAGCATCTACACTTATGTGTGTTAGATGCATGTGTTCTCGTCACACCGGTCATTGTGTCTGTCACCTGTCAGGCAATCCTCTCGTTGTGGGCCAACAGGCAGATGGTGTCAAATCTAAAGCCGCTGTCCTCTTGCACCTCTTGCAGATCCTTGGCTGGAATGCTACTCGATGTTTCTCTCGCTTCATCGTCTTTGATGCTGGATCACTGTCACTGTTCCTATTGCTCTGAAGGATCATGCTGGTGGCACTACTTTCACTGTGAAGAACCTCCTCAACTTCTTCCAACACTTGGTGGGCGACAGTTCGTGAAATATATCTCAATAGCATGACATGATATCACAGCAAATATTCTTAAACACGGTTTAGTATATTGTCCAAGTGAGTTGTTTCATCACGACCCCGTTAGCTGTATATGCATCCAACATCTCCCTGGTGCAATCCATGACCAAGGGACAGTTGTGAAACAGGAAAATCTTGAGGGAGAGGCAGAAGTCAAGTACTGCAGAAATGCCATCGTCACTAACACAGCTGCAGCGGTCAATTCGGAGCTCTTCCAATAGGTCTCCCAGCCTTTGCGCTGTGGCAAAGGCCAAGAGTCCAACGTCGCCAACACTTGTGTTGCTCAGCCCAACGGACTCGAGTTCTTGACAGGCCACCCCGAGACTGGCAACACCTTCATCCCCAACATCACTGCAGTTGCCCAAATCCACAACCGCCAAGCATGGACATCCTTGAGCCAGCTTTGCCAGACCGACATCGTCAATGATGCATCAGCAGAGATGGATTGTATGGAGGTGCCACATGCTGGTGCCCCAGCCGGGCTTGATCACGGCCCTGGTGTGATCAAGGCACAGCCTCGTCAGATTGGAGCACTTGACCAAACACTCCAAAAGCTGTCCACTCACTGTAGGACATAGTCCCCGAGCTAGCGGCCACCCGGTGTGGCAAGTCTGCCGCCGTGGCGAATCCGATATCTCCTAGCAAGTCATGCTGTGGTGTTCAGGGTGCAGATGTGCAGGGGGGTGACAAATGGAGCGTGCAGTCATGACGACGATTGCGATCTAACAACATTTAGGGGCTTTTGTCCCTACTGCGAATAAAAAGAGTGAATTCTCCAAGGTTTCTCTGTCAACTTCCTCTGCCAGGACAACATTTGTCTCCTTCACTGGGATCCCCTCGAAAAGACCTTCTTCTGTTGTCAGCAATAAAATCTACAGCTTTGACTTCGAGGTCGAAAGGATGATGTTTCAAGACCTCGGGCAGGATTTTTGTAGGGGAAAGAAGATCTTTTTCCAGTCCAAGATTGTTGTCGTCATCTCAGAGATTGATCGTAATGAATAGAAGAGTGGAAAGCTAATCGGGAGCAAAAAGCCCATCCTTTTTGGGGTTGCCCCCGGGGTCCGAACGTCGACTGCCTCCCTCTCCGGGTGGGAATGACTCATTCCGGACTCGAGTGACTCGGGGTCGGATATCATTTTGTGTGGCAAATGCATGTTTCTAATCCGAATCACAGTCAAATGCCGCATTGCGGCAAAAAAGAGGCTGCCTTAAATAAATTGCAGGCTTAACTGATACGGTAGCCTCGAATAATCTTGATATTGGCTTTTTCCATGTTATGCGTTTACGCTTGGACGCAATAAAGACGCGAGTCTCACGTTGACTCGAGTGGTGAATCGTTATTCGAATGGGAGTCATCACTACTCAATCAGCCTTCGTTGGCCTGGTGGTCGAAGCACTAAAGACATGACTGATTCCACCAGACGAGAATAAGTCATTCCCGACGCCCGGGGGTGGGTGGCTTGGTCTCAATACCCCCGTGTGCGTGCGGGGGGGTTGCATCTGCTGGCGTTGCACATGCAACGTGAGAAATTGGGTGAAAGGGGGGGGGCACGAACGAGTCGGACCTGATTTACACGTAGCAGACGGAATTAATGGTCCCCTCCTCATACCAGGCAGATGTTTTTGGGACGGATCGATAACCAATACTGGCGGACAGCGGCATTTTAGGCGGGTAATTCGAGTACTGACGGACGAACACTACCGAATATCGCCACTGTCAAAGCTTAAAATGTCGGCGCGTCCGTCGCAATAAGTCTTTGGCTGTCGCTGCGTCGTTTGTCACCTACAGGCGAAGCCGCGTTTAACACACGCACAGGTGTGAACAGAGAACCGGTCGGGGTTAGACGGGATTCCGTCTGTGCGTTGCGACTTCACCCCCCCCCTTTCCACCAACAATGGGCGTCCGCAAACGTGGGAAGGGGGGGGGAGGAGGGGAAATGTTTTCCAAGTCTACTTTTCAGGGTCTTTTTCACGTCTGCCAGGATTTTCGTCAGTTTCTCTTTTGGCACAGCCCTTTTTTATGAAAGTTGTAGAGCAAAAAGTTGATAATTTTTTTTTTTCGAAAAAACTTTTGCATTTTCATGCACTTTGTCATGAGAGACTTGTACGACTTGATTGACACGGGCAAAAAAAAGGAGTGAGCAAACAGTTCTGTGTTAATGGAGTTGGATTAGTGAGACATGATACAAGCCCCACAGCCTTAAGAGGGCCTAATCTCTGTGTGAGTGAGGATTAGCATCCTGGAGTATTGACACTAATGCCAACAGCATCTTGAAGTGAATATCTCGAGTGCACGCGAGAAAAAAAAAGGCCCTGGTCAGACAAGGCAAAAGAAATCGCATCACGCAAGGCCTAAAAGTCTTTTTTTTCTTCCTCATTCGCCATCATCCATCTTTCTCACCTGTGAAAGTTGAGAGTAATCTCGGTTGGACTAATTGCTCCGGACGAGTCTTCACACTCATTCTTAATCGGGTGGCAAAAAAAGATGCTTCGAGCAAAAAAAATCGTTCTCAAATTTCGTCGGGATATCTGTTATACACACTGTAAACCTGTCTGAGACTCTGACCTCGTTCCCACTCCAACGTGCAGGAGTTGCCAAACGTGACTGAGAAAGTTACACCCCAAAGTTTCCAGGGATCGGCCGGGAAGTTCATTTTCCACCTGGTGGTTCGACAAAAGCTGATGATCCATAAGTCTGCTGCTTCCTCAGTGATCCTGGATGTTGGCATGGGCAAGCAGCGACAACAAACAACGTCCATGTGCAGCTTGCCCAAGAGTCATGAGCCACATGTGTGTCTGAGCAAGTCTTCGCCACGCACAAATTCCTCTGGAATCGTCAGGGGTCAGAGAACTTGAACGAATTTAAAGTATTTGGACTTCATCTCAGCCTCACATCTATAAGGGGTGGGAACAAGAGAGACAAAATTCCTCAGGAAATCAGAACTGACACATTTCGCCCCCGTCCCTCGGGTGCACCCGAGGCCGCAGGACACAGAGAAGGCAGTGTTCGGGTGTGCTTCAACCGACAGCATAGCCACTGTGCTTGGTATCGCTACTGTGTGTGGAAACCGACAACATTGTTAGTGAGTTCTGCGTGTGTAAACCAGCACTATAGCCTGACATCAGCACTATAGCCTGGTACCGGCACCACAGCCTGACATCAGCAATCTATAGCCTGACATCAGCACTACAGCCTGGTACCGGCACCACAGCCTGACATCAGCAATCTATAGCCTGACATCAGCACTACAGCCTGACATCAGCACTATAGCCTGACATCAGCACTATAGCCTGGTACCGGCACCACAGCCTGACATCAGCACTATAGCCTGGTACCGGCACCACAGCCTGACATCAGCACTATAGCCTGACATCAGCACTCTAACCTGGTACCGACACTATTGCCTGTAATCAACATTACTGATGTGTGCGTTCAACAGCAATATTGGGGGGTGTTAAACGAACACTGTATAAAGCCACACTGTTGCTAGGGCGCGTATTAAGCGACAACGTTGCTTGAAAAGCGACAATGTTGCTAGTGTGTGGATATTCCAACACAAGTTGCAAGTGTCTAGAGCCAGAGTGTTGCTGCTGTGTGGCTAGAGCAACAATGTTGCTTGTGTGTGTGACTAGAGCCAGAGTGTTGCTTGCGTTTTTATGGACCCACACTGTTGCTGGCGCTTAAGTCGCGTGTGCATTAGTGAAAAATGTGCTATCCTCAGCGTTCCCCCAGCCTGAACCTCGGTGTGCTTGTAGGTGGTGAAGAGACAACTGGGCTACAGAGCGGTAAAGTTTCCAGTGTTCGCACGTGTCCTTTAAAACACACCTGCTCATCTAAGCTGCTCCCCCCTCCTCCCCTTATCATTCCCTCCTATCAATGTCCCCCCGTGTCCTATCTCAATATCCCCCTCACATGTGTGTACACATGAGTTGACAGAAGCTCGTTGACAACAACTTCGTCCTTTTGCCATATTTGTCGCTTAAGAGAAATACGCCCGTTGTCGTCTTCAATGGCCCCTCTCAGCTCAGGGCACGAAATGTTGTTCACGAGGGCGATAAATTCTGCTGCTACTGTACGTGATTAGGAAATGGACACTGCAAAGCAGCGTTTTTTTTTCCAGGGAAGACCCAGGCAAACTCTTCGCCAGAACCCGCCCGTCTCGTTGCACGGTACATTAAAGCCACGGTTGCATTGGACCAATGCAACTTTATTTCATGACGCAGCAGAATTGAGCAGGAGTCGTGACAAAGCAGTGGCTGAAACCACCGACTCCTCCGGGTCAACCCTGGGGTGGGCTCAACCAGGGGGTTCATCTGTCCTCGACACCCCCCCCCCCCTTCTTTCAGGGTCCCCCCCCTAGCAAGTGTGGTTTCAATTAATCCGACGTCAGAGCAAGTTTTACGTAAAAAAAAGCCACCATTGTTGAAGGGAGAGGGGAAGGATCCGTCCTGACACTTTCAGAGGGTTCCCCCCCTCCCCCCCAGCTTGGCTTTCAATAGCTGCAACTTTATTTACTCACTAAATACACTTTGTTTCTCATGACAATAGTTCATGGAAGGGGAGGGGGGGAGAACTAACCCCCTCGCCCCACCCCATGCCACTCGGTCCTCCTGCTGCATTAGAAGGGTTCCAATAAGTAGAAATGCACTTATTTTCCTGCGTCATTTTTTGCCAACTCCACAGGTATGCAAAAAAGGCCTGCAATTGCGAAAAGGCTCTGGAATGGCCTTTTTCTCTCTCTTCCGCAGAAGCAATTTTAATATTTCTTCCAGCTGAGGACGATAAAACGTGGGCGGAAAAACTCATTCCTCCTGTGATGAAAGAGGACGAGTGCGTGCGTGTGCATGAATAGAGAGAGAAAAAGTAGTGCGGGAATTGTGGCAAATCCCACGCGAATTTGCTGCAAATACGGAGGGGAAAAGACCCCTGGCAAATGTGGGTCACAACCAAAGGAGATGCCACTTTATGGAGAGGATTTGTGTCAAGTTGAGTGACCTCTTCTGCGTCTCCACCAGACAATTGTGTCCTCAGAGGATTAGAAAACTTGAAATATGGGCTTGGGAGAAGAAGAAGAGATCAAGATCTCTGAATCACGCGCGCGCGCGCGCGCAAAAAAAGGCAATGAGAATCTTTTAGGGCTAACTAAACAATAAGAGACCGGAGGAATTGGCCAGTCAGAAGTCAATGCACTTTGCAGCTTGGGCGCCTGCAGGAACAAGTTCTCGGCGGCGCTCACCCACCTCAGCTGCGGCTCCGTGGACCAGCTTCTTGGGAGTGTGGGGGGAGGGCGGCCTCCGGGGCGGCCTCCGGGCCCGGGTCCAGCTCCAGACGTCGTCGTGTTTACACTTCTCGGCCGTGTGGAGCCGCAGGCCCATGAACAAGACGTCCTCTCTTGTCTGTCTCTAGATCAAGGAATTCGAGGCTGTAGAAGCCAAAAAAAAAAGTTGCTGTTCCTTTTGATCGAGCTTCTCAGACAGGTTTGTCTCTGTCAATTGCCCATAGGAGGCCCATAAATCAGCTGACTTCTCCCTCCCTCCCTCCTTCCCTCCCTCCCCTGCGCTCACGTATGAAAAAAAGTCGAATGAGTCACAAATGTGATAGTTCAACGGCTGCTTCAGCAGAAGCTTTTTTCATTATTTCAGTAAACGATTGCAGAGCCCAAATAGACCCAAGAAGCTTCCGAGGCCCATTTTTTGTCTCCCAACAAGAGGGAGGCAGACAAAAAAATGGAAGGCAACGAATCCAACTTGAAGCTTAAGATTTCCTCTCTCTCTCTCTCTCTCGTTCTGTCTCCACCTTTCAACAAAGAAAGTTGGATCGTGTGAGTCGCAAAGAGCAGCACTTGGAGTCCAAGCTGCTCTTTTTACCCACTCACACTGTTTCCCCCCCCTCCCAACCCAACTTTGCTGGCATGCAGAGAAAAAGGGGTCTCGAAAAATGCGGCCGAAGAGAAAAGACGTTAATAGCGAGGAATAAAAATGGTCGCATCTGCCCATATTTTCCCCCTCAAACATTGGGTATCTTTTGGGTATCTCGAAGGATAATTTCTCGTCTGCAGAAGCTCGTTCAGCTGAAGCGGGCAAAAACGGATCTTTTCCTCCTCGGCTGCTGAATATTCAAGGCAGTTTTGGCAGTGGGCGCGAATAATTCTGCATGACAGAATCGTCATGGAGAAAAGAAGCTTTCGCTGTTTTGACAACTAATTTTTATCGCCCAAAAAAAGGTGGGGGGGGGGAAATGGGTGCTCAAGAAATAGTAAATAGTTTCTGCGCTCGCTCACGAGGAAGATTTGCGGGAAAAGTTCAAGATTCGTATGGGTTTTTTCCTGCTCGACTAGAGGTGGACTGAGATTCGAAACGAAGCTCGGGTTTCTCGGGTTCAGGATGACGAGGGAATTTTCCAAAACGACCCCTTGGGTGGCCCCGATGAATTCGGTCTCCATCAAGAAAGAAACATTTTGAAACTGTTCGTTAGGAACCTTCACCTAACGTAGATCCATAGTTCTACGTATGTAGCAATTTCGAGACATTCTCCTCTTGTGCGGGTTTGACTTCCAGCCAGGTGGAAGAGTCCGCCAACCACACCTCCAACTGCCACCAGTCCATGAGGGTGGTCGAAAGACCAAGGTAGTTGAAGTTGACTTGCTGCTGGTGCCTCATGTCCAACGACGTCACGGTCTTTACCAACCTCTGCTTCAGGAGGAGTACCTGCCTGGCCTACTTCATCTCGTCCAACTTTTCAGTGACGTCGAACATGCATAACTTGTTCAGGTCCGAAAGCCTCATCAAGTCTGTAAACGCTCAGATGCTCGAGAGCTACACTCTCTGACTCGGGATGGAAGGAGCTCCCGCCCATCGAGCTTCAAGCTGACAGAAAGGCCCCCCTGAAGGCCTAATGTGTAGGCCTGAGTCGGCCTCCTCCAGCCCCGAGTCTCGACCAATCCCTGTCTGGTCCGGTTATAAATCCTTTGCGTCGTGAGCAATTAAGTGCAGTAAAATAAGAATAGATGACTGCCATTAAGAGAGGGTGGGTTTTTTCCCTTGTCCCCCCTTCCTTCAAGACTGCTTTTCATGCAACTTGGCTGAATTTTTGCTCCCCTTCAGTCCGGAGCTCGTGTCTGTGATGCCTTCACGAGACTTGACAGAAACAGGATCCAGATAAAGATCTTGAGCAACTGAGAGTCTTGGAATGATCGATTGGAGCAGCGTTTTCTTCGGATTCTTTTTGGGCAGCCCCAATTTTTAGGTCGTGGTTTTTGACTGAGGTGCAATAAAAACCCCTTTTTTGGGGGTCGCCGCTTCTTCCCCCCCCCCTTCTTTCAATGGCTTCGAACCCTGCGCACCTTTAATTTTGCTGCAGGAGAGTAAGAAAATTTTATGGTTTCGCCCTCATTAGCTTTTTTTCTTCTTCTTCCTCGGCCTCCAGAAGCTGCAGCCCGACTCGGCCAGACACAGCCAGAACCTCGGCGTGTGTCCGGCCGAGAGGGGGCGAGAACAAAGAATAGGAAATGGTTTTCAGCTCCCTGTCCTTTTTTTCTGCACCCTGTACTTGGTAGAGTTTGTCTGGTCGAGATAAAGCTTGGGAAAGTTGTAATCGTCTCAGCCCAAAATTGCAGGGTGCCCATTCGTCTTTACAGCCCTGCCAATTAATCACGGAAGAACCAAATTGAAAAAAAAAAAAGGAAAATCCAAAAAAAAGTCCAAAAATCGATGCCAGAAGAGCCTCACGAGTCCGTGACCTTCACATCTTGTCTCTCATCTACAAGATGAATAATTTGTCTACGTTTTGAAGGCTTACAGGGTGTCTCGTACCTCTGAACTGCCACCCTGTAACAGCTCCCGACTGTGTCAATCAGATGTTACGGATAAAATCGTGCGTGCATAGTACAAGTTTTTCCTCGAGTTTTTGCACAAAACTCTTTTGCGTGACTGAAAACTCTCCAGTTGTCACCTGTCTCACCTGTGTGTGCTTCCACTTGAAAGCAGCTGCATTTTGCTCCCACTTCAATTAGTGTGTGTGTGACTCGAAAGACTCGTCTGACCTTTGGTGCCCCGATTCTGGCCACCCTGTAGAGCCTTTCAGGCCCATGAGATGAGGCCCACGACGACAACACTTCATGTGTCACAGCTGGTTAATTTATTATCGTCAGTCTCGGCAACTCTGATATAGCGGCAGAATTCTCGATATCGTGACTGCAGACATCGATTTCCCGCAACTTCTGCACCAATATTTAATAGCGGATGAGCCTTGCCGCAAAAAAAGAGATATAAAAGGCCCTTTTAAGGCCTCCCCCGCCAAAAACGTGGGAAATGTGAGTTCTTCTATTACACGGATGGATAGAGCAAAAGAAATTTGTGTACCTGGACGTTGCGCAAACAGACGAGAACATTTTCTGGCTGGGAAAGGAACAAAAATGGCCGATCTCAGGCCTGCAGAAGGCATCAGGAGGCATTTCCTGCCGTAAAAATTGGCCACCGCAGAGAATCCATTTTCAGTCCGCGTTATTCTTCTTACGGTCGGACTTGTTCTTTTGACAAATGTCGGGCCCGCCAGCAATTAATGGGCAGACGGAGATGGGCCTGGCAAACACACCTGCCCATTTTAATTTCCGGTACGAGGACATTAGTGAAGTTGCTGCAACGCACACACACAGCTGATAAAATGCAAGACTTTGCTCCAGACACTCGTGATCCTGCTCGACATCATCGTTTCCTCCCTCTGCTAAATGATCCTCGGTGATGACGTCATCTTCAAGAGGATTTGGGGACTCAGACGGGGGCAATTAATGGCCGGCGTCGCCCATTATCGACCACTTTGGCTGGGGATTAGTGACAATTAATATGAAAAAAATGTAAGCAGCTTCAACTGAAGAAATCTGGAGACTATCGATGGATGGATCTGTTTGCTGCGCATGCGCTAGAGGACATTATCAGAGTGATTTACTGCGCACAAGGGGGGGGGAGGGGAAGGGGGAAGAGATGGGGGGAGGGGAAATCGTGCCAGGAACAGCTTAGGGAAAGCCCAAGGAGGGATTCTATTCTTTCTTCTTTTTTTTTAAAAAAAAATAACTGTGTCAACCAAAGCATTTGGAGTTGAGCACACAAATAACTTTTGCTCCTTTGCGTCGATAAAGTTGTCGTTGCTGCTGGTGGCGGAGGAGTAACTTTCCGAGGAAGCAGCTGAGTAGCCAGAGGCCATTCTTTTTGGCACACCCTGTAAACCAGACTTCATACAAGGAAGGGGGAAAACTTTTTCTGTCGCAGTCAGTTTCAAGTCGCGCACACACATAAACTACACACACGCTCAGGAACTAAAGACATTACAACTGTACACACAAGAACTGAACACACATGAACTATGCATATATGAACTATACTTGAACTGCACATACATGAAGAATGCATGCACATACACGTGCTGTACATGAACAACACATATATGGACTTTATATATCAGTGCTATATTCCTATATACATGAGTTATATATATATTAGGCTAGGTCAAACATTGGAATTCCCCGTGGGTGCCCAAAATTTGTCACCACCCATCATTTGAAGACTTTGTAGTCAAGTGAAGTGAAAAAAAGGAGTTTTAGCTATGCCCAAATGCATTGAAAGTTGCATAATACTGTGAAATAACTTATATTTTTTTCTTCAGGACTTGCTGTAACATATTTTTGTGACCAACTGGAGCTTGTCAGCATTTTGGTGAGTGATTTTCACCCAGTTTGGCAGCTTTTGACAGCCACCAGAGCTGAAATCTATGTTCATCACAAATTTACTACAGTAGCTTACTACATAAATTTCAAATCAAGTTGGGCATAGGTAAATGTCACTCTTTTTAAAACCTATTTAACTACATCTTCATCTTTGGAGCCCATGTAACAAACCCTAGATGCCATCAATGAATTTCCATAGTTGACCCCTTTTCGACCTAGCCTAATATATATAAGCATTGTACACAAGCTACACATGAACTAAAAATATATGTGCTGTACACGAACTCCGCATAAGACGTCACCTGAAGTACAGAAATATGAACTGGACACGCATGAGCTACACACATGTTCTGAGCAGCGAACGAGAAAAGAGACTTTGTTGTGATCCACCAAAGTTGTCGTAGACAGCGAAAGAATCTTCTTCCTGTTCTGTTGAGGAGTCGATCGAATTTCGGCCAATTTCACGTCTCAGATTTCGTCCGAATTTTGCACTAATGCGATTTCCCTCTTCCACTTTTTTGCAGGTGAGGCCGCAGCAGCAGAAGCAGAGTGAAAAAAAGGGTTTCTGTCTAAGCTCTGCTAATGGGTGTAGGGATTTAGCCCCTCTCGAGTGGTTGAGACGTGATGTATCCGTTCGTGTCCGCGTCTTTAGCCACTGAGTGAACAAATATTCGGTTGTCCCTGCTCTGGAAGGGCCCAGACAGACAGTTCATTCACCCTGGTAGGGGGGGGGGGGGAGGAGAGAAAGACAAGTTGGTCCCCGACAAGAGCAGACGGTGGCATCAGAGGCCGGCGGCGTCCAAGTCCGGGAAAGTCCTGGCGGGAATGACAAGAGCGATCTCAGGTTGCACCAGTGCCTTCCAGGTGGAGCCAGCGTTGCCAAACAATGACTGGAGGGAGGGTTTGCACTTTCCGCACACCCTGTAAGTCGTCAAAGAGGGAAAATGGCACTTTTAATGCCGATCCTTTGGGTGGGCGCAGCTGTGTGAAGACTTGCGAAATAATGTGAATGTCGACTTATTTGGAACATGGTATAATTTATGCGAAAACATATTTTTCCGCTCTCTGGTTGTCACTTGAAATATAGAGTGGAAGGGTCGTTTGAGGCCTCGACAGCTCTATTGAGAGGCCTTCAAGCTCCAGGCGGACAATGCTCGATCAATTTTATGCCGCAGTGACGAATTCGGCCTCATTCTAGGCCTCAAAGAGCAATTTTGGACCTCGAGGTCAATGCATGGAGAGGGCCAAAACAACCCCAAAACAATCACACACACACACACACACACATTTGCTTCTACAAACACTCATATTTGTCACAAGTTTGTTGAAATTGAAGAATAACATTGACAATTCTTCCACCTGACACAACCTGGGCTTGCCTGCAGCAAAAAGAGAGAGAAAAAGAATCGGCAGCGTCAAAGAGAATTTCTATGAGCAATCACTCACTTCAAATTAGACTAGAACACAGCAGAGATCGTTGAAAAACAACGTCGATGCAGCTCTTCGTGAACACTTCCAACTCTGAAGGGTCTTTCTTTCCTAGAGTCTCTTCTTCAGGCCTGGAGGCACTTTCCGAGGCCTAGCCACTCCTCCCAGGCCTGGAAGCAGTTCAAAGGCCCACAGACGCTTCCTAGAGTGTCTAGATACTCCTCCGGATGCTCTTCCAAGGCCTGGAGACACTTTCAGTGCCCGCGGGCACTCGCAAGTCTGCCTTGACTCTCTGTAGGATCCCGGAGACGCTTCCAGTGTTGGTAAATGATGTCTCGTGACAATGAAACCTGGCAAATGAAGCCATCCGAGAAATGCATCTTGCTTCTCAATGGTTCCTTTCTTCCATCTTTCTCTTCCCTCCAGCCACAAAATATAACGTCGCGTGCAGTAGAAGCTCGATTTGACGAATCTGGCTCTCAGCCACAGGTTGGACGTCTCAAAAAACTTTGCACTCCAGTGGAGAAAGGGTGGGCAAAGTCGTCAAATCCAGGCTTTACTGTGCGCCGCGTAACTACAGATGCATGTAACGAAACAGGAAGGGGGAAAAAAACCCTTTTGTCTTCATCGTTAACATTTGGCCCTGCAAATTAGGACTTTCCCCCCCGCACAACGTCCATTTCTTCTACCTCACACGGCAGAGTCGCTATAAATCCATGTTTGGCGTGACGTCTGGTGTGCTAAAAGGCCTATTGTGCCCAGGCAGACAGGCCTCCAGAGATGAACATGCCAGCAGAGTTGTTTTGTACCATCACAACTTGCGTGGAGTCACAAAAATTGGGGGGTGCTTGCTTGCTGTAGATAAGTTGCTGTGTGTGCATCTGACCGTGTGGAAATCGATTTGACAGCAAGGGGGGGAAGGGGAGGAAGAGGGAATGATTGTAGTGGACGGAGAGCCATTTTGGGGGGGGGGAGACTCGGAGGGTTGGTCTGAGTCATGACAAAGCCAATTTAAGGCTGAGGAGAAGGCAACATTGCATGATTTGTCCCAGGGGTTGAAGCGAACTGAGATGGCCAAAGACTGATAAGACTTGAACAAAAAAATCTGCGGCTTCTTTTGATTGAGGAAGCTGCAATCAGTTAGCTCTGGTTCTTCTTCTCAGCTGATTAGGAAAGGATTTTTTTTATCAGATCTGGAGCATTTTCACCTTCAACAAAGGGGTTAAGAAAGACACTCTTAAGTGAGTCATTTCGGGAGAGCGTAAAGATATGTGGGGGTCTTTTCTTCACGGCGAAATAGGTGTGTTTTCACACACCTCGACGAGATCACAGTGACAGCACTGACTTATCAACAGTGTTAAAGAAGTGTCTTTTCTGCTCTCTGCGTCATTTCGGGTGCTGAAGGAAGGAGATTAAAGAACAAGTCAAACATCGCTAAAACTAAATAGGAACTATACATATAAAGAGGTGTCGACATCAAATGTCACAAAAGGGTTACAAGACATTTCAGCAGACTTAAGGGTGCATGCATGAGCTACGACACATATTTATGGCGTCATGTACTCTTTAACATATGCATGAGTGTTTGAGCCACGAAGAAGGGCCTCGTGGCACAGTTTTTTGGCCCACTGAGTCAGCACATCTGACGAGCCTGGGCCAGGCCTCAACTTGGGCATGACTTGAGGCCTAGTTAGAAGCCCTGGCGACCCTGCAGCTTTTTCTCGAGCTCAGGTCGGGCTGGCTGAAAGCTTTTGGACTCGGGCCTCGGCTCGAGGCATCTCTAGTGGGTTTTGCCTCCGGCACGACATCACGAGCGGAAGTGCTCACACTGGAGAGAAGTTTCACTTTCTTCATGTGTCAAGTAAGAGCACTTTTAAAAGCACTTTTGAAAGCTGAATGGCAACCTTGTGTGACCGCTCTTTCTACTAGCATTTCAATTCGCGAGCAAAGTCACTTCATGAAGTGTAGACTGACGTTCAGAACTTTTATCGCATCGGCTTTCTGCAGTAGAGGCCAAGTATTAGGCTAGAGACGTTTTAAACATTTTTAATCTTGTCGACTTTTCGTGTCCTGGACAGCGTTGCCAGGTATTTGTTGTCAAAAAACCTCCCCACAGGAACCCTGGAGGTGAACATTTTCACCTGTGGTTGTTTCCTCCTTGGGCAAAAGTTTCGTGCGAGGCCTCCCCAAAGTAGATAAAGTTGGCACACTCCAGATCCGTCTTCATCAAGGGCCGGTGGCAACTCTGGCCGGGCGAGAGAGGCGTCGTCTTGGCCCAGAGTACATGAGGATCAAGTCAAGCTCGTCAATTTTCGCCCAGAGCTCCAAACATGTTGAAAACCTCTTTCTCTGCAATCACTTCATTCTGACAAAGCTACGTGTGTGTATCTTTAGGGCAGAATAATGGGCCAATTTATCCCTCCCCCCCCAAAGTAATCGATCCATCTTCTGGCTGTAAAAGCAGCCTTCGTGTAAGCCCGCAATTAGGTTGAACTTACTAAAAAGACTTTTCCGCCCAGGGTTCATTTTTTGCCTGCTGACTTATCTGTTTGGTGCAGAAAAAAAGAGACCCCCACAAGATCGGTCTAATGATTTCTTTGGTTACTTTCTTAGAGGCCAAACATTCTCAGATGTGGAGATAAAACAGGTTGGAGAAACAATTGGGGGGCTCTTTTTTTTTTAACCCTTCCCTCTTCTTTTATTTAGGAGCTTATAAAGGTTTTATGAAGCCCCGAGATATCGCGGCGGCGGCGGCGGCGACGGCGGCGGCAGCAGCAACAACAACAACAACAACAAAACGTTCTGGTTGGAGACAACACAAAGATCCATCAAATTCCCAGCCTGAAACATTCAATTACGGTTCTTGCTGCGCTTCTCTCGACTGCGATTGTCGGTTTCGGCGACTCCTACGGGAAAAAAAAGTCGATCGGATTCTCCACGTTGGCAGCGATCGCGTCTTGCCCGCTGTCGTCGTCGACGTGACCAACTTCGGCTTGACCAATCTCGTATACAACTCTTTCGTTTCCCTCGCTCAACCGTGCGACATTAATTCATCAGAGGTTATTCACCCATGCATCCACACAAGCGTTGACCCACCCACCCACGCATCTCCCCCCCCCTTCCGTAATGCTCAGTATGGCGCTGTTTGTTCCTCTATCGATTGCACATCTGTTTGGCGGTTTTTCCTAGGGGGTTAGGGAAAAATGAGCCATGATGGTTGTGTCAGGACGAAAATCCTTCTGGCAGACAAGATGAGGTCCTTTTCTCCGAGGTCTGCGGCTTCAGGAACATGACCTAAAACAATTGGAGATCCCCATCTATTAATTCTGTTGTTCAACTAAATATTAGCTTACCTTTTTTAGCTTAAACTCCTCACACGCTTCTAGAAACAACTTTCACCTTGTGCAAAAACTACTTAAAGGCTGCCTCCAATCACAACACTCACGGGCCAGGTTTTGTTCGCTTGGGCAATCCCCCCCCCCTTTTAGACAAGAATGACTCTGACAGTTCACAGACCAAGGTAACAACAACAACAACACAACGTTGTCAGGAGAAGGAGAGAAACCCCCATTAGGTGAAAATCTTGCACTCAGCAAACCGAACCCTCCCCCCCCCGAAAAAAAACATCACTCCCCCACCCCGAAAAAAAAATAGATTAATGAAACGAAGAATCGTGGGTGGGCCTGGAAAATGTTGACCCCCCTAGGCCTTTGTCATTGTCTCTGAGAGCAGAGGAGAGATCGAGCAAAAGCCTTTTTGCTCGTCCAGACAAGAAAAGACTCTTCATTCAATCCTTTTCCTCCTCCTCAAGCACTCACATTTCTTTCTTCTGGAGATACAATCACAGCCACTCAGTAGCCACACACACAAAGGCAGCCAAAGCGTGTGTGTTAATTTCCTCCGACAAGAGAGACAGGTGGAAAAGTTGCGTGCGCAGGTAAAACACGACCAACTCTCCTTGTCCGCGTGCGTGTTCTCGGCCACGTTGAACGTCTCCTCCGGACGGAGGCATTTGCATTTGCTGCTTGGTCAGCTCAGCTTCTTCGTCACTTTCTCATTCTGGCTGCGTCGTTTCCAAACGTCGTTAGCAGGGGGGGGGGGGGAGAACAGTGTTATCTCCCACTTGTGCACTGTGCACAGGGTGTTGCAGGCCGAGTTCTGCTCCGCGCTGAAGTTCGTGAGGCCGAAAGTGTCAAGGAGGCCAGACCCCAGAAGCACCACGAGTGTGGCCATCAGTTTAATACTTACGATGAAGTAAGTATGATTCACTGAGGCTAAATAGAGTCAATGTCGATCGATTCGACGAAAACGAAAGTGTTTGACTTTGCTCACCTCCAACTGCTCATAAGTGAAATAGACTGTTTGTGTCAGCAGCCTGAACTCTGCAACACCCTGTGGCTGATACCGTGTGACGCGTGAAGAAAGAGACGCCCAGAAGACAAGTGAGGAGCATTTTGTGAGGTCGACGTGGGGAGAGGAGACAGCAATGTCTGGATGTGACCGTGACTGCCAATTGCGCAGCAAAAGCTGTGACTAAATCGAGTCTCGACTGCATTTTCTGACATTCTGTGCATGTTGCAAGCAGAATGAGATATCTCCCTTATGACAATGCAAGATGCTGCTGCTCTTATTTGGCTGCAGCAAAGATTAGAGAGATTTCGCTCAATCTCAGTCATCATTGCCATTATCCACTCGGACACGGTTGAGAAGCACCAATAAAGAAGACGTCACATTGCAAAAAAAAAAATCACCAGGATGAGGAAAATGCACTTTTGCACCACCTTTTCCAGATGGCTGAGGGGAAAAAAAACCCTTTTTTTCTACTGTGTCCAAAGGGCGCCCCAAAAGGGGGCTTTCAGGGTGTTTCAACCCTTTATTCTCCATTGGTCACGCTTGGCTCTCGTTCCCACAGGGAAAGTTTGTGCATGGACGTGTTGAGCGTCGCCCCCTCCTTTGTCTCCTGCTTTTCCCTCTGCTGCGTGGACATCGGCGCGATCAGGACAGGACTTTTGCTCCGGACTTGAACAGTCCATTTTTGTTCTTCAACAAGAACTTTCCACTGTTATAAGAAGAGCGAAAAAAAAGGGGTGCCAACTAATTAGAACTTTCCCCCTGGGGGCACAAGAAAGTTTTTATCTGCGAAACCAGCAACAAGTTGTGGCCGAAAATCCCCCTGCTGCCGCTGTTGCTGCCCAAAAAGGTGAGGTTTTTGATGACTTCGAAGTAGGAAACTTTCTGTCGCAAATTCGTCTCGCAGCGTGAGATCTGCCAAACTCCTCCAGGTTTTTCATGGGGAGGAAGGGGGGGAAAAAAAGACCCGGAGTCAAAAACACAACAAAACCCCTGCTTTATTTTTGCTTTTGCACGCGGCGGAAACGCAAACACGCACGCGCGCACGCAAAGCAGGGGTTGAATCAGTTGAAGTTTCCAGCAAACTCACTTTTGTTCACGCTGTAGCCAGATTTTTGCATCACTCTTCAGCCTCAACTCGCGGGCTGGACTCGCTCAGTACAGACTTCGGGAGGGGGGGAGAGAGAAAAAAAAGACCGAGACCTTTGTTCTGATCCTGTAGAATTTGCTCACCAAAGCGTGACTCCCGCGCTCGATGAGTGCATCGCGCCCATCCCGGCGGCCCCCGGCGGCCCCGGCGGCCCCGGCGGCCTCGCCCAGACACAAATCATGCGCACCTGTCATGAAGTGGGGAAAAATTCAGCAGCCAGGGATGCTTTTCTTTTGACTCGTCGAGTCATTGTGATAACGCGGTGATTTTCTTCATTTGCTAGTGATTCAGCAAACAAATCTCAACACCACTCCTGTCTGGCCGAGCAGTCTATTTTTTTTTACGTACAGGGTGCAGCTCCAAGGATGAACCTCTGCCACGAGTTGCTGTTTCCGAAATACCCCAACACTGTGGCAACTCTGACTCTGAGACCGGGATTTTTTACCTAATATTGTTTTATGTTGACCTTTTATAACGATAAGAAACACCGGTAAAATGTGAGTGCCTTACAAGCTTTTACCCGCTCCATGTTCACGCACGCACGTACATACGTACATACGTAGGCATGTGCATAAATGAGATATCTATTACGTAGTCTCGATGCATGTAAGTGGGTACATATGCACAGGGTGCGCATGTTAAGTAGGGAATTGATGTGCGAGGAGAAACGTTATCAAGAACAATAAGGGGAGCACCGTTGCAGACCTTTATTGACTGAGACGTACAGTTATTCAATGTATGACCCATTTGGAGCTACTGCACGTTCAATGTGACCAGCCAAGTTGATCTCGATGACGTCAAACCACGCAAAGAATTCCCCGCTCGGCATGCGCACTACATTATAGATGCCTGACCTGCACATCTAGGGGAGGGAGGAAAAGTTGCACGTCGTACCAAAAAGGCTGACATTAAATAATGAACAACAGATAACTCCGTTAAATCAGGCTGGAAAACACAAGCAATCGGCTCGTGAGAGGCACAGAGCAAATGAGAGCTTCCTCGTGGGAGAGGGCAAGTCCACTTTGCGGCACCCTGTAACCATCTCAGCTGCCAAGACTGCAAGTCAATCGAGTACGTGTGCATGCACTCATGCATTGCGTGTACGTGCTGCACCGGGGATGTGCACAAGCCCGCCCTGGACTCGAGTTCAGCTCGAGCCCGGCGAGCCAAGCCATGGAAAAGAAGTCACCCCGAGCCAGACCAATAGAGCTGTTGTAGTAGAACACCAGCTAAACCTGATAGACGTATTCATGGAGGGATGGTAGCAAATCTCTCACAATCCTGGCAATTTTTCGATAATAACATGGAGTTTCTGAAAGTGTCGGATGGGAAATGACTCGAGCCCAAGTGACTCGGGCCGGCCGATCTTGGCTCGCATCTATGAGACTTCCGGCTGGAAATGTCATCTCCTGGCTCGCCAACACTCTTCACGTACAGGAGATGCGCATCTCTACGAGCTGCGCACGTGCTGCACCGCGCCGGCGTTGCCGTCGTAGGCAGCCATCGGGTCGGGCTCCACCGACTCCAAGCTGAATTCAATTATCGTGGACTGCGATAAAAATTCTCAGTTTGGCGTCCTCGTTGATTTACAGTGGCGGAGGTCTCATCATTTATCAGCCTCCTTCATCCTGCACGAGCTCGTGTTGGGGGGGGGGGGGGAATTTTTGT
>JAAUXU010059752.1_pt1 | contig 24999 bp, 14 predicted proteins | sample 7278151 | NCBI WGS metagenome assembly JAAUXU01 (sample SAMN14350113, study PRJNA611818) | marine sediment metagenome | isolation source: surface marine sediment (1.8m) | place: French Polynesia: Moorea | collected 2018-08 | reverse complement strand
CGTTTTTTTTTGGGGGGGGGAGGCTGCCGACTTGGCCGTTGCTGCTGCTCCTGGGAAAACGCGGTTTCTCGTCAGGGTTTTTTTCCCCTTTTCTCCATTCGGCGGAGCAAACAAATTTAATTTCCGCGGGAGGAGAAAACGAGGCCTACTACGAATGGGAAGAAAACCTCCAGTGGTAGCTTCAGCTTCCCTCGGCTCCGGTAAAAAAAAAAACCCACGTGAGACCTCGAAAAATGTGCATATTTTTCTGCAGAATTACTTCTTCTTCCCAAATAGCTTGTAGAATTTTCTTTACATCTTCAGATGTAACGTGGAACGGTGAATCCATGATTAACGGGGTTCCTTTTAGCCCGGACCGGCGATGGCTGCTTGGCTGGTGCGCACTTTTGCTTCCCCCTTCCCCGGTTCACTTTTGAGGGCGGACAAGTCCTAGTGTTAAAAGCACTTGCATGAGCAACTCTGGTCCTGGCCTGTTCCGTTGTGCACGAAAAAGATCCTTAAAAAGCATCGGTCTTACTGCATTACTTTAAGACATCACATTCGTATGTAGAGGCTCATTCGAGATTCAGAAAAAGGCGACTGTTCGTATGATTGATGGACGATGATCTCTCTCCCTCCCTTATACGCCCGCCCTCCCATCCAAACAGACTCGCTGTGGAGCTGAATTTCATTTCCACCGCTCTGGGGCAACAGCAACAGCAACCCCCAGAAAAATGTTCAAAACATTTCTGCTCCTCCCTTGTCCCAGAATCGTTTTATTACGTCTAAAATCCCCCCCTGAAGAAAAATCCTGCATTCCGGGTCCAAATGTTGGGGAATTTTCATCTGTTTCCATCATTTTCCTGGGCTCTGAAGCCGTGCAATTAACGAACTTGTACGCTCTAAAGATGACAGCACTCCAAGTACGAATTCCGACACACACAACGTGGCAGTCGTGCTGACGGACTCGGACTGGGACTCCCCCTCCATCATCGCTCTTCTTGTTTTTCTCCACGCCGGCCGATACATTTTAATGAACTGACCAAAACATAATTGCCCTTCGAAGCGATCATCAGAGAAATTAATCGTTGCTTTAGCGCACTTTGCTCGACTCGCAGCAGAGGTGGGTGGGTGGGGAGGGGGCAAAGTTCTTGTCCAGGTCATTTGCTGCTGCTGCTGCTGTTGTCGTTGTTGTTGTTGTTGTTGTTGTTCTTCTTCTTCTTCTTCTTCTTCTACTACTACTACTACTACTTCATCGTCGTCCTTTTCTTGTGCAGTTCAATTAAGGGCAATAATAAAATGTCCGGTAAAATACGAGATGATGAGATAAGAGGAAGACACGCGATGAGGGCAATGACGACGACGGGAAACAATTTTCGCGGAGGGAAGAAGAGCAATTTCTGAAGGGAATGTGACGAGTGCAAAAAAAAATCAATTGCTTTTTTGTCGGCTGCGACGTCTTATGCACGCTGAGGGTCTTGAGGACCTCGGACGTGTACACGTGATTACGTGAGGAGTGTAGCACGACGGACGGGGCTCCCAGTGGGGCAATTATTGCTGCCGAGTCATTAAAATAGTGCGCAGTCGTAGTCTCGTTGCGCAGGCCACACTGGCTCTCGTTCGGACGCTTTCCAACACTGACTTGTTCAGTCCAGTCACGGTCTGTGTGGCTGTCCGTGACATGCTGTATGCGCGTTTTGCCATTTCGTGTTCCATTCGCATTATTTTGCTTTCATGCTGATCTGAAAGACGCCCGCGATGCGTTGTAAATGTCAAACCGACTTGAAGACGAACGAACTTTTCAAATGTTAACGAAGTCAGTGCCAGAGAGAGATGGACGGGGGCCTCTCGACAAAAGACTGGTTGTGGGACTCGCATGCGCATGTATGTACGTCCGTACATACAGAGACCGATCTTCTTGCCATTTGTGCACGCTGCTTTCCTTGTCATTTCCATAAAAATTAGATATATCGATCCACTCTCCCTCCCTCGGTCCCTTCTCTCTCCGAGGTGTTGTATCAGCATGCAACAGGCTTTTTTCGTGCCAAAGCCCCAAGCTGGGTTGTCGGATGTTGACAAATTACTGGCGGGGAGGAGGGCCACAGCAGCAGCATCCACAGATGGCTTTTGCTAACAACCTGGGGTTCCTGAACCGACCGGCGTCATAAGTTTTGACAATGACTTTTTTCATGCGCTCGACAATGAGGGGAGGAGGAGGAGGAGAGCCTCCAAAGGTGGGAAATCTAGAGAATTCAGACCCACCATAAAATGCCTGTTATTCTTTAGTTGGCGCTCCAGCGAACAGTAGCTCGACTAACAGCTCTGATGGTGGCCTGGATGACACGCAAGTCACAACCTTTTCCCACAACTTTTGCTACTAAGTGTGCCAGAATGTCAGGTAGATTGCCAGCGAAGGTTTTAAGACGAGTTATTGAAGAGCTAATGAGCCTCTTTCTCATCCCTGTGGTAACTCTTGCCAGTTTAAAGACCCCGCGGGGTCCTAACCCGGACAGGGGTGAGAACGAACACCTTCTCCCCCTCTCCCTCTTCTCTCTGCATGATGTTGATTCGGATTCAAATGGGGGAACAAGGAGGAGACGAGTGGAGAAGTGCTTAAGGGGTCACAGGGGGCGTCAAGTCGTATGTACGGGAGTCCTGGCTACAACATATTGGGGATGAGTTAGAAAGAAGCAGACGAAATGCTGATTTGTTGGACAATTTGTACTTATCGAGAGAGACACGAAGGAATGTTTGGCTGTACATTCCTCGCACATGCATAATGATAACATGGAATGATGGCCCGTGGAATTCTTGTGCGTAGATAAAAGTCGCATTCTGTGACGCTGGTTAAGGGACCTCAAAGATCACCCTCAAAGGGTTTCAGCAGCTATAAATCAAATGCCCTTTTCGCTCCTTATATTATGCAGAAGCATTGGACCATTTGTAACTTTTCGTTATTTTTAAGAGACAGTATTTACACTGCGTCTTTTTTTGCGCCAGTCTTCGCCCAAAAGTTCCAGGATCAGCGGGTGTTAAGAGCGGCTCCTCTTCTGGGGATTTATCGCCGCTGATAAAGCCCGTGAATTACGCAGAGCAGGTGAGAAGCTCTGGAGCTGGAGCTGCTGCCCACACACATACGAAAAGAATCTCTTCCATTCGAGTTTCGTGAGCTCATGCGGCCGCGATACGATCAATTAAACCGATATTCGACCACAGGCAAAGGGGGAAGAAAGAGTCATGTGCGTTGATCATGACACACATTCAATTTTTACTCGTACAGCAGATGTTGAGAGCTTACTTCGCAGCAATTTCAGCAGTCCTAATGTTGGTTTCTCCTTCTTTTTTACAGGACTTTGTTGCTTGGGCGAGAATGAGGCGACGCAGACGATGGACGTCCTAGAGTCGGAGAATGTCTTGTTGGAGTGCAGGTGAGGAGAAGCTTAAAGTACACAAAAATACACTGTGCTGTCAATGCTGCATTGTTTTTGACAGATTCCCTCCAGAAATTGTGGAAGAGAGGCCCAAGTTCTTCTGGATCAGGACCAACAGGGATGGACACGACAGCGTTGCCATCGGAGAATCGCCGCTGGAGACCAATTACTCGTGAGTCTAATAGAGCTATGCGAGGTCTATGCATACATTATAAATTTGATCACTTAAAAATATGCCGGTGGTTCATTTCAGAGTGGAGTTCGACCCTATCATGGGGAGATACGATCTCCGAATCGCCAACGCCACTTACGACCGTGACAATGGACAGTACGAGTGCCGGATGAAGACTCTGGGCAAAATCCTCTACTCCAAGTCTCTGGTCCTCACCGTCTTGTTAAAGCCATCCCCACCTGAAATCACCCCATCTGCGCCCACTGCCACCGAGGGTCGTCCCCTTAACCTCACATGCTCCTCTGCTGGTGGGTCTCCAGCTCCGCAGATCTACTGGTATCGGGAGGGTCAGGCCCAGCTCTTGGAGGCAGAGCTGACCAAGGGAGTGAATCGTGACGTGCCCACCAGGTCCGTGCTCACGGTGATGCCATCCAAGGAGAACGATGGGTCAGTCTATCGTTGCACCGTCTGGAACAGAGCGCTGGGACAGAGACAAAAGCTGGAGGCATCAACTAAGCTTTTTGTTAACTGTGAGTAAACAAGTCCCGAGTTGCTAATGACGTACCACATTAAAACTGTACTCGTGCTTTCAGACTTTCCTCGGGTAACTGTCGGACCAGCCAACCCACTGAAGGTAGAGAGGGACGAAACTGCCCACCTCAAGTGCGAGGTTGATGCCAAACCTGAAGTTCGGGCAGTCAAATGGGTCAGGGGTGGCCGTTTCATCGACACCAACTTTCGTTACACGATCCCCGTAGTGACACTTGAAAATGCTGGAAGTTACACTTGTTCTGCAGACAACGGTTTGGGACAGAAGGGTCAGGCAGAACTGATTCTAGATGTCCTCTATGGACCCGTTATTACTGTCCCGGAAAGAAGAGAGGCAAAGGAAGGAGAAAATGTGGTTGTCGAGTGTCAAGTCAGTGCCAACCCCAACCCAACTAAAGTGGAGTGGCTGAAAGTTGGAGATAACACCTTCCACCAAAGTGGACCCATACTGAGACTAAATCGGGTGACAGCTCGACAAAATGGTCAGTATGTCTGCTCTGCAGTTAATTATGTACAACCTACGGGTATGCCGAAGAGTCCGAGGATTGGCAATGCTACAATCACTATCAATGTGAGGCACGTGCCTGGTCAAGCCTTCATCACACCAGACAAGCCAGCAGCAGTGGAGGGGGGAGGTGTGACCCTAAGATGTGGAGCAGATCCTCCTGGTTATCCTGCCCCTACGTTTCGTTGGTGGAGAGAAGGTGATGGTGGCAAGACTCTAGCTGTTGGATCCGAATATACTGTGGATTCTGTCAAGCTTGGAAGCGCGGGAAACTACTATTGTCAGCCCAGCAATGAACTTGGCGATGGCACTGTTGGCGTTGCCTTCTTAGATGTCTATCAAGCTCCCAAGATTGTAACAAAGTTGCAAAATATGAGTTTGAAACGTGACGGCGACTCTGGTTTCCAAATCACCTGCAGCGCTGTTGGGAAGCCGAAGCCTATGGTCCGCTGGTACAAGGATGGGCAGATCATTCCGGAGGAAGAGTCAGACATGTATCAGACGTCACTGTCAGAGCAAGAGACGAACAACAAGGCATTCAAAGTGTCCTCCACACTGAAATTCCTGGGGCCAGAGAGAATCAAGGGCAATCAGCTCATGCCCTCTGATAGAGGACATTACTCTTGCAGATTTGAGAACGAGGTAAAGTCGACAGACTCCCAAATGTTCTTGAAGATTGAGCATGCGCCTGTGGTGATTCACCAGCACAACAAGGTTGCGTTTGATGTTGATGACGTAGCCTACATCAACTGCAAAATGCAAGCCTTTCCCGGGCCAACGTTCGAATGGTCTTTTGGAAATAACATGATCAACGATCCACATCGGTTCCAGGTCAATAACACAGAGCTTTCGGGCGATGTCTATGAATCCACTTTGAAGATCTACAGGGTGCAAGAGTCGAGTTATGGTGAATACACGTGCAGAGCTAGAAATAGCATTGGACCTAAACGCACCAAGATCCGACTGCAGCCCAAGGGAAAGCCAGAAAATCCTACTAACATAAGGCCAATTTTCACAAGCTACAACATGGTGACCTTGGCTTGGGACAAGGGCTTCGACGGTGGCTACGACAACAACCTCTTCATGATTCAGTACATTAAACATGGAGATCCTCCCAGATATCATGACTGCAGACATAACAACCCTTGCAACTTGACTGACCTAGAGCAACACACGCAATACTCGGTAAAAGTCAAGGCATCAAACATCAGGGGTGAGAGCAAATACTCTCCAGAGTCTGTAATCATTACCAAGGTAGACGTAACGCTAATTCCGAAGCCAGATAATGTTCACTACGAAAAGTCTACCGGCCGAGCATCCTTCCAAATTGAAGGCACTCCTCTGAACTTGGTGGCCAAGATCGAACTGGAGAACTCAGACGGAACTTGGAGCCATTATGACGGATTGGCTATAACCGGTGACTCTACGTTCGGGGAGATGCCGGTCCCGAAGCCGGTGAGCAATCTCCGTGTTCGCCTGTGTTTGAGGGACAACGAGCTTCTCTGTGGTCCGTATGCTGAAGCCCTCATCGTGGATGTGCGTCCTGACGCCGCTACGGCTGCTTCTCTCGCTTCACCCTGGATGCTGGCTATAGTGGTGGCGCTAATCCTGTTAGCTTTAATTGCTTTCTTTGTGGCTGTTAAGTGCTTCTGCTGCAGCAGCAGCGCTAAACGCCTCAAGGACAACAGCGGCGGCAGCAACGACGTCAACGCTAACAGGCCCACCATCGTTCATGGCGCTCAGCCCCCACCCTACAACTTTGGCATCGGCGTCGAGAACAAGGGTGCTACTTCTTCTGATAAGGATACCTCAGATGATGACCTCAAGGCTGGCCTCTTTACGGCCACCACGGTCAACAGTGGCTCTAACGGACATGCTTATGTAACCAGCAACGGCGGTGCAGTCTATCCTGTCGAGTCCAATTCAAACTCGGCCAATGGCGGATCCGTCAATTCTCAGGACTCCCTTTGGAACGTGAAGAACAACGCCAACGTGACGGCCGCTTCTAATAGCGCAACAGGCGATCCCTACTTGGGACATACGTCTTACCAGAATGGATACGTTCCATATGATCCCATGTCGATGCAACAACAACAGCAGGGCTTCCTGGGCAGCGACGACTACACCCATTACCCTTATCCAGACGAGTACCTCAACGAGAGGAACAGGCAGTACCTGGGGAGCAACGGGACTGAAGCCTACGCGGCCATGTCAGGGAAACAAGGGGGTCGACCTCAACAGCAGAGGGTGGAGTCAGACTGTAAGTTAACTTTATTTATTGACATCTCTATTTTCTACGTCTTACTAAATATCAATCTTCTTTGCGCAGATTCTCCTTACGGAGACGTCAATGGTCTTCCAGACCCCTACACAAATAGCGGCATGAGCTTTGACCCTCAGCAACAGCAGATGCAACACTTCCACCAGCAACAACAGCACCAGCAACAGCAACAGCATCAGTTTGACGAGTCTTCGGCAAATGGTGGAGTCGCCGAGAGTGGTTACTCTACGCCAAACTCCAAGAACAGGCGGATCATCAGAGAAATCATCGTCTGAGCTGCCGAAGAAAGAACTGTTTGTCTGTGATTGCTTATTTAACCGACCAACGCCACCCAACTCTAGTCCCAAATGCTACAGCTTCCTATGTAAGAGTGGGTTGGTCATTTGTGCTTGAACTGATGTCCGTGAAGACGAATATTCATTCATGCAGAGGTTATTTGACAGGCCAAAACAGACGAAGGGGGTGTTAGCAGCGTTTATTTCCTGTTACTTGGCCGAGAACGTTGCGACGTGGACGATGAAAAAGTTGTGATACCTCGTTTTGAGTGTGCTCAAGTGACTCCTACTACGTGCAAGTCGTCTGCCAGAAGGTTTCCTAATGCATTCATCTTGCGTTTGCATATGGCAATACTCTGATCTCATTGTATGCGAACTTTGTAGCTAGAAGTGTACTGTATATGTATTGTACGTCTCTTTCCGTTAAATTTGTGTCTAATGTCGTTAGGTACCATTTCTGTCAAAATTTTACTGATTTGTACTCATTCGGAATTGTCATTAGCTGATAGCTTGTTTTTTATGCATTTTTTGTTGAACTCCCGATTCAGTGCTACAATTCGGTAATAAACATACCTAAGTATTGGTACTTAAATTTCTGTCTCTGACTGTTTCAGGGGAGGAAAAGGTCTTTGAGCATTTAGTGAGCGAGTCCGTGGTCTGAGGTTCCGTGATTTTCAGAGTGAAGATTGCGCGCACAAAACCTGCCACCTGTCTGCGGAAATGTAGACGTTGCTGGTAACTTCATCGCGTGAATGTCCTAAGGTTGCGCGATGCTCACGTGCAATTTCCGTAGATGGAATCATGCCTCGGTGGAGCAATCCACATGTTGCTCGCGTCGTTTATCTGTCAGACTGAGCGTTGAAGGCATTACTCTTCAGTAGCAATGTCACTCGCAATTACTCATTTTTTCCGATGTTACAGATTTTGTTCTTTGAAAATGAAATATTTTGTCTGAGGATAACAATTCTTTCCTGGTTTTGACCTTCGGTCATTCTGCCAAAACACAGAGAGAAACAAATCCGTGGCCAGAATACCCAGGCACAGGACGCAGTTATGTTAGATTACCTATATGGTGTAGAGTAGCACAGTTTTCGGCTAATAGCGTACTTGCCATGGTGTGAGAACGTACATTACAACTATGTATATCCTTTTCTATTTACCTTGTTGAGGAATTCGTGGAAGCACTTCTTACTTTAGAGACAGCCAAGCTTACAACCCCTATGCCTGCTAGCGAACGTACATGGTGACCGATATGTCTTAGGTCGCTTGAGTTATCTAGCAATGACTTTTTTATTTTGAAATTCGTGCCAATTTGTATTTGCCGTTTGATTGGTCAATTGTAGACATTTTTTGCTAAAATTGTTTTCAACATTGTGAAGCTAAAGCGATGAGATGGGACAAACGTCAGGACATTCTGTACCTACAAGGGCAAGAGCTGCCGAGACGGTTCGAATTCACCTTCCTCTCCGGACCTCAATGTCCGGACTCTGCGATATAGACTATATCATACAGTCCACAAGGGTCCGATTTTTGATGATAAAAAAAAGTAAAGAAAAATGTACCATGAAGAAGCAATACAGATCTTTGTAGTAGATGCATATACGAGACTTTTATTAGGGTTGGAAAGCAAATAATTTCCCGGGAGAATTTAGAGTATTACCCAATCTCAGTCATGAGAGCAGTTGGGGGGTCCCCAGATTGGTGACATTCTAGAATCAACTCAGGTCACTCACCAGGATATGCCAATGGTACCTCCAAGTCTGGTTATATAACAAAAATTTGACTGATTTCATAGTAAAGTGGCACCAACCTCATGAAGTTGCTTTGCTCGCCTTGACAGGTTTAAGGAGAAAATTTTATTTACCATTGTTGAGAAGGCCTTTCATTTTTTTAAATATCTTTTTTCATTTATTGGCCAAAAATGTTTGGTTTTCAAGTCTCCAAGTCTCGTATATGCATCTACTACATTGATCTGTATTGCTTTTTCATGGCACAATTTTCTTTACTTCTTTTTTTTTATCAAAAATGGGACCCTTGTCCAATCTGGAGAGGAAGGTGGGGTCCAAGTCTCACAGCAGTGCGCGCGATCTCCACCACGCCCTCAAGGTAGCATTGGGCAATCTTGATGAAGATGTCATCTGTGACAGCTGCGCTTCCGTAAGGAAGCCATCAGAAAAGGAAAACGTGGTCATATTAAGTGAAAATTGGAGATATTGTTCAAATAAACTCGAGTAGTATTTTGTCTCTGTTGATATCGTTGTAGGCTAGCCTTTAAGGCCTTTTTGGCCTTTTTCCTCTGTCCTTAGGCATACGGATCACCCTGTAAACGCCGTACCTACTAGTAATATGTTTCATTTGTATCATTGATTATGCGTGAATAACACGACACAATGTACACGGATTGATGCATTTTATTTACACGTACTTTACTAAGGAAGGTAGCAAAATGACATGGTACAAAAACATTAAAATAGGCTTGTACGTACTAAATGAGATCCTGACAACATGGTGTAAAAAGTTGTGGGCCACTAAGAGAAGCACTTTTCTGGTGTCCATTCTCATTATCTCGCCCGGCACATTAAAATATGCGTTATAATGAACTGCCTTGAAGAATTGCATGATCACAAGTTCAAATCTGTGAGCAAATATGGAAGCACTCCTAGTAACACTTATTTTTATCTAGCAGGACGGTTTTTCATTGCTGCATGTATCATGGACGGTGGACTAGAGAGGTCAAATCTGGAATCGTCTCCTATACGATGATCTCCCGAATGACCCTCCTGCCCCTCCCGTTGGGCGAGAACTCTCCACCCTCGTCCTCCTCGTACTGGGGGTACGCCTGCGGATGACCAGTCGAATTCTGGGGGATCTCGCCGTTGTTCCCACCAGCCTGGTGGAGGTAGGGATCGGGCATGCCGTTCACATCGCCGTAAGGTGAATCTGTAAGAAAATTTGCATGAATAATACAATTACTTTTACAACATAGTGCGGATACAACTGAACAGGTTTTCATGCATAAACCAAGGGTTGTACACATAAATTCTAAATCGTGAGCATCTGTGCACGTACTGTAATAGTTATAAAGGCAGTGTGCTGCAGCACGCATACTTACAGTCTCCGTCCATCTGCTGCTGAGGCTGCATCATTCTCTGTCCATGACCGTTGAGGTGTCCGTAGTGCTCGTTCATCAGGTACTGCTGGTTGCGCTCATTCAGATACTCGTCGGGATAAGGATAATGCGCATAGTCTTCTTGCTGCTGCTGCTGCTGCTGCTGCTGTTGCTGTTGAAGGTAGGCCTGGTGTTGTGGCAGCAGCTGCTGTTGGACGGGGTCATATCCGAATTCATTGGGATTGTAGCCAGTTTGGAAGTGAACATCTTGCGGATGAGGGTGGCCCTTGACGTTCCACAAGGAATCCTGAGAATTCACGGAGCCTCCATTGGCAGAATTGGAGTTGGATTGCTGCTCATTATTTGGTTGTTGATGTTGTTGCTGCTGCTGATTAAAGTCATAGGCGTTTTGCTGAGCAGCGTAGAGATTGTTCTTGAGCTGGTCCTCGTCAGCAGCGTCCTTGACCGTGTCCACGCCCTTATTCTCAATACCGTAAGTGTTTGGATACGAGATCGTGGACGGCTGCTGATTGGGATGGATGATGTCTGGTCTATTCTTATTGCTGCTTCTGCCCTTGGCTCGTGTTCTGTTGCAGCAACATTTAAATACTACCAACATGGCCATGATCACTAGCACCACTATAAAAATGAGCACGGCGATGAACCACGGTGTGGAGGTGCCCGAGGATGAGGCCAATGCCGGACTGACGTCGACGATCTGGGCATCTGCGTAAGGACCGCAGAGGACATCGTTAGTCTCAACGCAGAGACGCACTCTCAAGTTGTTGAACTTCTCCTCCTTAATGCCCAGCTGGCCCAGGTTGGAACCGGCCATGGTAACTTCGTCGTAGTAACTCCACGTGCCATCGTCATTTTCTAACTCAATTTTTGCTACTAGTGGGAGGACATCGCTGAAGACATTGAATGCAACGGTGTTGCTGTTCCTGGCGTAGTGCACGTTGTCCGCTGTAGGGATGAGCCCGACGTCCACTTTTGTCACGACAGAAATTTCTCTTGAGAACTTGCTCTCTCCACGGATATTTGAAGCTTTTACTTTGATAAGATATTGTGTGTGTTGGTCTAAGCCTGTGATGTTGCATGGGTTGTTGTATCTACAGTCTTGATATCTAGGAGTAGATTCGCCCTGCTTCATGTACTGGATCATGAACATAGTATTATTGTAGCCACCATCAAAGCCCTCGTCCCAAGCAAGGGTAATTAGATCGTAGCTGGTGTGAACCGGCCTTAAATTCATGGGCTTCTCAGGCTTTCCTTTAGGCTGGAGCTTGATAATGGTCCTCTTGGCTCCCATTCGATTGTTGGCCTTGCAGATATAGTCCCCATAACTCGACTCGAGAACTCTGTTGATCTTGAGCACACCCTCGTACACATCATCGTCGAGCGCAGTCATGTTTGTCTCGTAGGTTTGTCTGTCACTCTGGAGAATAATGTTGCCAAAGGACCAGTCGAATCGAGGAGATGGGTAAGCTTGGAATCGACAAGTGATCAAGGCAGTCTCTCCCAGGTCGAAGGCCACTTTGTTGTGGTGATGGACAACTACAGGAGAGTGTTCAATGGTCAGCAGCATGGTAGTTTCAGCCCTTTCCACCTCGTTCTCAAATTGACAGGTGTAGTGACCTCTGTCAGTTGGCATGAGTTGACTGGAGCTTATCCTTTCTGGGCCCATATACTTCAGAGTAGAGAGAACATTGTAGGACATGTTGGGAATAGTCTCTTGCTCTGACGTTGATATCTGGTACATGTTGGATTCAGCGTCAAGGATTTCAAGACCATCTTTGAACCACCTCACCCTGGGCTTGGGTTTTCCAGCTGCACTGCATGAGATGTGAAATCCAGTATCGCCAGCTCTCTTCATGATGTTAGGTTGCAGGTGCGTGATAATCTTCGGAGCCTGGTAGACATCAAGGTAGATGCTAGCTACAGATCCTTCCCCATGCTCGTTGCTTGGCTGACAAAAGTACTTTCCCGCACTGTTCAGTCTGACTTTGTCGATGGTGAATTCTGACCCTGCTGCCATACTCTTTGAGCTGCTTCCCTCCTTCCACCACTTGTATGTTGGTCTTGGGAACCCCGGAGGACTCGAACCGCACGTGAGTGTGATGCTCTTTCCTTCAACAGCAATGGGTTTCTCAGGGACGATGAAAGCCTTTCCTGGTCTATGGCGTACATTTATGCTGATAGTAGCATTGCCAGTGCGGAGGCTCTTGCTTTTCCCCGTCGGCTGGACATAATTAATGGCAACGCAAGTGTAAACACCATTTTCCTTTGATGTGACACCATTGAGTCTGAGGGTTGGTCCATTCTGCTGGAATGTCTCGTCTCCCTTTTTCAGCCACTTGATAGATGTGGGCCTCGGATTGGCAGAAACATCGCACTCAATCTTCACATTCTCATTCTCCTTGACTTCCTGGCTCTGAGGTAGATTCACTATTGGAGCATGTAGCACATCCAAGACGAGCTCTGCATTGCCAACCTGACCAAGACCATTATCAGCGGAGCACGTGTAGCTGCCGGCATCCTGGAGAGTCACCCTGGGGATGGTGTGCTTGAAGTGGGTATCAATGAATCTTCCATTTCTTGTCCACTTTACAGTGTTCACTGGTGGCTTTGAATCGACAGCACATTCGAGTTTAGCGGTCTCATCTTTTTCCACTCTTAGAGGATTCTCCGGACCTACACTGACCCGAGGGAAATCTGCAAGAAGAACGTATTTTTACTATACGGCCGGTTAAAAAAGAATAATCTTACAGACACTGCTACATGTCTCGCACTGGATATTGTGCACAATGCAGCGCATGAGAATGCATAGAAATGTCTTACGGATACTCACAATTTACGAATATCTTGGTCGATTTTTCATATTTCTTTCGCTCTTCCATGGCCCTGTTCCAGACGGTGCATTTGTACTCGGATCGGTCATCCTTCTTGCTAGGACTCAGGGTCAGAATGGCGGTTGTAGGCAGGTCCTTGTTCTCACCGACGACGAGTTCGGATTCAACGGGGCCTCCATCTCTGCCCAGCCTGAACCACTTTATTTGGGGTGGAGGAGATCCGCCAATGGACGAACATGTGAGGTTGAGAGGACGTCCTTCGGTAGCAGTTGGCGTGTCTGGTCGGATGGAGGGCGGAGAAGGCTCCAGAAGGACTGTCAGGTCGATGGACTTGGAGTGGAGCTCTCGTCCGGTCCCACCTTCTTTCATACGGCACTCGAACTGCCCGTTGTCCCTGTCGTAGGTGGCGGATGTGATCGTCAGGTCGTAGACTCCTTCATCAGGTCGATGATCGACTCTACAAGAACACAAATCAAATCAGACGTTTATTCCGCGTAACTATCACTTGTAATCAGCAATAATGACAGGTTTTGGTCACTCTTGGCTTTATACGACAGCCTCTCGCTAGGCGCCCTTCACGGGGAAGAATTGCTCTAGGGGATGAAATTTCGCCACAGCAAAACGTACTGGGCGTGTGGGAGTGAGGCCTGGAGCACACGATAAAATATTTTGCGGTTCCTGTAGCCAAATATCGGAACTGCTCGGGCTGAGGCTCGGGTTGGGCTCAGGCTTATTCACGGTTTCGCAAACGGATTTTCCATCGACCAATTATCGGGAGGAGGAGGTCGCTCGTCGCCTTTAGGCCTCCACCACTTGACATGCACGCACATGCAATGCAATAACCCAGGAGGGGGGAAACTAATTGTGCTACCTGCTGCAAAACCAATCTCGAGAAGATTACAACTTGAGTATTCTCATCTTCGAGAGTGTGTGACCCTCTTACACACCTGTAGTTGCCCTGGAACGGGGTGTCCCCTATGGCCACGTTGTCGTGTCCGTTCCTGTTGGTCCGAATCCAGTAGAGAGTGGAGGCCTTTACGGCCAGGCTGGGTGCGAATCTGCACTCCAGACGAACGTTGTCGCCTTCTTCAACGTCGATTGAGCCTTCGCCGTTCAAATGTTGTGCGCAGGAGGCTCCAGAAAGCAGGAGCAAGCCTAGAAGAGAAAACGAAGCAATAAGCGTCAGTACCGAACAAAAAAAAAAAAAGAAATGCCGCCACCAGTCACGTGTGTCTGGAGGGACGCACGAATGAGACACAATCATTTTGAGGGCATTTCCACAAAGAAGTCGCACTTCACTCGTACATTAGCACTTGTAAACATGTATCTCAGCAGTGTTTAGATGCTATTGAACAAGAGACAGAGAGAGAAAAAGTTGCTGCAGTCATAAAAGGACTGACTTGCCTGCAGCACTTAGCAGTCATTTGGCAAAAAAAGCTTCATGCGCTAGTCGTTAACAGTTACGAGATGTGCATGCCGAATTAAACATGGATCCACTGCCATTTTGAGGAGATTTCACTGAAATCGTGGGAATTTTTATAGAGTCCAATTACGCAGGAGGAGTAAGGAGTGATTGGTGAAATTGCCTCAGAACTGACAAGGAGAACTCGGTGCAGGCTGAGGCAGCACAGACTAATCCCACGGCGTTCAGTCAGTAGAAGCGACAAGGGAAAGTTTCCTCCACACACACATTTAGGAGCATTCCGATCTTTCCCTGTTTTTTCAAGCACACACATCGGCCTGGTATTTCACTCACGCATGGACGAACAATTCGACCGATTGAATAACTCGGCTGTCAGCAATTACCACACTTACTAGTGCGTATCTTGGCGCTGGCAGGGCTGACGGGCCCAGGAAATGCCAAAAAGTCTCGGCCCCTGGGGCAGAAGGTGAAGAATTTCTGCTCTCTCCCCATCCTTTCTTTACATTTCAGCAGGGCAAGAAGACAAAGGCCATAATCGTATGGGAGTCACTGCTATTAAAGCTTTTCTGTAAGAGGCCGTAAATTTCGTCTCCTTCTTGCGCACTTTCGTTCAAGTGAGAGGAGGCCTCAGGCGGGATTCAATTGCAGCTTAATTGCCGACGCAACTGCTTCCCGTTTTCCCCACCAAAAATGACGAAGGTCCCGTAATGTTCGTGGACGCGCACAACACGATAGGGGAGGGGAATCTCGCACTTGAACGTGGCTCTGAGAGCGGACGAAAGACATATTGGGAGAATTGAAAGAATGTTGCCCTGTCTATCACAAAGACCAGAGAAGTGACGATGACGACGATGGCGTGAGTCCAAAGTTTTCCAAATTGGCTGCCATCTCTGTCTCTTTCTTTGGGTGAAACGAGCACAGGTCTGAGGCCAGCGGACCAAAGTCATGCGGTAATTGATGTAGCACTTCTTGAAGTGGTGTTGTTGGTAGCAGCCAGTCAGGTATAATTTCATGTAGCTGCGCAAAAGATTGGTGCGTGGGCCCCTAGGGGCAGAGAGAGAATACATGGATTCATCTTTAAAAAAAAAACACCGTGTAATGCATGAGTACAAGAGATGGCGTCATCATCTTTGGTAGTGGTGATCGTTTAGAAAGTTTCCCGCCCCGGTCGTACAAATGCCAGGGGAAATTTCCACTTATCTGGTGATCAGATCTCAGTGTGGAGAGGTGGAGGAGGAAGGCAAAAAACAAAAAAAGATGCCCTGAAGAGAGCGAGAGCCAGACCCAGTCTCGTGCGCGTGTGTTAGCGTATTTTCATTGCTCATAAATCATGCACGGCGTCGATCTCGCCATGCGATGGATTCCCCCAGAAATTATTGCGCATCTAAGAAAAGAACGGGCGCCCATCGAGGTGAGAAAATTGCATATGGCACGCGCAAGTTGCAGTCACGGGTTGCTTCCCTCTCTCACTCTCTCGCATTATGATGATGGCGCTTTGTGCTTTGCGCCCCTGTGACTGAAAGTTTTTAAAAGTTCCATCCAAATTGCCTCGGCGGTTTGGCAGCTCCATCGGGAATTGCCAAAGACCACCCAGCCAGCCAGCCAGCCAGCCAGCCTGGCCGAGAGAGATGTTAGAAAGAGGTATGATATTAGGTCAGCAGTGTCAGCTCGTGGTGGCTGAGGCAAAGGGAGAAAATGGTGGAGATGGACGCCGTGGACGACCACATGGACGGACGGGTGAGCGTCTTACTGGTGTGTGTGGGGGGGTATGGGAACGTCATCATCATGCTGGACTTTTTATACGTCATTAATATGCGTAATGAAACAGATGCGAGGCGTCGGCGGAGTTGGCGTTCCTCAAGATGGGCCTCCCGCTGTCTCTCCTTTCGAGAAAGAGATGGCGTCTTCATCTTTGAGCGATGGCTTCGTTTTCACAGATTTTCTTTTGCATTGGGTGAAAAAGACCCGGTTCTCCAGGGTGAGGAAATTGCTGTCTGGGGTCACCCAATCAATAATCTTTCTGGTCACTTGCGCTGAAAGGATCCAGCGCATTGTTCTTTGACTTTTGCCACTCCTTTATCATCGTCCGACGCCACCAGCGCGATGGTTCTAATCATGAGGCACGATTCGTCAGTCGAACAATGGGGTGAAAACACTAGGAGGTAGCCAGAATGTGACTACTTCAGCTCTTTCCAACCTTGGGGAAAGTTGCAAGTTTCATTGCTTGGCGAGTTCTTCAATAAAAGCTGATGATAAGTGACAAAAGTGTGCAAGTGTCTCAAAGGAGCAGCACAGGATGTCTCAGCAAAAAGGGGCGTCAACGAGGTAGAAACTACTTAGAAAAGGATTAGAAGGGGGCAACAGAGACACTCTTCTTTCCTGTGAAGAACGTCCGTCTGTCTGTCCGTCTGGGTATGCAGAACTGACAGCGCCCATGAAATCCGTCGACTGAAAGTTTGGGCGTGCCTCCATAATGAATTGTCATCCTTCGCTTCAGGATCTTCCTAAAATTTCCTTTTCAAGCGGCTCCAAGCGGACAGGCCAGGGGTGGTGCAAGTAGACAGACAGACAGACAGACAGACTGACTGACACCTTGCACTTGCCACATAGGGAGAGAGACTGATTGGACCGGGAGATACAGATCTCACAAAAAAGGTGTGAGTGTAAAAGAGTGGAGGGATTTTTTCCCCCTCTCAGGCCAATCAAGCCTCCTCGCTTGGTCGCAGCCTGCCGATTTTTTGACCGATTCACGCGAAAACCTCGTACCTGATGAGTGAGTCAGAGGGACCAGAAAACTTTCACTCTCCGTCCAGGTATGTACATACGTCGTAACTGGTATGGTCGGTCATTCTGACAGTCTCATCTCCAATAGCAGAGGATGAAGCATCGTACGAGCATGCAACCTTCCCTGACAGCAGTCCAACCAAAGCTATCGTTTCACACATGGGGGGGAAAAAGGGTTGAGCAATGCCCGCGCTTCTTCCTGCGGACGACGCAATTCAATCATCGTCGTTTATTGATCACGGGCGATTTACATTGATGAAGGACCCATTATTATGTGCTGTACGTACGCGTGTAGTGTGTGGGGTACAACAAGGTGCGTGCACAGGTGGGAAATTTCAATTTCTACGTCCGTTCTCCGCTTCCTCCAGCCAAGCTGGAAAACAAATCGTTGGCATTTCCACATTTTTACTCCCTCGCTAAAAGTTTTCGCGGTTTCCCTGCACTAATAGCCTTCCTCTGGTGAATCCGCCACCCTTGCACGCACCACCTCCGGCACGCAGACAAACAGGACGCGCGATTTTACGCCAATGTCTGCACCGTGTTCTGGCTGGCGGCGGGAAAATGGCATTAGTATTTCAGCCCTGTGTCGAAATCTGGCTAAAGGAAATAGGAAAAACGTAATGGTTCCCCTTTCCCGTAGAATTATGAATCTTGCGCTGCATGTGTATCTTCTCCCCCGCGGAAAGACGTGGGTCCTGCCTCAGCTGCATCGCACGCCAAGTGTGTGAATGTACGTTCGTATGCAACGTGCACGAGTTTCCTTATCTTGGCCTGTAACCCTGAAAACTTCTTCCAGCAGTTAGTTGCATTTTTTGCCCTGCCTCAAAAGATGGTGCGTGTGCTGTATGGTGCATCAGAGTGCCTTTCCAAGTCTTTCTCCCCTTTTTCTTTGGCTCTTTTCATGGGGCCATATATCTCATTGTTCAGAAAGAGGAATTTATGGCGACGAAAACAAACCACGATGACACAGGGTGAGGAGTGACGCGCGAAGAATGCACAAGAACCTCTGCCAAGAGGTGATTTTTCTTTCTTTTTTTCGCAGGGCGACTTTTTTCCTTGTAACTTTCTGCGATACCACTATTCGCATCTCGTAATAAGCCCCCTGTGGCGAGTGTCAGCCCCGCATTCTGCGTGCGCAGAATGGGGCAGTCGCTCGAGGGGCTCCCTCGCCTTTTGTCGAGAGACAAAAGCTCCCGTGATTTCCAGAGTAATTTATTATGCAGGGCCCGTCATTTATGACCGAGGGAGGAAGGTCCACTTTTTCTACGCTTTCTGTTCGTATGCGTATCTGCGTGTGCAGAATATCTCTTAATATCTGGCATGTGCCTTATTTCGCAGTCGCCGTCTGGTCGTCACGGTGGACACTTTCCCCTTCTACTCGTTCACCCGGCAAACAATCGCCCGGTTACGCTCCATGGACTCATGTATGCTTGTCTGAGGAAGCAGAGAGCGAAATGGATTGCCTTGCAAGTGTCTCCAAGGGTGGTCACACATTGGCATGAAAGGAATCCTTTTGAAGAGTGAGACAAGTATGAAAGTCTCCTCCTCCTCCTTATGTGCCGTACACGAAGGAAAGTGAAATTAATTGCGGTTGTGCAGGGAGGGAAGGTAAAAAGGGAGAGTTGTCGTCATTATGGTGCTGCGGTTCCCCTGACTTGGCAGTGTGGTCGCAGACAGACAGACAGACAGACAGACAGTTTACAACACGCACTCACTCATCTTTATCTCGCCCAAGCTCGTGCATGCTGTGCGTGGTCCTTTGCCTATCGCGTGATGTTGATAGGCCCACGCAACACCCCACGGAGAGGCCAAATTAGCAATAGAGAGCGACAAAGTGACTAAGATTTGGCTGGGGTGAATCCAGGCGAGAGAGAGAGAGACCGTCCTATACATAAGGCGCATTCACGCGTCAGTTTTCTGTCCATTAGTCCAAGAGCCCTTGGCTAGTAGCTGGATGAAGCTCTTGTATCATACGGTCGAAGAAAAGACAAGAGAAAGATCAGACGTGACAAAAAAAAGGGGGATGGAAATGTAGAGGAGTCCGCGGCTCCTTTAAGCGCTACTGTTGCAGTTAAGCTGTTGACCCAATGCGAAGGCACGGATGAAGCTAGAGCACTTACAGTCTAAAGGTCTAAATCCTTGGCCGCACTTTAACGGACAGTATCCGTCTCGGCCAGCCCCTTTCAGACTAACCAGGCATGCACATTGTACGTACACTTTATTGTCAAGTACTTAGTTATGCGTAAGACTTCATTGGCAGCTCTTAACTTGCATAAAGAAAGTGTAGGTTAGCCCAAATAGGTCAATTGTTATGCCAAAATGTTCCTTGGCAAAAAAGGGGTATCCGAGCAAGCAGTTTCGTATCTTCCCCGAGAGCATTTCGCTTTCTCTGTTCAGGCGTCAATTTAAATGCACTTCCAGCCACTATCTTGATAGGCAGGCAGGCAGGCAGGCAGGCAATGCACTGCACAAAAGTCTTCCTCTAATTTTACCAAATGAGGCGCGGCAGCCAGTCATTTGGCCCAGTGCTGTGCATCGATCGCTCGCCTCCATAACCGTTTGGTCTGTGCAGATATATGTACAGGCCTTCTGCGCTGACAGACTGACTGACGTAGCATTGCGACCCCGGACTCGCCACCTCCTACCAAGAGAAGGATGAGGAGAAGTAATGAACCAGTTTCAATTTGTCCGTGATTGATGGAAGTCCACCGAAGGAAATGCAGTTTTTCAGAGAAAGTATTTCCCCATCCCTTTTTACCCAATCTTTTTTTAGTGAAAAATGGCTCGACCTCCATGGGAGGGCCAAAGGTGGAAATGTAGCAATAAGTCTGTACTTGAACAAGTGAAAATGCTTTGGTATCAAAGCGCAGCCAAGCGCAATGACTTTTAAAAAGGCGTTCACCAACCCAGTGGCCAAAAAGCCTTCGTGACTGGCAGACAAGCAACCATGTGATACTAGAGAGGGAGTGGCTTTTGTTTCCAAGGCAATGACCCATTTTCCCGAGCAAACTGTTCCACATTCCCTCTAATGACTGGGATGCACGCAAGAGAAACCCTGAGCTGTTGGGACAGAAATCTAATTTCCCGACTCATCTCAGCACTTGGGACGGGGGGAGCATTAAAAGTCAGTCTTGCCGTGGAACAGAGGAACCTTGGAAGAAGAAACAATTCTCGACCGCGTCCATCTCAATTTCCCGCCGTCTGAGTTCCTGGAAAACGAGTTCATTAGCTCACTATGACATATTTGCGAATGGAAGTTTCAGCGCTACATGGCGAATTTGTGAGCGGAGCCCAAGCGCAGGCAGAAGTGCCATTGCGAAACACTTTCTAATGAGCGAAAGAATTGTGGTAGAAGGTAAAAGAAGTCAGTTTCTTCGCAATTAGGCAGCGGTCCTTGTACGCAAAGGAATTATGCCTAGGGCTTTTTTTCCCAAGTAGTCCGCACTGCTTGTAAAGACACTGACAAAGGCCTAACGAAGCCTTCGAGCAGTGAAGCAACTATAAAGTTAGGCTTGAGAAAACGCCGTTATCAACAAGACATCCTGCGGAGCTGCTAAAAGCGAACTCTTTTTCTCGCCATGAGTCATCGCTGGTCTCTTAACGAAGAAAGACTCTTCTGCACTGTGCGCCAACACAGAGCGCACTTGCACTGAGGCTGGCTGGCTGGGTGGCTGGGTGGCTGGCTGACTGGCCTCTTTGGCCGGACACAACTGAGCGTGAGACGAACATACGCACAGTAGCACTTGGGAGGCAGGGAGGAGGAAGAAGAAGTAACACCACAGAAGACCTCAGCACGCATCAACAAAGAATCAGTTTTCCCACCGCCTCCCTCGTGCACACCAACAACAACGAACAAAAAGAGGAAGGAGCAAAGGAGAGAAGAGAAGCAATAATTTCAGAGAAGGGAGAAGTTGTATAGAAAACAAATACGCGGTTGAAAATGACCTCTTTGGCTTCTGACTATTGAAGGCAGTACCAAAGTGAGGTGGTTGGGGTTTTTTTTTCTCTCTCGAACGGAAACTCCGCTCCATATTGATCCTTGGAGGGAGGAGGAGCTTTATTTGTTGTCGACGAAACATCATGCAATCGTTCCAGGTCACTTTTGCCAGAGGAATTCGTCTTTTGCTTTCCCCCCTCCCCCCTTCAAAGAACAGATGTTTGAGAGTGACACATTTATTTGCCCAGTAAGATAAATGTTGCGAAATTCCCCATGCAACAGAAAAAGAGAAATGTTGAGGGTTCAATCTCCCCTAGCCTAGAGCCCACTGGTCGGCGTCCCGGTGCTTTCAGCTATCGTTGAGATCACCAGAAGGGACAATCGCGTTCTGCTGCAGGAGAGCAGAAGAAATTCGGAGAAAGACAGAAGACGAATGTGGAAAAAAACCCCTCACGACCGTCAGACTCGATTCTCTGCTTTTTGCAGCGTTTGTCACACACGCAAAAAAGGGAGATGGATGTACAAAACACACACAAACAGAGACATTCTTACTTGAGCCCTTGTACGTAGCTCAACACTGCAGCAGAAATTTTAAAAGCGAAAAGAACGTGTTTTCGCTTCTCATTTCGTTTCTCTCGTCTCCATGTACTTATCTTAACCCCTGAATTTGCTGGCTTGCGTGACTCCGACGCACACACGCTCACACACACACACAGGAGACTGCTCGTGATTTTTCATTTCTGTAATTGAAATCTCTCTCTTACTGTCGCTTCTCGCTCTGGTTGAGAAAATGGAGCTGAGCAAAAAATATCGACGGAACCAGCATCCAACAAACACATGAGCTTCTTCCTGTATCCTTGAATCACTGCATCTGTCTCGCTTCTGCACAGGTACTGCGCGCGTACGAGAATCTGGTGTGTAAACACACGCACACATGCATGAAGTGAATGGATGGTTCAGCTCGATTTCGTGCCAACCTTACGCTCCAAGAGAAGTGGTGAGAAAAAGAACCTCTTTTTTGTAAAGCCTCTGAACTGAGCCAAAAAAAAGTGACACAGAAAAAGCCCCGAACTTTCTTCTCTCACCGGTCCTTCCCCCCCCCCTCTCAGCGGCGTCGGCATTAATACGAGTAAGCAAAAGCCAGATTGATGTTTGCCTGCTTTTTTCCTCTTCCTTTGAAAAGAATGCTGTGAGCGCCGAGGATCATTAAAACGAAGGTCTAATGATCGGGCCCCGGGCGGCGGGGTGGGACGAAGGCTAGGACGGAGTCAGAAAAAAGGCAGCGGATATTTCGCAGAGGTCAGAACTCTGGGCTCTTGCACTGCGACGCGCAGCATGTGATTGATTACGTCGGCCAAGCCTTAACGAAGCCGCCTGCTTCTTCTCTCGCGTGAGACTGATTAAGGCAATTCTCCCGCTTGTAATACATGCCCATGAAGCTGCTGCCGGTGCTGCAGTCGGTGGTCAGGCGACTTCTGCATCAGAGCTCTTTTGGTACCGGCATCATCGCAGTTTGCCCCATGGCATCGCACGCCATCATCATTATTATTATAATCTGGGCACCTAAGTGCTCGAGGGCCAATTGCTAATCAGGAGAATCCACGTCCCCCCGCTTTCTCACGGCCGCCTCTGCCGAGTTCATTGTTTGCTCAGCGTCGAAATTGATTCAGGACATGCGACGGGCTCTAATTTTCCTCCTGCTGACATTGACGCAATTATCCACTGCGCTATGTGCGTGAGTGAGAGCGATTGAGCAGATGAGCTTAAAGAGCAACGTTTCCACGAATCTGTCGCGCTTTAATCGACCTTGCAGCTTCGGTCACAGTCGCGCCTTCATCATGACAGCAGGAGCAGCGCTCAGGGCGGAGCAGGACAAGCACTACAGGGGTTTTTTGTCCTTAGGTTGTTCTGCTAATGCTTCTTTGCTTTCTTACTTGGCTATTTTCATCCGCCATAGCGATTAGGTTAGCCTAAGTGAAGGCAGTTGATGTGCCAATTTTGGATCTGCTCAGGCGTCATGCCCATTCCCAGTGTTTGGACGCGCTCATTACTCTGGCAGATCTAAGGATAGATTTTGCGCTTCTGACCGCTCTGCGTCGCTGCCACTCGTGGTTGGTTAAGGCCATTTTCTGCTTGAGTCTCCGTCCACGGGCGTACACAGTACAGTCCCCTGCATCAGCTAGCTGCGAATCAAGTACACGCAGTGTTGTTGACAGATGCATCTAGGTTGAGAAAACACTGCACACGTAAAGCAAGTTAACGCGTAGTACAGTGCACCATCCACATGGCTACTGTGGTAGGCAAGGCGGAAGCTCATTCCCATGCGTGTATGCCTGGCTGGCCATTCTGGCCAAGTCAAAGCTACCATAATTTAGAAAAATTCACTCTCTCTGTGCCTCCTTCTAAAATTTTCTGTTGACAAAAGTCTACTCGACTGTGCAGAGTGTCAGATAAGAGACGCTGTTCAGTACGTCTGAAACAGCAAGAGACAGAAGCAGGACGAAATGCAATCTATCGCATTTCTCTTTCCTCCGTGTCCAGATGAAATCTCTCTGCTACTACTCGTATATTCGCGTCTAAAGGAGCTTTGATAAACTCTCGTGATAACGAAGAGGCCCCCTTGTTGTCCGGGAACAACAGCCCACTTACCCAAATAACGCAATATGCCTTGGTGCTGAGCATTCCGGACTATGACTGCCCCTTAGAATGTGCCTTGGCGTGTAAATAAACGAAGAAAGATCGCACGCACAGGCAGAAAGAGAGAGATAGTTGTTGCAAAGCACTCAAAGGGGAAAAAGAGGCAGACTGATCAGATAAAAACCGGTAGTAGAAGAAATTGCACTATCAGTCACATGAGATACGGCGGCCCAGAGAAAGAGAGAAAAAAGCAAATCCCATTTTGTGTCCACGCACGCAAGAAAGATTGCCGTCTTTTGCCGACCCGGAGGAACCTCCTCTGGGCCTCCTCGTGGGTATCCAATTAAGCGAGTAAAACCTGCCACAGACACAAAGCTGCTGCCACCAATCATACTGCCACTATTTAAAAAGCTGGAGTGAAATCTTGCCTGCCTAACGTTATCGAAAAGAGCTGCATTGTACCGGAGGACAGATTTATGACGCAAATGACCCCACCGACCGCGCGAGGACCCCCATTAGGTCTCCTCGTGCACGCATGCTAAAAGAGGCAGGCGCGGTCCACCTCTCATTAACCAGGCATGCGCACAGGCCACCCCTTTTTCACTCTCTCCACGGCGCATACGGACAGGGCTACGCATGTGTGCCAGCGCCGCGTGCGTGCGTGCGTGCGTGCGTGCGTGCGTGCGTGCGTCGGGACAGTCCTGCTCACCGCATACGAGTGAGGAACCAGCATGGACGTACCCACGTACTGCAGGTAGGCTCGTACTACAGTAGAGAGCTGCGCTGAACTCCCAGCGTAAGGCACGCACACATGCAGTAATGGCCTGCTAACGACGAGCAACAAAGGCTACTGATGAGGCCTATTTATTGGGCGACTCTAGCAGAGACAGATGTTTAAGGGCAGTATGATTTTTCTCCACCGCAGCCACGTCAAAAGCATGGAGCTCTCTTCTGCCCTTCCACCGGTGTTCACCGCACGTACGGACACACATGCGTACAACATGATGCTCCAGCATCCACCCACGTATAGACACGAAGACAAAAATCTCCCTCCTCTCTCTCCCG
>JAAUXU010017245.1_pt1 | contig 25004 bp, 17 predicted proteins | sample 7278151 | NCBI WGS metagenome assembly JAAUXU01 (sample SAMN14350113, study PRJNA611818) | marine sediment metagenome | isolation source: surface marine sediment (1.8m) | place: French Polynesia: Moorea | collected 2018-08 | reverse complement strand
TGCTATGAGGCAAAATTTTATTTATATACCCAGCCTTGGGGATGCCATTGGCAACTCATGATGAGTGACATGAGTTGATTTTAGAATTTCAACCAAATAGGGACCCCCCTAGTGTACAGTGTGGAGCACTAGTAATATCGGTTTGACATTTTCCGTGGGCGACTGGAGCGTGTTGAAAAGGCAAATGGTTCTTATGTTGACGGAAATTACTGTAATCACTATAATCGACGACAGCAGCAACAACAGCGACAATGGCAACAAGGAGCCTCGTCACATATGCATTTGGGCTCTTTTTGTATCTTCCTGTTTGAGCTCTCTCTGCATCTGAATGTTACGTGATGTGATATGATGAAAAAAAATTAAGACTCTCCCTGAACTCACCCTGACAGCCCCGTCTCAGTTGTAATCACATTTAAAAAGATGCTGGACCCATACATTATCCTGGTTAAGACAATGCTCGTCCACACTGTACACATTTCACGAATTTGGATAACATTCCAATTCTAAACGAGCTGAAGCTCACACACACGCACTGTACACTGCCGTACTGCACAGTAGAGTAAGGTATAGTACAGAATAGTACTTGTACCTGTTCATGTTCTGTACATACCCAAGTTCAGGGAAGGAGTAGAGATTACTTCAGTAGGATTTGCATCTTTCCACTTTGGCAGTTCAGTGCTCCTCATAGTATGTCCTGCTGCCAACCATGCTGTGCAGCAATGCTAATATGCGTACATACACAAGTGTGAGAGAGTGACTGTAGAAGTCTACACACTACTTCATCGAGGGAGGGTGGGTAGAAAAGGAGAAGTAGGGCTTTTGCCAGAGAATCGATAACAAATGAGAATTGTCTGATGCCAATCAGCAACTTTCTCTATTCAAGACAGAAATAAACAAGGCCGCCATGACAGAATTGACATTTTCAGTTTCCCGATAATTCTCTCTCCACTCTCTTCCGCTTTCAAACTTCATTAAAAGTTGAGAAGCTGTTGTCTGTACTCTTCCACGTACCGATCGCGATTTCTTTTTTGAACGAAGCTGCAGGAGGAGGTCGAAAAGTTCACTTTTTTCCGGCGGAAGATGAAATCATCGGAACTTGTTTTCACCGCCCTTTTTAGCCTTTTTTATCCGCATTACTCACGAGATGACAATATTGAGGAGAAATGAAATATTTGCTTCAGTGCAGTACAAACGAGAAAGGTGGGTTTCGCCCGTCTGGCACGAATTTCACGTGACGGACAGAAGAGATATGGACCTCGACCAAATGGTATAGCTGATAGCGGACGTGTCCACGGCGTACTTCGCCATGCGGTGCGCTCAGGCTTTGCACGTGCGCAGCAGAAGCTCTACTGTCACAACTTGACGTTGTGCTCAGACCCTTTTCTGGATTCGCCGTCCGATGACGAGCTATCTTTTTTATACACTTGAATACTTTCAGTACTGATGTATGTGTGCAAACTATAGTATGTTCAAGCCTAATGTCGTATAGAAAGGACATTGAGTGCCCGCTCCTCTTGATGCTCGATTCAGCCCCACGAAGCTTGTGGAGAAGTGAACACGGACCGTCCACGACTCCAAGTGCAACTGGGCTGGGGGGAGGCATTTACAGACCTACTTTTTACAACATAAGCGTTCCATTCATGAGAAAAATCCCGAAATGAGCACTTGATGAAATTCTACGAATAGATTTGTCTCGAAAAAGTTCAAACCGTGTCATCGACTGATGCTCGTCGTTTCGCGTGTGAACATAGGTCTGGGACAAGTTTCCTTGAGAAAAAGCCACCGAGATTTTAGACATTACCTTTCACGAGAAAAGAAGTACAGCGGTTGTCCCAATTCTTGACTTGGGAATCTACAGAGCAGAACTGACAGGACAGGATGTAGGAATAAAGTCATGTAGTAGCAGCACCGTGACTCGCTTGCTGTTGCCACGTATTTACTTACCAAGGAGCAATCCAATGCAGAGAGTCAAGTCGACTCCTGAATTCAAGCCGCAAAGGGCCTCTTTCCTATCTCTACTGTCTGCCAAATCTCTCTCTGTAGTTTTGCAGGCCGACAAGCGGCCGGGCGGGCAGGCTGGCAGACGCCGGAAAGGCCTATAGAGGCAAGGGAGACGCACCAAATTAGTACCATTTTCATTCTCCACCAACGACAAGACATTTCGACGTCTTGGATGTGTGTACATTATGGACCATCCGACCACCATTGTGCCATCATTGTGGAAGCAATCACAATTTGTCTGATCCGACGTCCTCTTTCACGCATGACTGAAAATGTAGAAGCAAAAAGGGGCCCCCGACTTTAATAAATGAGGAGATAATGATGAGGAAAGTTGAAGCTGAAAGGGCACGATAGAACCCATTAGTGCAAAGGGGACGATATTTTGGGCCAGAGCAGCACTTGCGGTTTCGGGGAGACCGTACGGGAGGAGAACTGCAACAATACCAGACGTCGTTGTAAGCCATGCTGAACAAGGACATGTTTTGTCAATATTGCAGTGCTTTGCCAGGCCCTCAGGATGTGGTGTGTGGGCGTGAGTCTTCTAATTTTTTACCTTTAAGTCGTACAAACAGATGAAGCGTCCGATAAACGAGTCAAGCTCGTACAAAGGTTACACGCACAACGAGCAAACTTTTCATTTGCTTGCACGTGCGTATGCATATTTCGGACACAAGATGTGATTCGGAAGTGGCCAACTCATTCTCGGGGCCGTGGCTGTTGTTAAGCTGAGGCTCTGCTGTGTGCCAATTCAGTCATTCTTTAGTCCATCGAATGACTGCGTGTTGTGCTCCACTTTCTCTTTGGTCTCCTTTAGGCCTCTTGGTGCACTGCACGAAGGACTGCAGGGTTGGGCCGAATCACAGTCCCATCACATTCGATGCTATCGTGCTGTGCTGTAAGCTGTACTTCATTAAATTGTGCTTGAGCATTTCAACGTTGCAAAAACCTTGAAATCTGAAGGCATTGAAGACAGCTCCAGAGACTCAGTGGGAGCAACTTCCGCAGTGAAGAGCCACTGTCAATGCAGTCCAGGACAATTGTCGACCGAAATTCGGCCACAATTTCGGTTTCAGCTTCGGCCTTAATCTTGGCTTCAGCTATCCAGCAGAAACCGAAGTTCCCTGCTACAAATGAAAGGAATCGTTTGACCCCAGAAAATGCAAAACAACTGCTTTTCTGCACAGTGAATTCTCCTGTTGTCAGCTTCAGGCACAAAGTTATGACCTGCACCTTTTTCTCACTAGTAATCGCCAAAATACAATGAGAAGTTCGTTACTGTCAGCTTACAGTATTGCTTTCAGCCGAAATTACGGCATAAACCGAGATCACAGTTTCGGCAAGTAACTAAAACTTCGATTTCGGCGAATTTTTCGACTGAAATTTTGTGCAGTGAGTCTGTTATGTTCAAAGAACATTTGTACGTGTGATGGGGCGCTGTTGCATGGAGGGGGGCAACATCAATTGCACACCGTAGTTGTATTTTCGGTCTACATTGCACGGTTGTAAGGAGGTTTTGGATGATGTTACCCTAATTGATATCGGGAGTACCAATGGTATTTCAACCTAACATCACCAAACCTCCTGGGTAAAACAAATGGGTGAACAAGTCATGAGCTGCTTTAATTCTAACGTATTCTACCTACGGGCAGCTTCAAAAAATCAAAACAAGACAAGCAAATCCTCCATTGTTGACTTATTGTTAGCTGCATATGAAATGTTTACTTAAGTTTTATGGACTCCTGGACTTGTGTGTGACTGGAGAACGGAAAACAGGTAGGTAAAAACAACTCTACCTCGGACCGTCATACGGTAGACAGCACCACACGTGCGACTGCTGCCTTTTGGCGGAACAGAAGAATCGCAACTACCACTTGAGGTATGCAAGAGACACAGAAACCAAGGATCCATCTGTCCTGGGTGGACAAGGTTGGAAATTGCAATCTTAACCTCAGGGTTGCTGATTCCTGCCAGGTTTCTCTGCCTCCAAAGCCAGTTCTACGAGTGGGGAAACTTGACTTTAAGCAACATTTTACTTCGATGAGAACATCCAACGCCGTAAAGGAGTTAGTCCTGAAGACTGAGGAAGCCATCAACCGAGCAAAAGTACTCCTCAAAGGCGCTGAGGCCTTTCGTCAGCTGGAAGTCATAAATGTGCTCTTTTCAGTACTTGTAAAGGCCATCGTTTGCCCAACCAGAGCGGATGTCACTTGTTAAGAGCATGAAGCCAGTCCAGGAGCAAGTGTGGTGGCCATTTTCCACCAAACAATAGGCCCTGCTGAACAAGAGCTCTGACTACTACACCACCCAAGGATCCTGAAGGGGTCGGAAGAGGATCTTCAGGGTAACGTCTCCAATATTCCTTCTGTCTTTGCTAATGCACCCTTAACGACTGTAGACTGTAAGAAAAGTTTCAGCAGCCTGACTAATGACATGGTTCCAAACAGGTAGTCTCTGAAAGAAGACCACATTCGAGATAGTTGCTAATTCAATGGAACCAGCAGGTGCTTGAGTATGGTTGGCAAGATATGTGCCGTGGTCATTGTACAGTGCGCCCTAGAGTCTCCTGCTTCTTTCAATCGCTTACAGCTCGACAACCAAAAGGTGTTGGAAAATATCACAGGTGGCAAAAATAACCACAAAAAGTGTCGATTTTTGAAAATGAGCAAAAAAAAATTTTTTTTTTTTTGCCCAGAATGTCCGCTTTGTCCCGATAGTCGTTATAGAAGTTTGCACTTAGGGCGTCGTCCAACAGGTAGTTTTTGTACATTCAATAGAGAGAGTATTGTAGCTTTTAACAGTAGGAGTGTGTTTAATAGTAGTGTTGTCGAGATGCTACAAGATCTCAGCAGCAAAGTTAAATTGAGATTCAATTCTGAAATTCGTTCTGATATTTTTTGAACTTTTTGACTCTGGAATGCACTATGTACGTACGTCTCTTGCTTGGTCGCTATGTCATTTGCCCAATCTGGCATTTTGGCTCATTTATGGACCTTTAGCTTGCCAATGACATGTACATTACAGTGAGGTCCCCTTAATGCGTGCAGGTCGCAAAATCTCAACATTTCGAGGCAAAAGTGATCGGCTACTGTGATAGACTGACGACCTGAAACTGGGCTAAGCTTTTATAGTGTAAAAAAAAGAAGCAAAAGAGTGTATGATACTGTAAGTCAAACAGGCAACCGTAGAAAGAGCCTTTGACAAGAATCCTGGGCCTAAGTAAGACTATTTAAGTTACTACTTTAAAGTAAACTTTTTGAGCCGGCTTTTTCGTCCGGACTGGACCAAGGAGTAGGATGCAAAACTTTATCTGCCGAAGAGAAGCTGAGGCAGATAAAGTGTTGCATCTTACTCTGAGGTCCAGTCCGGACAAATAAGGAGGCTTAAAAAGGTTGCTTAAAGGAGTGACTGATGACGTTTTCTGTAAAGATGTCGCTTTGCCATATAAATTTCCATTGAATTAGTCTATTTCGTCTGACTTCTATTTCCTCTGATTAGTGGACAAAAAAGTAAAATGAGGACAAAAAAAGTCTTTTTTGTCCGCATTTTCCGGGAAAAAAGCGATATCTTAACAGAAAAGTATTTATAAAGCGTATGAGCGCAAGAAATACTTCTTTCCCAGATGACTTTCTTAGGAACCTAGCTCAATTTAGCAGGTCTTCTCTGGCTCGAGCCTGCTATATTAAAAGCGGACTCCCCTGCATTCTGACACACATGACAGCCATCCTAAGGCTGCTTCAGAAGTTTCGTGAAATGAAAATGGACCTTCCGTTCGATACAATCTTGCGGGTATTATAGCAACGTGCATCTTAAGGCAGACACCTCGAGTGTTGTATCTTACTGTTTTTAGATTATTGCCTCATACGTTTCCACTCACTGTACTGTCCAGGCATACCCTAGTCTCCACCCTACCACGCAAAGCAAACCGAAGCTTTGACGGATAACTCGATTGTTGTAGGGGTATCGAATCAGCGCAGTTCTCTTAATACGATTGAGAGGTACCCGATACTCACATTGTGTGCTGTTGTAATTTACCATCTACACGTGCGTACAGTTCAGTACCACAATGTTTCCTTTTCTTTATTTTATTCGCTGTTCTGCAGCAATCTCATCTCATAAATCTTGTGGTATTTCCTTCCTCATTTCATGCATTGTTAATTCGCATTAACAAGACTTTGAACAGACTGCAGTTCATTTTTTAAGCTGAACTCGAGTGAAGAATTCCAAGCTACTCGGTTTGAACGACTGCAACAGGTGGGCGGGTAAGGCGGAAGCCTTAAGGAACGAACGTGGCTGTCTTTGGTTGTTTCTTGCCCGATGATGCATGATGTCTCTATTCATTGGCTGATGCATCACCAATAACACGCACTCATTGAACAGTATTGAACTGTCAAAGGAAATAAAGGTGCAGTTTTGTACGTACAGCGTCAATGCCTTAGCGATTGCTGTACTATCCCTAGTTGATGCTTGTGATCACGGTAGTTGCAGCTGTAGGACCAAGGAGCAGAACGTTGCGACGGAAGTTTAGGGAAGTCCGTCGTAGGACATGTCTTGCAGCACACGCACATGCGTAAAAACGTACATCAGTGGTAGCATCGCTTTTTTGGCCACGGTGTACCTACCATCCACCCTGACATAAGGTGTGCACTGTACGTTCACGGACGCGAAGTTCGTCTACATGCGTACAATGCAACACTGTTTACAGGCAGGATAACTGTTGGCAGGAAAGGGGCAGCAACGTTATCTTGCCTCCTGCTGCCGCATGCGTACGCAAGGAGTAGGTCTCGCGCACAAAAAGCGTCACATTGCGTACAACCGGTGGCATTCGTGACTTCGAGCTCAAACAATGAAGATCCATTGCGCTTTTCTGTGTCTAGCGGTGAGCTCCGCGATGGCTCGCCCAGGGGGATACACGACCAAGGGCGGCGTCTACGACCCCGACGAGCACCTGGACTACATGGAACACGCCAGGAACGCAGGTAGGGACATCAACGAGAGAAATGAGTGTGTTCCGTCGCGCACAATCTGTGATCGTTGCAGGCAAATTTGCCTGGAGTAGACACTTTGAGTCCGAATTGGAGCAGGAGGAGCAGGATCGCGGCGCTCGGGAGACCAACTACGTGCCAACATTTTTCACGACTGCGACCCAACCACTAAACCAACCACTTCACCAGCAACCTCTACTGTTCCAACACGTTCCTCAGCAGGCCGTCGGGGCTGGAGTTCAGGTCGTGCCAACGCGACACTTCAACGTTCCTATCTACAGGCAATAACGTCTCTGTTGTAGTCACCAGTTATGAATTTGTTTGCACAAATGTGAATGCCATTGTTGGCCGACCGAGTTACAATTGACGGACAACCGTAAGCGGCAGAAGCTAGCAGTGTTCATCTGAGTGCTTATTTATTGAGCGTTTATTTATTAAAATGTTGTATCTGCCACTGTGTCATTGAAGCCCATCGCAAGTTTCAGCATTTTGTGCCTCATATAATTTTTATTCCCGGGATCCGTCTCACTGCCTTGTTAAAGTAGCAGCGATTGTGCTGATTTCGTTGACGTGAACTTTCTAGGTATTAGAATCAAAATTCTTCCCAGCGAGTAAGTGTAGGATAAGAGGATCACCTTGGCTCATAGAGTTGCGCTCAGAACTGAGCGACCTCCAGCAGATTAGCGGAAATCAAGGGTTCGGAGTAATATTTTAAACTTAAAAATCTTGTAAAAGATACTATTAGTGTGTGCGTGCATGAGCCGCAGGTGAACAAACTTTTAAGAACTACTAGAGGGAAAAAAAGTTATCTCCATATTTCAGCTACAGAAACCCTCTTTATATCGCTGGAAGGCTTGAGGTCTTAGCAGTTTCTTCAAATTTGAGTAATATGGCTCGTTTAAGCTGGCGTCGGGAAAAAAATGTTGGACTGGCTCGGAAAATTCCGTCTACAGCGTAAGGGAGCGCTCACCTCTGCATGAAAGTGACTCCATCATAACTTATCGTAACCACTAAAGGCAGGACCAACGATTGAAACAAAGAAACACCACAAAAACTCAAGTTTTCACTTCAGCGTGCTCACCTCTGAACGCAACTGTAGATTGGTGACATCGTCTACAGCACCATGTTTGCTCCACAGCCAATGAGCCTTCGCTCTCGAAGTATGCACACGTGCGGAGAAGGGGTGGAGATCCATGCAGGCGGATTCGGACACGCAGTCGTAACCGACAGACAACTATCACTTTTCCCAGCCTCAAAATACCGTATGTCCCAAAAGTTCTCCCTATAATTGCTTGGCTCAGCTAGGTTCAAAAACCCACAGGTGCATCTCAGTTATGGCCAGTGGAACACTATTTTGCTTAAAATCAAAATCGGGATATTAAACTGTCTTTAACAGCTGTCACCCAGTAAAAAATTAAGACTATAAAGTGTGCAAAAAGAAGACTGTCTACGAGTGTTCAACTACCTGCGAAAAATGGTCGTATACGAGCGCCTGGAAAACAATACATTTTAAAAAGAACTACCGGGTGCTTCTGAGTTGGTGAAAGGTTTCAGACCAAGCTTTACTCCAATTTAACCCACTCATGGAAGGATGATATTGGACACCATGTGAAAGGTGTAAACGAGGACTTTTCATGGAATACTGAAGCCATTAAAAGTGCATCGCCATTCAAAGTGATTTTGGTCACTTTTGGGAGAGAAGATCTGGACAATCCGACGTGGAGCCACGCTGATGAATTCACCAATACTCATCATGCTTGAATTCAGCAAGGGGTTCAAAGTGGACAGGAAGAAGGACAACACGCTGCAGGCAAGCCGCTTCTCGTGCTGGTGATCCGCCAATCTGTTGAAAAGTCTTAAACTAGAAACTTGAAGTCTTAAACTTCAAATCAATCTAAGTGCCCAGGCAATTGTAATGGCACTAACATTCCATAAAAGAATGGGCGTAGGAGATAGGTATGAAGTATTTGTTACTTCTTCTCAGGTCCACAAGTAAGTGCTGAGGACTGCCCTCGGCTCTCATTGGCATAGCTCAGGTGCTCCGGTACACTGGTATAACCAACTCTTCTTGCTTTTTCCCTCCAGTTTTCTCTGCTCATCATCTGCCATCTATACCAGTGGAATGAATGAAGAATCAGTCCTTGGTCTCCTCCTGGACCTGCTGTGTAGACTGCTCAAGCTCTTTTTGGGCGCTGCAGTCATAAAGTACCGTAGTGCATCAATCATGTGAAAGGAAGGGGCCAAATACTTTTTTAAGAACTATTTAACCACGTCCTCTTCACTTTTGCATTTGGTGAGAAACCTAGAATGAACTCGGTCAAATCCCAAAATTCTCATTTTTTGACCTAGCCAAGCCCAAGCATGTTCTCTAATTCTAAATTTGTGCGAGCAGTTGAAGTAATATACGTGCGCTGTTTTTATGCCAAACATGTTTGTGGTCCTTCTTCTACTCCTCCCTGCCCATTTTTCCCTTGCAAACCTAATTTGTGCTCGTGATTCACTTGTCTTGATGAATGCAATGCTGCCTGTAACAAAAAAAGTGTTGCTATGAGATAGAACTGGCGATGCGACACTTCTTCACCGCGACGTTTCCTGCCTGAGATGTTGCACCTCTTATCACATATCTTATCACAGTTCATGATCATAGAGACTGCACCATCTTTTTGATGGATTTCAGAATAGTGTACAGGCCGAGAAGTGTGCGGACAGCAGTGTACCAAAAATTGCTCTTGTCGTCATGGCAGCAGAAGGGAACATTAAAAAATTAAAAGCCTCTAACCACATGACATTTTCGCGCTTTGCTTAGCTTACCCTTCAGCTAAGGTGGAATCATGCACAGCTAACCTTGACGGTATTAAGCTGGGCAAGGACGCTGACAACGTGAATTCTGTCCTTGCTCACACTTATTGCAACCCAGTTCGCTCATGAGCTGATCTGACTATCTCAGAGTCGATGGATATCTATGAATAATTGTGAGGAGAGATGTGGAATGTCACACCCGGTGAAGTGGGTGAGGAAAAGTCCGGGCGTGGCCGTCACCGCTGCACCGGAGTGAAGAGATAATGATGTCAACAAATGTCCGCATAAGGAATTGTCACCCTACCAACAGAACCAACACTACTGCTCATGGGGAACCGTTCATCACAGTGCATTTACACTGTCAGCTCCCGTTAATTGATTCACGGGTGATGGGGTCCGTAGGACCATTGAATCAATTTTTGCGGAACCAAATCAAACTGACTATTCTACTACAAAAATTGACATCCCCTTAACGGTTGAAACACTTAACATGGTCAAAGAGACTTTTCATTGCTGCTGTACAGAATCCAGGAGCAGAAAAAAGAGCTTTCTGATTCACTGAAATGACACTTCCCTTCCAAGTCTGCTCATTCGCCCTAAAAGACCGAAAAAATTCTCAAGTTGCTCCAGCACCCTTGGCTCATGACCGCCACGCACCACCAGACTTGGAACCTTCTTTCATTGCCCAGAGCAGAAGACATGTACAGTCCTGGCCGGAAGTAATTGCGTCGAGCATGACAGCACCTCATATGCTGTTCTGAAATGTGTGGAGGTGGAATTTTGATGTGGAATAAGTAGATGTGATACTGGGACACAATGTTGAGTACACAGGGTCAATGTAAAGGCCGCCCATTTTGGTGCTAGAGTGCTCAAAAGGAAGCCACCTGGAGAGGGGGCCATGCCAAACTGAATAGAAATTTGGCTTTTTCAGGGGGTAAACGTGAATGAAATGGGCTGAAATTTTCACGGAAGAATCCTGACGCCTTGGCCCACCATTTCCATAGGGATTCACTCCCTGGGTCACCTAGTGCCATATGTGAGCACTCAAAAACCCCATGTCTGGGTTGAGAGGTTGCTATATTCTGTGAAGTTGCAGAAAGAGAGCGACAGGGTGACATGTAAACAAAACTCATCGAAGATGGTTGGGAAATCTCGATCTGGATTGCCACGTTTGGTCCTGCTGAGGCCGATCAGGTCCGCAAAGCTCCGGAGTGCAGATTGCCTTCTCTCGCTATTGCTGATGACAGCCATCTGGACTGCCTTCTCTCAATACTTCTGGCGGTCCAGATCACGGAGCAGAGGCAGAAAACAGCGAGATCATAGCAGGCACTAGAAAAAGTAGCAGTAAGATCAGGAAGTCAGTGTTAGACTGAACAATGAGGCAGGCTGGACTCAGCAATGTCTTGATCGAGATGTCTGATGTCAGTGTGGATTTGTTTTGTTTATGCATCAAAGTGTCGCCGCTCTCTTTTTGTTACTTCACCCAGCCTGGCAACCTCTGGACCCGGACATGGGGTTTTTGCATGCTTGCTCATGGTGCTGGAAGGCCTGGGGAGTGAATCCCAGTGGAAATGGTGGGCCAACATTATGTGTCGTGGATCACATCTTTTCAGGCATAGAGAATAGATCAAGATGTGATAGATCAAGATGTTAAGCAACTGAGCTGCTTAAATGACTAATCGGCTTAATTGACTCAAAAGTCCCGGCCCCAACGTGACCAACTTAACGAGAGTCGACTGTACGATATGTTGGATGCACATATGAATTATGGTGTCCGGTTTCTTATCCACTTACCGAAACAATCCTTGTCAAGGATTCCCAAGCGAGTAGGTTTCCCCTCACGTGTGGTACAGAAAGGGCTACACGTCCATGAATTTCAATTTCTGCCGGGGCAGTGCAAAGTTTCACAAACTTGTGACTTGAAAATCGTACTGACCAAGTCAGTTTTTGGGAATACAAAGCAGTAAGATCTTGATGTCTCAGTCAAAAGTTTTCATTTCAGTTAGTGGTTAGCTTACTTATTTATGATAAGTAAGGCACTTGTACAACTGCCAGACAAACGGAAGGTGATGAAGCCTGAATAAATGATGGGGTTAAGCCGGTCTGATGTATGTATCAGGGGGTGTCCTATCCCAGAGGTCAGAAGGGAGCATACTTTAACGTATGAATGGAATATCTTTAAAATGTTCGCAACCTGCCTTCGTTGGCCTGTCTAAGCCGAGTCTCCCTTTTAAAGTAGGCCCTAAGGCCTGCCTGCACAGCGCAATCACGTTGTGCAAATTGTCAGGGTTATGCATAATTGCTACAATTACTTTGACAAGACCATCAGAATGGCCGAGAATGCATTCGAACTGGGGTTGAATTATTGCGGCGACCCAATGTGCGACATGTGCAAATATGTCTTTGAGGGCCGTACTTTTGTATTGCGGCAAGTGGACGCGGGAGGAGGAATCTGTGAATGCTACCTTTTGTTGCGAGTCCAGCAATGTCATCTTGCAGATAGCTTGTATGGGATGCACAGATCAGCCCAGCCACAGTGCGTGGGCAAGAAAGTGCAGCAAGTCGACCAACATCTCTCGGATCTTGGAAGAATAATGAGGCAAATATTGGGAGTGAAGTCCGTCGATGTGGTGACTCACTTTGCTAATGCTCTGGCAACTCTGAAAAGGTGGGTGACACACTGGGTCTGAGCCGTAGCATTCTAACTTCCTGCCATTTTTCAGGTTACTGACAAGGTCTCTGAGAATTTGGAAGAACATGGATCATTCTGAGCAGTGCATCTCGACCCCGCCGTAAATGGCAAACGAGCGTTGACAAAAGCACTTCATCATTCTCGAACCAAACGGTTGGGCTACTAAGATGAGCTTATCCATGTGATGACCGGAGACTCTACGAAGGCAGGGAACAGAAGGCATTTTTAGCCCAGTTCATGGTCAGAAATTTGCTGCCATTGAATTTGCTCGAAGGCAAAGTACTTCTGCTTCTGATACGCATACAGACGAAAGACGGGCTGTCTGTTACGAACTAACACCGAGACATGTAGAAGCAGAGTCTCAAGGACATGGAAGAAAAAAGCTCGTGGAGGTCTTAGAAAGAGACACCCCCGATTTTCCCTTGATGGCTGTGACTACAGATCAGCGGCCTTCGCCTTCAAAATCAACCTTGAATTCGGTCAGTATTTCCTGCATCAGGCCTAATTTCAGGTCGATGACTTGGGTTCCTTCTTGTGCTGTCATCAATGATGAATTTGTCTTCGTGTTGGATTGCTGCATTGGACTTCACGACGTCCCTGATGTTGTTGCCATCAGTTGTGATGATAATGGTCTTCGTAATACGGCGCCAGAATTCATCAAGAAAGACATTCACTACGAGGTGCATACGTTTGGAGAAGTCACACAGAAGGCCTTGGAGAATGATTTAAGCACAGAAGTAAAGGCAGCTAAGGACAAAGCACTTAAAGTTGCAGGCTTCATACATACCAACTGGTACTTAGAGTTCTCATACTTCAAATAGAGGGATTTATGGGGGACAATTAAGGAACCACTGAGGTCAAGGAGAGTGAGGTACGTGGTTGGTGTAGTGAACCTATGCATGCAAAGCCATAAGGATTTATCAACATTTTTAATCAACTATAGAAGCCGAAGTATCACAAAGTAATGTCTTTTCAGCACAATCTCCGACAGAATATTCCTAAACAGAGAAAAGATAAAGACACAATGTTTCTCCTTCTTTGAATAAATGTGTTCTGAACATCCATATCTGCCTTTTCAATTTAGGTGTTGTTGTTCTCCTTACACTTGTGGTTGTTCTGGGCGACATCAAAATTTGTCAAGATTTTGCCTACCGAACCCTGTACGCTAGTGTTTGGATATTAGTTGCAATGTTTGAGGTAACAAACGGAGTTTCTTACAAGCAGGAAATAATGAATGAATAATAAATATTAGTTCCTGTGAAAAGCGCCACTTCAAACAGGCAGTGTTGTCAATCATGACATCACGAAGATGAGATCACTTTTTGTAACAGCAGAAAGGCAAGAGTTCTTTTTGGGCACAAAATTTCTAAAGGTAGACAGCTCCCAGTCAGATTCAGGTACTGGCACTGGCACCGACTGCAGAGCTTCTTTGAGAAGCTTGAGTCTGCTTGGCATGTAATCTGTTGACTCAAAAAGAGAACTTCCTTTGGTTTTGCAACTGCGTCTTACAGGCATTCTGACTATTGAAGCTTATGTTTAGTCAAGCGTTTGGTCTCAAAAACATCGGATTTCCCAAGGTTATGAATGTTGCTGAAGAAACACCTAATGGATAACGAAAAGCACCTATGAATATTTGTCACTAAAAAATACTGATATTATTTATTGCGAACACTGTAAGACAAACAAACTTTAAAGTACTTTGGAACTCATGGTTCCTCATTGTGGGGGACAGAAAAAAATATTTTTCAGCTGCAAATCTATCCAACAACGACACTTTGTAGGACGTACTTCAGTGCCTGGAAGATACCAGAGAATTCCTTATACAGCACATGAAGGATGCTCTTTCTAGGGGCAGGGTGAATCCTCCCAGAGCCTCGGTAGACTACATTGACCATGAAAGGGAGCGCAGAAAGAAAGTGCTGCTAGGCCATGCCATTGCTAAGGCTAATGTTGAGGATGAAATGACATCATATCTTTGCTTACCTCATCGGGAAAACTTTTCACAGTGCGAAGGTGATGTTCTTGGCTGGTGGAAGTAGCAAGAGCCCCACCTACCTAACTTAGCACAGCAAGCAAGAAGATTTCTGGCATTTTCACCAATGTATGTCAGACTTGTGAGAACAGGCTCACAAGTGAAGAAACACATCAGGAATTGCAAAACCTAAGTGGCAAAAGGAAAATTAGGTTTTTGCGTGAGGATATGGGGAATATGGAATTAAATTCCGAAAAAATAAACGCAGCATAAGTGTTCAAGGCCAGTTGAAGTGAATCCTGGTGACTAAAGTAAATGGAGATGGGTGAGTACGTGGAATGAGGTGAGATTTAGGATGTTACGTGCCAGAGGAAAGGCATAAATGAGGTCTAGAGAGGCAAGATGTACCACGGAGCTGAGAAGACATCAATCAACGTATGGAAAATTATTAACTATAAAAGTCATGGGTCCCAGTGGGAAAATGACCAACAAATAGAGGGAGTAGAGCCGTCGTTCTACCTACTGCAGGTGTTCAAAAGATCACTATGAAAAGGACTCGGGAGAGCTCAACAGCAAGGTGGTGACTGACGAGATGGCTGAGGAACTCTGCAGCGGCCTGAAATTAGGTCGGTCAGCCCGCCAGCTCCCGGGAGGCAGACAAAAAGTCTCTGTCTAAGTGTGGTCATCGGTGACGGCGCTTCAACGCTTGCAGAATTTCTTGCCAACCTCCACCAACGTACTGTTAACGATGACTTTACCGCCGCTGGCACACTTCAGCGGAAGCTGCTATACCAACAAAAGACTTTGCCCGATGGTCGTCAGAGCCTGCACTCTGTCCGTCTCGTCCGATTAAGGCAAGACCAAGGCCAAAGGAAGCTCTCATATGAAACCTCAAGTGAACTTGAGGCAGAAGGCAGTTGGGAGCACAAGCAGGAAGACTGACGTGAAGGGTATGCATAATGCAATGACGACTTTCTTGGGATCATATTTATGTACATTCCTAGGATTTTTTAGCGATGAGTAATTATCGAGGTGTAAAACAATGTCCATCATTCTGATGCACCGAACGTGAGGACAATGCGGATAATATGTTTATGCACCAAATAAGAAGGATGTGTGAAGTAAATTGATGGTCGCTAAAATTAAGTCTGTCCGTGCACCAAAAAAGTGGCTGCTTGTGAACCAACACGAATGACTGAACGAGGTTAGCTCATGTTACCTTAGATGGCTTCGAGGACGTTGACTTACGGTTACGATAGCTTTGGTTAGGTTATTCGCACATGTCTTGATGCATACAAGCTTTAATGGTGCACCATGGTAGTGCACCAATTTGACACTTGCTAAATTTTGACCCAATAGGTACGTTCTTTTGTTCAGCATTATTGAAAGTGCAGGGTAGTCCAGAAAGAACAATCTATTTCTGAGGGACTGCATTTCATGAACGTCGCACCTCCCGACAGGGGCAGAGTAGCAAGTGAAGGGATCTCTCCGGAATATTCACGTGAAATGAGACTCTCAGCATTTGAAACATTTTCAAATAAGCTATGGTTCTGCAATACAGATTTCCGGTTTTTTTTCAATTTGCTGCTAATCGTGTGGCTGTAACATAAGTGCAGCCTCCATACCGATCTGTGGAGACAGTTGTTGAGGTGTCCTCCATTTTTCTCGAGGAAAAGGCGGAATCGCTGTTTCCATTGAATGACAGACTTTCCTGGACAAGACCTTTCCGTTTCCTGGAACTCCTCCCTTAGGGACTCTTTCACGGAAATGTGTATTGCATATAAAGAAATAGTCCTTTCATTCCCGTCAGCAGGTCCTACAGATCACAGGATGCAGCACTTCAGAAATCGTTTGCTTTTCCAGCAACACCCTGTGTCTTATTCAATATGACCGCCTTCTGCAGCAACAACAATAACTTCCAAGCGATGCCAGAATCTCCGGCTGACATCCACGATGAAGCGCGTGACTTGAAGCGCGCATACCTGTATAATCGGTATGTTGGCACATCCATTACAACCGGTTTCTACTGCACTCTAAAGTAACAACGGCAACGAAGAGTAACACCATGCACACAAAGCATCCACGAAGCGAATGAAGCTACTACTATCATACTTGATCATTTATTTGGCAATACATGTATTTTGCACCCCCGCCATACCTCTTTGAGTAGAACCCAATTCTGCAAGACATGTGTCTACTCCAGCCTACATATGCATCCACCTACAGTAGTACGAACAAAGCTCACCTTTTTCACGTTCTCAAAAGCTAGTTTGCGGCTGCACAATTTTGCTGATAGACTTGGCAACAGCGGCAGCTCGTGATTGGGTCTGAGCCTCCTTCCCAAGTGGCATCATCGCAGGAAAGAAAGAATAGGGAGAGAAGCAGAGTGGCCAGCGAATCTGGCAGGCGAAATGCCCGGAGGAAAAGGTTCTGATGGCGGGCAGAGGGCAGCAGGAGACGAAAAGCGTTTATGTAACACGCGACCGCTGTCGTTGGTAGGGGTGCCCGGGTGCGTGCGCACACGCTCACGCAGGCAACATCAGCAGCTTTACAACACACACACCCACACACGCACGGACTCCATTCGTACTTGAAGGCACGTTTAGTGGTGTTATCCTTGCTGCACGTGTCAGTGACGACGAAGCAGTGGCTTGAAACAAAGTGCCATTTCGTCTGGAGACTCAGGAAATTGCTCGTTGGCCCTTGGTGACCCCTAGTGATTAGTACACTTGAGTCTGAGTGAAGACAGAGAAGCAAGATGTCTGCTAGCTAATATTGAGCTAATGCTAAATGCTTTCCTGTCCTCCTTTGATTGATCGAGTGTGCAGAAAAACACACGCACATGACAACCCCAAAGAAACACAATCTAGGGGATGGAAATGGCGTACTTCCACTCAGCACTTAGTATAATTCATTGAAAGATTTTTACTATACGTGCTCATATGGAGGTGTGGGAGAAGACGTGGGAAGAATTTGTGAGATGCAATATCAGAAAGTGACAAAAAGTGAAGGGCGTATCCCTACTTAATCACGTCATCGTGTTCTTGCTTGAAGAAGGGATGATGACACAACCAGGAAATTTCTTTCCTAAGTACAACCTACAGTAGTACGTTGCGTCTGTAGAATAATGAAAGTGGCCTCAACCTCCCGTCAGTTCACTAGTGCGTGAAACCCAAGGCAGTTTGTCTCCATCACTACATTGTCTTCTAGTCCGTACTCGACGACTGCACGAAGAAGACAACAACCTCCTAACAGTGTTCAGACAACTACCGACGTACATATGAATGTACTCGGTTATCCGGCCGCAACAGTCAGAGCGGCGGGGCACTGAGAACGCACGATCGGCACCTCTCGATTAGCTGTCACTATTTCCATTGGGACTCCACCATGAGTGCGTCATATTATTGCTGTCGGCTTCGCACCTTGGTGCTGTGCATCGGTGTCGTCTTCCTCAGCTTCCAGGCTGCGCTCTTAGTGGCCACCCTGTTGCAGGTCAGGTTTTTTTCTGTTTTTTTGCTCCGCTTACAAATTACAGAAATATCTGATATACCTATGTTTTCTGCGAGCTAAATTCATATTCCTCAGGTTGGCCATGCTGGAGAGCGGGCTGGCGCCGTCGTTGACTGGCTGGTGGATGAAGCGGTAGCAGTGGGAGATGAGACGGCTGCCCAGACGTTTAGAAACACAAGAAAATATGTTGCCAGAGTAAGAATCCAATTATTCATGACAACAAGGACCCCACCGTAGTCTCTGAACGGGAACTTCCTTAGAGCCCAACAGCTGGTCCCATAAGTCTTTCGTACAGTTGAACTTTTAAAGCAAAAGTTGTGAACTACGGTATACCTGGTACATGCAGGTGTGGCTGCTTAAAACGATACACTTGAGTTGATCAAAATCAAGATCTATTTCTGGAGCATGGAGTAGATGAAAAAAGAAAAAAAACTTAACAGTTAGAGAGGAGCGTCAGCCTTCACTCAATGTACCCGCCGCCATTGGCGATAATGGCTTCCAGCCTGGTCCTGAACTTTGAGCAGCTGGTCTTCACAAACGTCTTGTCGAGGTTGGCTCCGGCCTCCACAATGGCGGACTCGATATACGTGCCATCAAGTCAAAAAGCTTGCCCACCCCTAAATTTGTCAAAGTTCCACAGTTACGCCTTTACATCAGAGATTACCTTGTCGGTTACGATACTTTGTGCCGCGTATATGTACATGTGTTTCTGACTTTCGTACATGTACGTGTGGACATTCTTCGTGTACGCAGTAGGTGCTGTACTACCGGCACATTACAATCGAGTCTTCTTCTTGCAGAGAGCTTACGATTTCCTGGCCATCCCTATTACGCTGAACATTGTGCTAATGGTGACAAACGCCCTGTTGGTTTGGGCGGCTCTGTCAAAGCATAAGATCTTGCTCTTTCCCTGGTTGGTGCTGTACACGTTGGAGTGGCTGGTTGCAGTTGTTCTCCTCATTTTACTTCTAATCACTGTGCCAAGAAACTACATTAAGGTAAGCACGTTGTGATCCATCCATCATTCTGGAAATGCGAGAAGCTCTTATTCTGCAGGTCCTGCTGTTTCTTGTGATTTGTCCGTTCCTGGTGGTATTTGCATTCTGTCTCTTCGTCGTCAAGTGCTTCTACAATTACCTCAGAGACCTCCGGATCAAAGAGGCTGTGGCTGCGATCTACCAACATCACGAAACTCAACAAGTGGGTGACAAATACAGTAACCTTAAGTACTTGTGCACACGCAAATACAACGTTTTCATTCCAATTGAAGTTCCAGAAAAGTACTCTGCCGCCCACGGTGTACAGCATGTCAGACCCGTTGCACCGCGGGTTGCAGTGGGACCAGCCGCTGCCCATCTGGGCCACCGCCACCCCAGTTGCCGCCACCGCCACCGCCTCAGCCATGGCTGTCAATGGCTGGGAAGGTCCCTCCGTAGATGCCAACTGTCACCATGACGCGAGGTTCGGTCGGCGGTCGCGACCGCAACCTACACGGCTGGCCGACGGCACCCTGGTCGTGCCGATCGCCGACGAGAGCGATGATGAGGATATCATCGGAGAAGAGGAAGAGGAAGAACTGTCTGGAATTGCCGAGGAAGACGATGTTGCCACTCGCAACGCAATCCGAGCTGGGCGTAGAATTGTGGTGCAAAAGACGGCGGCCTCCGAGGACGGCACCTCGGTCATATCTCTGTCAGACAAGTACAGGCAACAGGAAGAAATGGACGTGTTTGAAGAGTTCTACCCTGTCATGGTGGCAAGACCATGAACCGCGCACGCTCGGCCATGGCGCAACTACAATAGGAGAGGGTACCTGCGTCAACGTGTATTTTGACAATGCGTTGAGCCTGTGCGATATCCCAAAATGATCGATGTCGCAGTATTCGACGCTTCGAGATTGAAGAATCGCGAGGTCCGATACCAATACTATTTACGATTTGATTTTTGGCAATTTTAGAAGTTGCTCCAGCAACACTTATATCTTTGTGAGGATTGTATGTACCTGCCCAGCCCCCACTGACTACATTCTTCTGCGTTCTCCACCTAATCTTCACGTCATCAGGCAGTTATACCTTGCGATTTAGCGACGTTACTAAAATGAAATCGCTTTAGAATTGCAATTTTGGCCGAAAATCTTAGTTATCTCGCAATGTAGCAAGTTTGCTACAATAGAATCGCTTTTCACAGCTGTTACGCGTTGCTGTTTTGAGACACTTGAGAGTTTCAAAGAGTCGGCGCAATTTTTTTCAATTTTAATGGCTGCCTTAAGGTAACCCACACAATGGAGCTTCTACAGCTATGGGTGACGATTCAAGGAGCATCAATCTTAGTTGGCAAAGAGGACCTTACGAACACAACATATGTAAATAAATTTTCTTCTGCTTTGGTTAAGTTTTAGAAAATACAATTTTCATGTCTCACGCACATCTTTTTGTGCGAACATAAGCAAACATCATTACACGCGTACATTTTGGATGTCATGCGAAGCCTGAAAATTTATGGAAGAAAATTTCCTATTTCCTATTGACTTTATAAAGTCCCATTTTTTCCAAAAATTAAAGAAAGTCATTTTCAAGTCTCTTGTTTTGAAGGTTCGCTTTGAATGTTGAGAAATTCATGCTCGTTGAACCAACACCAGCTGCTCTGTTCTTTGAGCTACTTTTACTTTATCTTCATGTAGGCTGTAGGCCTTAATAGGCATGTGCAATCGAACAAGCATCAGAGTCGGGTGTCATTTTACATGAGTCTCCACATAAATATCAATGTCACAGGTGCATTTTCCAAAATTGCGTAGGATCAGATCCTCCTATTAGGCATTCAACACGTCGAGCGAGACGGTTGCTGGTATGTGGTCGAAGAACATGGCACGACACAGACCAGCGCCCTAGAATGCAGAAAAATTTCCAACGGTGATATACAAGTAATAACCCCCCGACCATATACGTACTTTTTGCGTGGCAACTGTAACAATGCCTGCGTAGGGGCTAAACGGAGCGTGTAATAATCTCGCAACCTTTATTCTGAAGTAAAGTCATCGTATAATCGGTACTGCTGCGCAGCATCCATGGATGTCCCCAGCTTGATCAATCTAGGTATGTACAGTACTGTAAACGTAAGCGTATGAGTCACAGAAAACGGAATGTGAACAGCTTCGATGCAAAAACATCATGCACCCTGCCTATTTGTGACGTACTGTACCAGGAAATGAATGATTTGAGCTCTGTGCTTGTACTGTGCGCTTATGCATCCTTGATGACATGTTGTTGATGACCTTGGTTATATCAGACTTGCAAACTTTATTGCAAAAAGAGGTGAACAATGGATTGTTGGATGTCCCTCGTACACGTTGGGAATGTGTTTGCACTCAGCATTTTGTAATTCCTCCAACTGTCAAGTGCTTCGCGCAGGAGTTGACAGAGGTTTGAGTGTTTGAGCTTGCATTCTGCTCTTCGCAGAAGTCCTTTTTGAGAAATCACGCAACAACGTCCGTATTAAGCACGCGCAGCCAGACGCACGCACGCACAGTGCGCGTACGCACTGCAGTCATGATGACGCACAATAAGAACGTGGGTGCGCACGCACTCTGTCGGTAATCCACGTAGTGTAGATGTTCTTGACAAAATTGAAGTCTGTTTAATGCTCGACTGCTCCTACCAGAGGAAAAGCAGCCTCTTTTCAAGCCTCATGGACCAGTGGGATGCAAAAATATAGTGATCGCCAACATGCTTTCTTTGTATTTGGCTCTTCGCTTTATTCCGCAGTCATGCGAGTCGCGCAATGACAGAGAAGGAGCAACGTCGAAAACATTTTCTCCTCGTCTGACCGAAGAAAGACTTCTCTGATGGATGAAGTAACGACCTACATTCAGCGAGACGCCGAGCAAGCAGGGAGTCTTTCGTACAATTGTTCATGCCAAGCACCAGCGTATCTACTGTACGGGGTGCGTCGGCTAAATTGTGTCCCTGGACAGCAGCGTCAGGACTCGGGAGGAGGTCAGGTGGCCTCCTGGAAACGTCTGGGGCATGCCCCGCTGTGCACTCGTTTTGCTTCTGGCAGCAGTTTTCTCCGGTGACACAAATCAGCTGACGGACCCTGCGCCAACCAGCACCTGGTCCGACGAATCTTTCTTCGACAGTCCAGCGCCGGGTCTGGGACTCCCATCAGCTCCATATGCTGACAAGGCTGAGCTGAAGTATGTGAGGTGCAACTCGCCCGCACAACTTGTGTCGTTGTCTCAGTAACATTTTGCCCCCACAATAAAGACGATTAGCCAACGAAATAGAAGAGGCGATGGGCGCATGATGATGGTATTGCCAAGGTCTATTCTGCGCAATGGCTGCATTTATTGGCTCTTAAAAAGAGAGTGGAAAGAGGCTTTTCACTTGATTAATCGAGGGAATCGCCCCTCCAGGCCCTCCAGGCCCTCGGCATTTGTAGTATTGGGGGGAAGAGGAGGCGATTTTTCTTCTCGCTCGTTCGATTGCTCTGCGCACACAACCATGCACCAATTCTCTTAGACAGAGGCGATGAAGGGAAAAAGAAAGGAGGGCCTTCTTCTTTATCCTCTCTCCCAAATGATATCGCTGCCATGTACACCCCGGCAGTACATATTTTTCCAGGGCCATTGATGGCAGGAAATCGAAGGAAATGACCACTACTACCAGCAAAAGAGAAAAAGAAAGGAGCGAGGAGCAAAAGTTGGTCCTTAATCCGAGTGCCACTCTCGGTACGGCCAACGATAAAGGCTGGGAAAGTGCGAGGAGGACGCACCACAGTACAATGTGCTGGGAGAGATGGATAGATCATGTCTATTTAGACCGGCATTAGCGATTGACAGACACGATTTTGCTGTGGACTCCAGCTCTATGAACTTATTCTTACAGTGGTGGAGGAGTCACTGCATACGGTGCCAGCACGCAATAGGCTTTGGGCCACTTTTAAAAGGACATTGGACTATGCTTACAAAAGAGAAGGCAAAGAGGGCCACTCTTTTTTACCTGTTTACAAGAGTTATTGGAGCACTCTCGATATTAAGACCTCATCCGAGCCGAGCTCCTGAACACCTGTCGGCAACAGCGACGCTTCAAGGCTCAGTGAAGAGGATCACGTGGACTCCTTCGAGTAGATACTCTCGTAGGCGGCGTCCACTGTGCCTCCAAATGTTCAGTCATGTGTGCGCGTGGGTACAGGCAGGACACGAAGGAAAAAGAAAGAAAAGCAATTGAAATTCAGAGTATGTGCAAGTCGTTGTCAGGAACGGGCCTAATGCCTTTTTCTCCTTTTTCGTCTACGGAAACTTTTTATTTGACAGAACGGTACTGTAGTTTCCGTATGTACTGCACGTACTACATACGCAATGCATGTTCAAGAAAGTCCCACACTCGGACGTGTATACAGTCAGTGCTTAGAGACGAGTAGTACCGACGTGAATATTTACGACTGTATTCTCCTTATTGTAAGACAGTACCTTACAAGACTTCTCTGTTCGTTCCTTCGTTTTCCGCGAATAAAACCCCTCCCGTGCGATGCGCACAAGAATCTGCAGCGTTCGCCAATTTTTTGACACGAATGCTGCATTTTAGGGTGCATAGTGTGCCCTTATTCTAGGACTGATAAAATGGGGTGCGCACTAGGATTGAGCATCCATCGATAAGTTTAAACGGCAAAGAATTCAGTGAAGTCTAGGCACTTTTATCGAAAACTTCCGAGGAAAAGCCGAAAAATCCGACTAACTAATGTGTTAGCAGCCACTCGTTCCACTGAAGACTCGTCATTGTCAGGGGAACGGTACCTGTTGTAGAGTGATCAGATTTTTGCAATTTTAGAAAATGCGCCTGCACCATTGGCATCAACATAAGCGGGGATTCATGAAAATGGAACCCGACTCAAATATTTATATGACTGCTCCTCCCAAAAATGGCCTACAGCCTTGCAAAGAGAGCCTAGAGAAAGGTGATTCTGGAGCTGCACTTCTTTGGATACAAATTTGACTAACGATTAAGAGTCATTTTCTACTTTTCTGTAGACAAGTTCCTCCTGGGAAAATGTTGAGAATATAGTCCCACACTCTGCAAAAGTATTTGAACCCTGGTCACTGGGACAGAAAAGGGGAAATTTGGCACTATAATGTGCAATATAACATGGTAATATAATACTGCAAAGTGGCACTATATTTTCTAAGTTTCGACCTGGGTGATTGGATCTGTCTGGGAAAAATGAGGAAAATTAAGTGAACATAAAAGTCATGCAATTTCTACTCTGACGGCAGTGTTTTTTGCAATGTCAAGTCACTGTCAGCAGTAATGTGAGGGTACACTGAGTGAGGTTGCCGTGCGCAAGTGTGTGGGTGGTCTGCAACTTTTCCATTCACAACCGCAAAGCCGCAACTTTTGGTAGTCGCTAAACTGGTAGTGATAGTGTTAAAATCAAAAGTTACAGTTCTACTTTCCCTTTTCAGGCGCAGGGTAAAACGGCTTCTTGCGGAAGCTTTTCTCCCTGGGCTTTATAAACCAGGCCGGGCTTAGAAATTGTTTTGCTCAGTCAGCTCAAGGGCATTAGCAGACACTCCTCAGCCTGCACCCAACCCCAAGGCTACTGGAGACCGGGTTTGCGCCTTTTGAGCCCAAACTACTCTGATGTCACCACTCGGAAAAAGGGAGTGTAGCCCATTGAGCCCTCAGCAGACCAGCCCAGGGGCACTACCGGTGATGGCGTCACGCCCGATTCTTTGTTGTCGCCTAACGCCCAAATCTGATCCCTAGTAGTCTTGACCACAGGCTAATAGTTACACCCAGACCTCAGAGGTCTGTGTGCAACTATTGGATCCCTGATGATCAGCTTGGAGGCAGAATGACAGCTTAAGTAGTGTTGTTGGGGGTCTGAGTTTTCAAATCTGGGTACTAAGGGATATTCTACCATCAATAACGGAGGAGTGCTTATCTCTACCACAGACTACTTGCATGCATCCCTATTGCTCACCCCTCCTTCTCCTTCCTCCCCCTCAAGTTGTCCTTCTGCCTCCAAGCTGGTCATCAGGGATCCAATAGAT
>JAAUXU010057088.1_pt1 | contig 25032 bp, 21 predicted proteins | sample 7278151 | NCBI WGS metagenome assembly JAAUXU01 (sample SAMN14350113, study PRJNA611818) | marine sediment metagenome | isolation source: surface marine sediment (1.8m) | place: French Polynesia: Moorea | collected 2018-08 | reverse complement strand
GCCTTAAGTTATCTGTGAAAGAGAGGACCACCACGACAGCTGACTTTTCGCCTCAAAATCCTCAGAGCGAGCCAGGGCAATGTTCACCTTCTCCCTCCTTTATTTTCTTTGTCTGTACTGTGTAGCTGTTGCTCAGCTGTTGATTTGAATGACACTACTCTCCTACATACGTCCACGCCTATCCGCCATCCATGTATATTTACGTCCGTGAGGGATAGTTTTTCGTATCCAGTTGACTTCAGCTCAGTTTGGGCTTGACATGTTTAGAACTTTCGGGCCAGCTTGAAAAAGTGTTGTACAGTCGATTGCCAATATAGTACACCGTGATTAGGTACATCACCCACGATGCAATTAGGATTGCGCTGACGACCTTTCTACAACACATCTGCTAGTGCAAAGTAAGTTCTTCCAAAAGTCCCAGCTTGGATACAGCAACAATTTCTTTTGCAGGGGCTGACTATTACAAAAAATTGAATGTCATGTCAAATATTGTGTCTTGTGAGGCTGATTCAGTTTGTCTCCTTTCCAAAACTAAGAGAAAACTGATTTTTACTGCCTCTGAAGGTACAAATTGTCTTAAAAAAGTGTCTCAGCAACAAAGGTGTCTTGAACATGGGAAAAGTGTGCCAATCCTCGTCTATAGCAGATAATTTCTGACTGACCAATATCTTCATCAGGCGCAAAATATGACATGACATCCATGTGTCAATGCACTAAATCGTAGTCTATTTTGTAAGGTCTGATGCATTCAATTGTCCCAACTTCACATTTTCTTGACTAGAACTGCGTAATACTCCTCACACTGCTCTTTAGAATTTCTTTAGTCATTTAACTGATTCAAGCCCATGGCCTCTTGTCATTCTCACATCTCTTAATGCCTTCCAAGCCATGTTTGATGAAGTTCATCCTAACTTTTGGAGCTTCATCAAGGGGTTGAAAAGGGAGGCAGTCCTACAGTTTGAACTCCTGACACAAGCTCATGCTGGAAATGGTCCTCCACACCAGAAGGAGAAGTACAAAATGGAAACAACACACTCAGGAATCTAATTCAGTGACATGAAGGAGGCATGGATACTACTGAATTCCTCTGTGGAGTAGGGCACAACATAAATCTCAATGTTTGAAGGAAATTGTCTCAGTTTTTGGTTATAGTTATTTATCTGCACGCTCTTTTTGTCTACATGCTGATCTGTTGCCTGCCCTCCTGATACTATGCTCATTCCCTCACATGCTCCTTTAGTTGACATGCTTTTTCAATAAATGCTCACTTGTGCATGATCTTTTGCGACATGCAATTTTACACCATGCTCCTCTGTCCAGTCACCAGCTGCAAGTTTTGCTAGCCTGTGACCCGGCCCGAGCCCGAGCAAGAAGCACGGCTGGCCCGACGCATCATTAGTCTGCACCCTCCTACAAAGTGTGCCTTTTCTTGTTGTGTGGCTTGACCGGTACATTTGGCCACAGCACGCACTGTGTCGGTCGTGCAGAGTGCACTGAATATGGTCCAAGCTAGGATTGTTATCCCTCAGGAGTCGGGGGTTTTGGTCGGGTAAGACCCAAGGCTTTGGGGGTATGTATTACTTTGAATCCTCAGAAGCCCACACAAGAAGTATACACACAAATTTGTTTTCATACCTCTTATTTACCTTTCTGGCTGTACAAGACAATGAATTCACACTTGATACGGTTGAACTTTGATATTGTAAAGTTTCCCATCATCAGCCTTTAATTTATTCCATTGAAAGCTAACCGGAGCTGCGATGGCTTTTTTTTAGTAAAAGTTTGCTCAGTAACTTTTACTCTATCAAGAAATCTGTACTACAGCTTAGTTTTCTATATCAAAGTTTGACTGAACATTTGAAGTAGCTGCATAGCACGTGTACCAGACAGTCGTGTCAATCAATATGTGGAGCTTCTCAGCAACGATCAGAGTGAGGGAGTTCCAGGTTGCTACAAGTCCAAACCCAGGAAGTCAGCTGATTCACCCCCTGCTCTTAGGTGGCAAGTGAAGAGCATGACCCATATTTGCCCTTTGATCGACAGTGGCAACCTGGATAACTCTCTTTGAGCAGTCCTTGAAGGCAACATACGTGATTTGATCATTCTCAAGGCCAGTGACCTCAGAGCTTTCGGCTTGTACCTTCCGAACCAAGCATCAAGGACATATGTAAAACATAAGGGTTATTTTATCTCGATGAGATCAACTGATGTGATGCTTCGGAAAATATCACGTTTTCAACCCTGATTTTGCATGTTCGAAATGTCTATAGGTTTTTCATTCGTCCAGCATATACTAGGGATGTAACTGGTCAGACCTGGTCCGGGCCCAACCCGGGTCGGACAAAATTTTTTCCTGACTCGTGACTTACTCAAACCCCAACCACTCAACTCTGCCTGATCCGTGACCCGATTTCATAAATCGGGTTGACTCGGATAACGTTTTCCCAGCTGAAAGTGCAACTTTTTCTCCAATTTTAGCTAGATTCGGCCGTACTCGCTCTTGACCTGAAATTCCAAAGTCAATTTTCCAACTGTAAGCACAAAAGCCTTACTTTTCAGGGGGTCTTTTTTTTATCTCCAATACGAGAACTCTATTTGCTACTGACCAAGCACTTTTTTCTTCGAGCCCTCGTAGCGGTCTGGCTCTCCTCCCCCCCTTCCTGAAGGGGTATCTGTGCAGAGGACAGATGCTGGATTGAGCACCTGCTTTCTACCTTTGTAATCCCCAGGGGATTTCGCGTCCAAAATATCCCCCCTTTTCGTCCCCAATGAGTAATCTCGGTTTTTCCGCTCGCGTCCAACGAAACGGCAACTTTTCTCCCTCTCTCTCGACGAGTTTGGTGTGAGTCAGATTAACGTAGCCAACTTTTAATTGCGGGGGAAGAAAAAATACACGTGAATCTGCAATTTGCATCCGCATCAACGTGAGCGGAATTTGCTTGGAGTCCCAGTGAGGTCGCGAATTTGCATGCGGGAAAGTCGTGCAGAGGATGAGAGATTAGCATAGTCGAGGCTTCGCTCGTGCACAGCGGGACCGAATTTCATTAGGTCTGTCACAACTGTGTGTACAATGGATCGCTGGAACCCTCAGGGATTGGGAAAACTGGGCCAAGAACAGTGGTGTTGTTTTCCAGGTGCAAAAAAGGCTTCTTGCACCTGTGCGACAGAATCTGTACTTGTCTCGGGGAATCTCGGGGAAAGGGAGACAATTTTAGGTTGTTCCTGTCACCGTGACGTACAAGATCACGTGCAATCAGTGAAAAAGTTGGTGTTCTTGACTAGCAGTCAATTTAGCGCATTGTGATTGTGATGACGATTTCAATAACGATGAATTTTTGACCTTGATTGGTCAATTGACCATATGGCTGTTTGACATAAATTAGTGATAACTAGTGCCTTCTGAGCTGATTTTATTGAACCTTTTCGCAGGATCTTTAAGTTCTAGTGAAGGAACACCAGTGTTGCCACGCTGCGCGTGCACAGCAGGGTTCTGGTGGCTGCGACAGAGCTGCCACTGACACTGAACAGAGGTAACACCGCCACCTGGTGAAAGCCAATGGAGAAGAAGAGCAAGAGAAGAGGCTTTTCTCTTCTTATCACCTGTCTTCAGACAGGTCTCATCAACACCACCAGAAGCTGGTTGTCCACTCTTCATTCATCGTCAATGGCAGTCATTCATTATTCCTCGACTCGGTTCGACTATCAATTATAAAATTAATATCAATCAGATTAGAATTGATTGCAAAAGCCTCCATAATCATGCAGAGAAAACACTCAGCTTTTCCAGCAATTTGCATTTGGGATTGTCCAGTGTGATGGTGGCACCTTGAACCATTTGGAGCACACTTGACAACTCCTGGGATGTCGGAATTTTTATCTCGCGACCAAGATTATCTTTTTCTTCAACCTTTTTATTTGGGTCAAATGGGGAGAATCTAAGCCGGTTAAAGTGGGCAATTAAGCGTGCTAATTTACTTTTATGAGTATGTGGGACCAATAAAAACGGGGCTTTTGTCAGTTTTGGCCGATTCACCGTGTTCGACTGCACAAGAGAAAAAAATTAAAACTAAAAGCTATTTTTTACTTTACTCAACTCGCAACTGTCGCTTTTACGTCGATTTCTGTTCAAGTACGGAGGGGAAATATACTTGTTTGTTTGTTTGCTGGTTGGTATTGGTAACTCCATGGGTTAGGGGAGAACAGTAGGAAATATATTTAGGGACTATGTTGTCCACACTATGGACTCCCCAGTCAGTGTATTACTGGAAAAAGCAGGAAATATGAGCGTAACAAGTATAAATTGCCAGGCCGTGTTGTAGCACCATGTTTTTCCCGTCCTGCTTATCCCAATCCTCGGCCTCAAAATGCCTGCGGGCCTCTACTCGTCCTGGGACGGTCAAAATCACCTGTCAAAACCAGGAAAATTTAGCGCCACAACAGGCCGTATATATTTATTTAGCTGATTTTGGAGGGCTCTACGGGTTGTCTCAGTTTACTTGCTACTCAGATTCTTCAGTTCCTGACGCTTCCTTGCATAGTTCGTTGTAGTTGCAACTTCCTGGCCACAAAACCCTACAAAGCATTGCCAAAACACAACGTTTTCTACTGTCTGTGATTTCTCCAAGGTCATGGAATTGTAGCATAAAACAAAAGGGCAACTTCTTGGACCAGCAACTCTGACCTATTCAATGAGGGAAGGATTGAACCCATCTTTGGGAAGCAAAGTCCTGATGATTGACCTGGGTTTTTGTTGCCAGACTCACGAGAGTTGAAGTGTTGCCGTTGGGGGTCGACCGAATCGTGATGTTGATCGAAAATCGGTCATGATTTCAGTTTCAGCCATGATTTCGGCTTCGACTTTTTGCTGAAACCGAAAATCCCTCCTGCTTGCCATACTGAGTGAGTTTCTAGTTGAGTCAGGTTGAAACCATGGGGAAAATTTGCGTCTCATCAAGCCTCTACTGATGTTGAAAGATTGTTCTCAATTGCAGGAGACATCATTACAAATGAAAGTAATCGTTTAAATCCAGAAAATGCAGAAGAACTGCTTAAGAGAGAATCTTCCTGATGTGAACTTCATAGACTAAGTCCTGTACCTACTCTTGCATGAAAATAGCCTTAAATGCACGATACAGTCGGTACTGCTGGCTTACAATCAGCCATGAGGACAGCCCCCCCCCCCCCGAAATCTCCAACATGTTCCTGTGCATAAGTTTGCTTGAAGAAGATCAAAGATTCCATCGCTTTGTTTGGAACAAACTCAGGGATGCTCTGCCAAAAACTTACCAATTCAAGAGTCACCTTTTTGGCAATGTCGGCTCCCCTGTGGTTGCAAACTATGTGGTTGGAGAACATGCTGAACATGATAAGGACAGGTTCCCTAAAGCATGGGCCACTGTACATCATAGCACACTTGTGAATGACGCACTAGATTCTGCCCACAGCACTTAGAAAGCCAGAGAGATTGTGGAACAGCTCATAGGCTTGTACACATATGCTGACATGAGTCTGCACAGGATTGCATCCAGCCACAGGGAGGTGCTGGAGGGAATGCCTGTCAAGGAAGTAGCTCCTAGTGTTGATCTCTTCCAATTTCAAGCATCTGAGCCCATAGCTCCTGTGCTTAAGGCCCTCAGCATGATATGGATCACCAAGATGGATTGCTTTGCATACAGTCAGGACCTCTAGAAGGAACTGATTAGGTGGTCCAGAAGGGCAATGCTGAGTACAATAGCAAGGCTGTTTGATCCCTTGGGATTGCTAGCTCCCTTTGTGGTGACAGCACAAATTCTCATGCAAAAATGCATAAGGCAACAAAGGCAAGAGAGTGCTGAGGACGAAGAAATTTGGGATGCACCCTTGCCATGCCAGATAGCCAGCAAGTGGGGGGTCTGGTTTAAGGATCCTGAGGCTCTTCTGGAAGTCAGAATAGAAAGAGTGCTTGTAGCGGGAGTGGAAGGGACTCTGTCCGAACTCATCATGGACACCCTCCCTCCCCACTTCCATTTGAAGCTCTTGTGCTGGGGTGATATAATAAAAATCATTTCAGGTGCCTCTCAAGAGATGGGCACTTTTGGAGGACTCCCCACTCCCCTCTGTCATCAACATCCAGTCCATTTATTGCTGGGTGGTGTCACTAGAGGATGTCTGCACCTCAATGCATGCCAAGCAAGGTTTGGCAGTTGTGGGTATGACTGCCAATGGATACACCCACAAACACCCACAAGTCCCCACAGGCCTCATGTGCCCTGCTCTCCGAGTGGATGGGCTCCCAGCCTTTTTGGAAAGGATGGCCTTGTGGGAGGGATCACAGGCTCTTTTATTCATGGAACTGCAGGACCATGTTGAGCTAATGTCACATGATTCAGGACATTTGGACCCCTCTAGCATTTATTTTCTCCATTCTTGAGAGGAATGTCCTGGATTCCTCCCTTTCTAGAACACTGGTGGAAGCAGAGTTCAAATTATTGGAGACCTTCATCATGAACTTCGGGCCCACTCAATTGTCTCCTCTCGTGGTGATGGTTGCTCCTCTGGCCTTGCTGACCACCTCATGCACTGCAACGGGTGCTCCTCTGGCCTATCTGGCCATTTCATGCCCCACAATGGGCACTCTTTTCATAGAGATGGCATCTTCTGCACCATTGAGCTATGCCCCGCCAGATTTTTGTCCCACCTCTGCCACTTCGAAGTGACCTTTGAATGAGGTTGGAACAACCATGGGTTCCTGAGTGTCTCTACACTCACAAGGAGGCAGACTCCAATGTCCTCCAAGTCAACCTGGATGAAAAGGAATGACTGGAGCTCAACCCTGAAAGTTCTGAGGGCAAGCCAGCTTCCAAGCACTGCAGGCACAGATGGAAGAAGAAGCCGATGGTGGCCAGTCAGTAGATCATGACCATGGCTGAAGAAGACAGGGCAGTCATTTATCCTGAATGGGGCAAGGAATGTGGCACTTGTGGAGGAACCAGCCACACATAATGTTTTCATGAACGTAAGGTTGTCTGTCCCATTGCTTCAAACGATCATGAGCACCTCTGCAAGTATGGGCCCTGTTCAAGGCAACCCACACCATGAGGGTGTGCCCCTCTCTGCATGCTCTGTGTCGGGAGTGTGGATGTAGGGGACACTTCTCAGGCCAGCCATTGAATGAATTACGGATGACATCCGCATTGAAGGACTTCAAGGCCTGTGCTGATGAGGGAGTGTGGACATCTCTCTGCTATATCTGCACTCAATAAAGTTTCTTCCCCCTCCCTTATATTGTTTGGAAGAATTCACTCACAGTCTACAAGGGATGTCTCTTCCCTTACTTGCCATGTGCTTATGGACCCCCGCTCCAGCATCCCATCCTGGAGACTCTAGCTCAGCTTTGCCACCACTTCTGGGGTCAGCCAAGGATCTTGAGGTGCCAGCTCTATGAGGCTGGCCGCAACAGTGACGATGCAGCCAATGCAGCTCTAAATCGACAAGGCAATTACAACTATTTTTAACTGAGCAAGTAGTAGCTGAATGAGCAGTGCCAGTAGTCTATTTAATCTGTTGGAGTTTGCTTTGATTGATGGTGTCTATGCATTAAATGTTTTATCACATCATCCCATTCTCCCTGATTATTTGTGATGCTGCTGAGGGAGTTTGTGGTTACAATTTAGCTTACTAGCAAGGAAGATCATCTGGGTCCACCATCTCTTTTGTCTCCTTCCTTTTCCCTTCTCCTATCCTTCCTTGTGTCCTGCCTGTATCTTGTGTTGTTCTTTTATGAGGCTTTTGTTGTGGTATGAGGTTCTACAGAGGAAGGACAAGGAGGCCTGCAGCTGCTCTGCAGTAAGGATGGCAGTGAAGGACATTAGGAACAAGGGGAAACTTGAGCTTCATGAGGATCTGCCTGACTGGTCACACCCACTATTTCATAAATTGGAGTATAAAAGAGGGGAAAATTGCTGCAAATCCTCAGTCATTTGGTTAAGCTTGGAAGGACTGCTCCCATCAGTTTAACAAGACTCACCCTTCCTGATCTTCTGGATCATGGTAAAAACCTGCTTAGCCATTCTTCTAGTTCTCTTTCCTATACAAACCGTTTCTCCCCATTGTGGTTGAGTTGGAGGAAACCACTCCCCTTCAGGGTAGATTGGCTAGGTACATTTTGTTGGTTCTAATCACTCTAATTCTTGTAAGATAACTTTTGTGTACCCCCTCCAAATAGAAGAATGAAGTATTGATGTTCAGACTAAAAACCTCTGTTGGTGTCAAGTCATTGAGTAGAGGTACCATCCTCCATGGTTGGAGGATTTTCTCTGTTCAGTCTAGTTCCCATAGTACACAAATTATATATTTCGTTATGTGTACCCAGAGAACTTCCTCATTTCAAAAATATTACACTTTTGTGTAATAAGCATCTCTGTGCAGTGGACTGGAAAGGCTGTATCCCACCCACGCCCTAAAAATGAACCAATGGGGGGGGGGGCTGTACTCATGCTTGATTACAATACTGAATTTGGCTGTGGGGCCGAAATTACGGCAAAAACCGACATTACGGTTTCTGCAAGTGGCCGAAACTTCAGTTTCGGCGAATTACGGCTTAGGTCACTTTCGGTCGATCACTAGTTGCCATTTGCAATGGCGGTTGACGTTCGATAACCCGCCTGGGAACCTCGCCTCACCGCCTCGGACGTGTTGCTGGAGTGCAACATCACCTTTAGGTGCGGGCTGCGGGAGGACCTGAGTTCGTTCCCCTGCTGCGGTACAGCGTGACTCAACTTTGAGACTTCTGCTCCTTGCTGCTCCGAGATCAAGCATTCGCCTTGGAGTCACCCGGTACTTTCATGTGTCCGGAAAAAAGGATCATTGCAGAAAATCTCCTCTGCCAGAGCAAAGATCCTTTGGCACAATCGCAGTTTTGTTCGTTCATATCAATTGGGCAACGGAAGAAAAGAAAATATGCCCAAACATAGCCCGAATGCCTAAATTTAGTATTTGGTCCTTTCACATACGAAATGTTTGCTGGCTGGAACGGCTGCCAGGAAAGACAAATGGTACCCGTGGAAACAGACCAGAATTTATCATCAACTATGAACCGCAGGAAGGTTTTTCATATTCTGCATGAATGAAGCTCAATGTGATCAAAGTTATTTGAGAATTTGTACTGTTGCACACTTCTTTTAAGTTGTCGTTAGCCTCAGTGTTAATTCCTGTTCGCCTCCTCGAAAGTGTTCACCTCCGTGTCGTGGTTCGGTTCACGAAGTTGGGGACCATCAACAAGCGTCTTCATTTGATTCATCCATCAAACTTTCGTTGGAAAGTAAAGAGTTGCCACGTGCGAGTCTTCAAAGTGATGCCAAATTTCACTTCGAGAAAGCTGGCTGGCGAAGAAAGTTGCAGCGTAAATTGCGTACCTGTAGATGGACGAGTTCAGGCCGACAAGCGTGAACGCAGCTTCACAGTGCAAGTGTGTTATGTGATGCATATTAATGAAAATGCATGCGCACAGTACATTTACTCTGTGCGTAATACAGACATTGCATTAGTTGAGGCAACGACAAAGAGGTGTTGCTGGTGACAAATCTGAGGAATCTTTGCTCTGTGAGGCACATAGTGAGAAAACCTGTGTGCTGAAGAGTGATGAATGCAGAGTTGATGACGCTGTCGTCTGTACTCTGGCTGTGTTATTCATGGAGCTGAACATGAACTGCATAATAATGTAGGATTTACACATGGAGAGGCTCTAATCTCCCAATGCTTTATTATTAGGTGCACCTGGGGAAGCAAGCATTGATTAATCTATTTCCAAGTATGAACATCCAGGTATGAACGCACACACTTTTCTACAGGGAGACTCACCTCTTTGTGACAAAGTTTTGAACCACGCGGTTGGAAAGTCAATTCCTGCGGGACCAAGCACAGGGAACGATTCAAATTTGGAAGTCACTTCCAAGAGGTGGCAAATTTGAAGCTGCTTTACAGTGTTATTCATACGTTCTGAAATCCCGACTTGAAGTGACTTTACTTTTATTTTTTTTTGGAATTCCCACTTAAATTTCATGACTTTGTCATTGGAGTGCCGTCAACAAAATGCTGCTAACCAATAAGTCAAGTCTCATGTCCTCCTGTGACAAAAAGCAAAATTCTGAGGCCATCATCACCCGTCATTGTCCCAGGTACTCCAACAAGACAGTTGAGAAGCTGCTGAAAAAGCTTGCTGTCCCCTGCAACACTATTTTCAATGTGGTCTGACACTACAAGGAGACTGGATCAACTGCTGACAGGCCTTGGAGTGGCCAGCCCAGGTCAGTGCAAACTCCACAGGCCATCAAGAGGACACCAAAAAGAACTGCTCAAACACTGTCCACAGCATCCAAAAGATTGCTGAAAAGGAGGGTGTGAGCTTTACAAGCATGTTCAGAATGGTTGAGGACCTGAAAATGATCCCCTACAAGAGGGTGAGGCAGCTGCTCAATGAGGTCACAAAGGCTGCCTGCAGGGAAAGAGGCCAAATTCTTTTGAATTGTCTGATATCTGGCACAAAGAGCCCGGATTCTGTTCACAGATGAAAAACTATTCACCATCAAGGCCAAGCAAAACAGCCAGAATGTCCAAATCTTGGCTCAGAGGGCTGATGAAATCCCTGTTGAGGTCTTTGGTGGTGTGCTCAGGAAGCAAAAGCCAGCCTCCGTCATGATCTGGGCAGGTGTAGTGTCTGAAGGCAAGAAGACACCCTTTGTCTTTGTCCCCAAGGGGATCAAAATCAACCAGGAGACATACCTGGACATCGCTGCCGTGGATTCACCAAAGCTTGCCAGGAAGCATCAAATCCATGTTCCAGCAAGATGGCACCCCTGCCCACACAGCAAAAACAGTCCAAGCGTCCTGCGTGGTGAATTTTCCCAACTTCTGGAGAAAGTTCACGTGGCCACCCTCAAGCCCTGATCTCACTGTCATGGACTACTCCATTTAGTACATCCTTGAGGCCAGGGCCTGTGCCAAACCCCATGCCTATGTGGAATCTCTAAAGTCCTCCATCACCAAGGAGTGGAACTCTATCTCTGAGGAAACAGTGTGTGCTGCATGCCATGGATTTCGTCATTAATTCAAGGGTGTCATCAAGGCCAACAATGGTCATTTTGAAATTCAGTCATATGAGCAGCAGAATAACATTTACTTGATATCTCTGTAAATTTCCTCGCGTTAGTTTACAAAAATGCACTATTTATAGCCCTCTTTTTAAAGATACTTCAGAACTTTTGAATAACACTGTACAGTCCTGGCTGTAAGTAATTGCGTCGAGCATGACAGCACCTCCTATGCTGTACTGAAACGTGTTGAAGTAGAATTTTGATGTGGAACGTGTAGCTGTGATCCTTGGACACAATGTTGAGTACACAGGGCCAATGTCAAGGATGTCCATTTTGGTGCTAGAAGGCTCAAAAGGAAGCCACCTGGAGGGGGAGCCATGCCAAACAGAAGAGAAATTTGGCCTTTTCAGGGGGTAAAGGTGGATGAAATGGAGGCCAGGACTGTAAGTGAAGATGGCTCAAAAATGTTTGAATTGCAAAGGATTAAGCCGGTGATGTCATTTTTATGTTGTACAAAAGAGACCTGGCATGACAGAATTGCTACTTATCGAGGAGTCTGCTTACTTGCAACTTAAACAGGAAACCTATGTCAGTACGAGAACGAGCTGAAACAGGCGTGAACCTGACAAATGCATGCACGAGCACTTGGATAGTCAAAGCTTAAGATCAACTTAAAGCTACTTAAAACTACGGTTCGTACCACTGGGCTCGAGATCTGTGGGATGAATGGGTTTTCATTGAGCATTTGGGCTGGAACTAGAGTAGGTAGATGAAACCTGTAAGATTAGTCATTTTTAGTATTCTTAAGTACTAGACACAACAATAAGGATATGTGAAACATGACTATGCGATGGACTGATTGGACTTAAGTTACTCGTGCCATGACGACCCATTGCCACCTTCGCCAGTTCGCTGGACACTGAGTAGGATTGTCCGCCAAGACATAGAAGCTCCGTCATCTTGGATTGGTGATAATCGTCCGCACGTGTCCGCTTGTCCAGTTTGAGAGAAAAAACTGAACTGCGTAGTAGTAATACTCGCGTTCTGATCTCGTACTCGGAAGTCAGTCCGATCAATCCAGCTCAAGCACACAGCCTGCTCTAAACGAGTAACCGGTACAGTACAATGCAATAGGCATGGCCTCATAGAACACGAAGCATGGTATACGTGTACGTTCCCACAACCTAACTCACATATATATATTCTTCTAATTTTCGACTTTATAGCGTGTTCTGAACATAATACGCCTTCCATAATTAATCAGGGATTTAAATCAAACTTGAAATATGCTATTTTCAGTACGTGACGCAAAATACATTCCCATGTATAATAGTAAAATGGCTACCACGCATCCAAGAGCCCAGGCAACATTATGTGGATTTTGAACTACAAATTTCCTAACCTCAAACTTTAATATACTTTTTGCAGTTCGACTTTAATTTGTGGTCTAAACTGATCAGCCGTTGTAAATGGCTGGCTCCAGCCTAGTGAGGTGCAGCGCCGTGCAATCCCATGCAGCACCATTCAGCGCAGAGCAACGCCGTGCAGTCCCATGCAGCACCATGCGATGCAGTGCACTGTGCACTGCACGTACAGTTGGATTGATGCTCAAAAATCTTAGCACAGGTATAATTGTTGGCCTTCCTGTCTTTGCTAGCTGTTGCTGTTGCTCCTGGACCGTCATTTATTTCCTCCGTCCAGGAGATGATTGTCTTGTCAGCAACATTCACGCACACCAAAGTCCTTTTCCCCTGCTGCTCTCCAAGTATCTTCTCGTCCTTTCTTTTTTCTTCTTTTTCTTTCTTTTTTTACTTGAGCCTGAGAGATAAATGAATCTTTGGGAGGTTCGAGGTGAGCCAAGCAAAAAGGGGTTCAAGGTTACGTCCACGCTGTACAATATGTAGCGGAATTTGTGCTCTGAGAATACCCATAAAATGAGGCGATGAAGAAAAAATTGGTGCGACTCCTGCAGGAGGGGAAGATGATTGGCTGCTGGTGATGTTCATGCCGCAGCAGCCAGAGTTGCAGGTCTGAGCAACTTTGTTCTTATACGTGAGGGGAGCCAAAGTTGCGCCTTCACACATGTCACATCCTACGTTCAGAGCTACGTTCAGCAGCTCAGTTATTTGGACTTTTTCCGATCGTCACCTGAGAGAGAACCTTAAAAATTTGTGACCCAACTCAACAAGTGACTGCAAAAATGCCTCATCTTTGTCGCATCAGTGTGCGATGCCACCATTTTTATATGCATAACGTCGAACCTGGACAACATCGTTATGGACGCCATCCAGTGCTGCCTGGACAGCCAATTTGATGCTTCTGGTAAAAGACGATTCTGGAAGTGCTGCCATATTGTAATGTTTGGCTCGATGCCAAAAAACGTGAGCGGTCCTAGCTTTATCTAGCATGATGAAGAAGCGTCAATATTTTGCTGCAACGTGGTACTACGGATGAAACCAGAAGGCGTCTCATCTATACATAAAGTACGTCGACGTGTTCATGTGCACAAAGTTGGTCAACTTGGACAACGTCAGCATGAACAATTTCTCAATCTATTACCGGGTGCGCGGAATCTCCCTCTACAAAGTAAACACATGGACTTAACAAAGTTTAGCTCATTTAGAGGCATACTTTCAGCAAAGTTCCATTAATGACATGTAAAGCCATGACAATTTTCAATCTTATTCCCTCATTGGTGTCTCTGGCACAGAAAAGCCCCGGGCGAGCTTCCTGAATGACATCGATGGCTTCAACTCAACTTGCTCCTTGACTGCAGCTATCAGGGCCTCTTTCCGGGTCGTGCGAGGCCTGCCACCCCTTGCACGCCTTGAGTAGCCCCCAGCTTCTTTATGGAGTAGACAGTGGTGCGATGGATGCTCATCTTAGCAGCAATGGTGCTGGGACTGCTGCCCTGAGCCTGTTTGGCCATGACCCTCTTCCACAGTTTGCTCATTGTTTTGGATCTAGCTTGCTTTGTTTGCAAGATAGAGAGATGCAAAACCCCGCAAATGAAAGCTAGAGATCTCACCTAACCTGTCATGTACGAAATATTTCTTGACAAGACCATTTGACTTAGAAATTACACTTAATATGGCGTGTAGAAGGAGATTCCGCACACCCGGTATTTCATTCCCAAAATTTATGCTCACCATTAAGAATGCAGTGTTGCCATGGTCAAATCTTCACTGCTGTGCCAAATGAAGAAAGTCTGCTTTGAAGGAACCGCATGGAGAAAGTTGCAGCATAGCTCACTGTCTGTCCGAGGACGGGCTGATGTTGCCCAGTGCAAACCCTCCCTCGGGGCCTGAGTATGAGCTAGTCCAGTAACAGCCTTAGCAATGGCCAAAATGGTGAAGAAGTTGACCCTTGATGCTCTCAAGCCCAAAGATGATAATGCGGAGCATATTTCTGTATGTCGTTCGCCTGCCCAGAGTGGCCACAAATGTCTCTATGAGCGTCTGGCACGCCCATATTCATGGGCGCCGGAGCAGCTTATGAGAAATGGTGGAGGACATGAAAGGAAGTGGGGGAAGGGAAGGGAAGAAGGAGGGCGAGGACGAGAAGGCCACGAACGCGGTGAAAGGCATTTATGGGTGAAAAATTATGCCCCTGTCTGTTATGCTTATCAGACCACTCGGCTATGTGGAGGGAGGGAAAGTAACGGAGCTGCTGGCAGAGTCAGAATGCTTTTCCACGGGGGAAAGTTGGTGGAACAAGTGAGGGGGAACAACATTTTCGACCTGTCAGATGCATGAACAGGGTTGGCATTGGCTTTCACACCCAACTTGAGGCATTGAGATCAAACATCAGATCCAGTCACTGAACGGGAGGTCGAGTCACTGAACCAGAGGTTCAGTTACTGACACTGAACTGGAAGGTCCTGACACTAAACTGGAAGGTCCTGACACTAAACTGGAAGGTCCTGACACTGAACTGGAAGGTCCTGACACTGAACTGGAAGGTCCTGACACTGAACTGGAAGGTCCTGACACAGAACTGGAACCTTGGAGCCTTTCTTAAATAAGGAAATTGGCAAGATCCATGAAGCATAAAATGAAAAATACCACCTGTTTTTACCTTTGACAAAGGATAAACAAGATGCATGAATGAAATTCTAAATCCACCGTGAAGACCTTACACGAAGAAAAAAAAAAGTCAGTCAGTCCACTTCCTTTTCCTTTCGCTTTGAGGTTGAAAGCTTAAAAATTTCACCTGTTCTCCTTTCCGCAGAACCCCAGAGGCCGCCAGAGGCCGCCAGAGGCTGCCCCAAGCCTTCTGTGCTCCTGCTGCTACACTTCTTCATCGCCCCACTGCCATCTCGTGAGCAAAAGTCGAAGCTTTCGCATCGTCTCTGCACTGAGACGACCGGTGAGAAAGCAGGAGAGACCGGTAGAATTTGTTTGGCCACTTGAGAAACCTCCATGGGTAAGGAATCCTCAGTGCTGCCGAGCCAAAGCGAAGCTCTCACGACGCAGATTTGCTGTGTTTTTTGCATTGGTCGCGGAGGAAGAAGCCTGAAAGTTTGTTCGTCTCATGCAGGGTGTGCAAAAACACTAAAACACTCTCAGAAGAGATTGTTTGTAACTCGGACGGCCGAGTACTGAGGCGGTCCATGTTTTTGTAATAACTGAAAGACCGATATTCTACGACGTTGTCGACATTGACCTAATACACGTTTTAGCTTGCAACCTTTTCAACCTAAGGTAAGGCCTGTGTGATGCATCGTATTGATACTCCCAAAATATGGAATACATCAAGACTATATTCTTGCTGTGGCATACAGAAGGCATCAACAGCCTCAAAGGTCGACCGTGTAAGTTCTCCAAAGTCCCCAATCCCAACCTTGAACATGTTTAAAATGTTAGAAACCATCCTGAAGTACCAAACATTAAGTAATTAATTGCGCATTCAACTCATGGCGTCGGAATGGAACATTGCTATGGCGATTAATGGGAGGTAATGCCCACCCTGTAGGTAGATACACTACCCACACACTGTACAAGAGTCCATACACGCATACAGGGTGGCAAAAGCTTAACCTAAGAAATCTTGGAAACGTGATTTTTGTGGACAAAATTTGGGGTGAACATTTCTGGTCCCACACGTGCAATTTTTCATTTTCTGGTAATATCACTTGCATAATGTGTGTTTCAGTGTTTCTTGGCCGTCTTGTACTTGTATGTTTCGTGGGCTTCTTCATTGTTTAGAGTTCCCATGTTGATTTCTTATCAATGTCTACATTCCTGGGCCGTCAAAGGTTTTTTTCTTGTAAGAAAAAGCTTCCATGACAATAAGAAACAAAAAGAAAACTTAGGTTTTCGGCTGGATTTTTGGGACTGAACACGTCCTGGCGATGCTTGAGATTGCACCAAGACTTGTCAAAGACACAACCAGACGTCTGTGCGCTGGCTTAATTTAAGGAAAGACGGTGGAACTGGGCCCATCAGAGGGAGGAGCCGGAGGCCCATTAGAGGCCTCAAAGGCCCCAGACAAATTAGGGGGAAAAGGTATGGAAAGAGGCTGAATCTGGCGAAAAAGACTTTTCGCATGCAAAAAACCCCAACATGTTTTGATCTCGCCCGTAGAATCAGGTCAGACACTTCAAAGAAGTTGAAGCGGAGGTTTTAAAGTTGATGTGATCGCACAGTTGTTGCATCCCCAGTTCAAACATCAACATTTCCCCACACTCGTTAAAATAGTCGTTGCGCTCGCAAACGCAATGTTGCAAAAAATTGCGTGCAAAAGCAACTGAGAGAGGAGAGCTTTGGAGGCTTGGACGACGTGAGTTATTTCGAAGAAGAACAATTCTTCATGCTGAAACTTTCACTAGATGTGTGCGGCTTCCAAGAAATTCCTGTCGAGTTTTAAGTAGTCGGTTTTAGTTCGGTATTGATTTTTGGGCTGCCAAGAAAAAGAACCCTTTTTCTACTCCAACCCAATGTCTGCACTTCAAGTTTTGTCCAAATGAACCAAGTCCTTTGCAAGACAACGAGCGAGATCGCATTTTTGCTGTCTAGACTATTATGATGTGCTGAGACTGCAATTCCGAATTCACAATTCCGAATTCGCAACAGCAACACGAATACCGAAAGTGACGGAGATAAAATAATAGCACTCAGTGTCATGTCGGTGTTTCTTTTAGACAGTTGATGTACGCGTCAGGATTCCGCAAATATCCTCTACCTTTTGAGTATTTCGGATCTGTGTTGGAAGCCGGGCATACATAAGAAATGGTTCCTTTTTTAAAAAAAGAAAAATCATTTCAAAGTTGTAACTAAAAGGTAAGAATGTAAATCTAACGCGCGGCTGATTGGACCGGTGGTCACGACTTCTTCGACTTTTTTTTAACGACGAAAAATGCGATTCTTGAAGTTTCCCCAAAAGTCTTTTTCGTCCTCCACCCCAACTTATACGCAAATTTGAACTCTGACCTTCTTTTGCCACCGTTTGAAAAGTCTATGAAATCAACAAAGGAGTGTGTTGATTCGAGTGGGTCCTGAGCATTGACCTCAGGGACGAAAAGCAAGGCCATTCAAGGCTGTATTGGTGGCAAACTGATTCGCAGCTGTGGCCTTAAAAGGCCGCATTCATTCACCCCGCCTTTGGTTGGCATCACTCTCGTGATTCCAAGGTCCAAAGTTCGTTTTTGATGCGATCTGTCTTGGATGGAGAAGGCAACACTTGGAAAATATGAATAATATTGTGAACAGTTGAGTCGTCCTAGAGCAAAGGTGCATATATGATCGGTCTAAAAGGAGATTCTTAGCTTTCCATAGAGGACTGAGCCGCATCTGCAGCTCAGTTCAGTCAAAAGTTGTGGCCTTACGAAGTTTCCCAAGTGGGAGAAAAAATGATCTGCCTCCTGTGAGAGTGACTGGGCAGTTAATAATGGTCCAACTTCCTTCACAGAAAAGCTTGGAGTAAAATCATAGTGGTCAGGTCTGAGTGAAACCTTTGGACGTGCAAAGAAGATCAAAGATTGTTCAGGAGAATAGTTAGTTTAAAGTATTGCTGGCCACGTTTCTTTTGTTGACTGCATAGTAGGGAAGTGGGTGATCCTAGAGTAACAGCGCAGGAAAGTTCAGTTTCAGAGAAAGGCCAAACTTTTCATAGAGGTGTTCCTTTATCACGTCAGTACAAACTTTTATTATTGGTAATTGAATGCCGATAGGAGCGTCAAAGACGCTTCACACTGTACACAACAGTGCACAGTGTGCCAGTACAACTTATGTCCTCTAAGGTAATGCATGATAAGGAAACATCATTACTGAAAACGGCTGCTTCATATCAGCTTGTGGTCCCCCAAAGTTCATGTGCATAAAGTTAGGGAAGTTGGACAATATCAGCATGCACTCAATGTCTTAATCTAAACCATCCATCAATCTTTGGGCTTGTTCAGCAAGTCCCTTTTTGGGGGTGTGCATAAGTATTTGAACACTTTTTCCTGCTGGTGTAACTTCCTTAATATTGCAGCTACATGAACAGTATTTACATCATTGGAAAGCTTGAAGTTTCAGCAGTTGAACTTCTTAAATTCATTTTCAAAGAAATTGCATATAAGAGACAGTGCTGACCATTTTGTCGATGCAGTTAACTTGTCTACTGTACTAAATAGAATCATACAAAGCTCCATTAATATTGAAGCTGCACAAACTATATTTACATCATTGGAAAGCTTGAAGACTTTGCAGTTGAACTTTTCACTTTACTTTGGATGAAATTGCATAGAAAAGGCAGCACTGGCAATTAAGCAAAAAAAAATTACTACATACGCTCACTTCTCCACTACAGAGCTGGTGTTCAAATACTTTTGGAGGCAAGTGTAACTGAAGCATTTTGCCCCATGTCCAATCCTCACCAAAGTGGTAGTGTCTTTTGTAAAGACATTCAAGCCTTTGAACAATCTTTGTCATTTCTTCTGTACGAACTACGTAGAACACGAATATCTGCTGTCAAAGGCCTTTCGCCAAAGAAAATACATTGTGTCCTGATTGTGCTTCCAATGAAGCCCGACATGCTGGAGATACCGTCCGGAGGGGAATCTTATTCTCGACACATGAGACATCACAAAAAGATTGAGTAGGCAGTACTTTACGTTGGCGAATTTTCACTTTTTTCTAAAGGCTTGAATAAGAGGTATATATGTATTTTTTAAAAAAACTGCCAGATGCTTCAATCACCCAGATCTGCTCATTCGGTCATTTCTATACAGGGTGGCCCCAAGGGTTCAAGACTGACGCAGCATTTATGATAAACGAATCAAACTTATTCTATTTTTTGCACTTGTTTTACTGCAAACAAATCAGTATTATTCAAAGTTTTCGGCCTCGACCACGGCCTCTGTTCGTCATTAGCAAGACTTGAAATGTCCTCAGGCCTTTGTCGACCCCACAGGAAGTCACTCCGAACGAAACCGAGTCATTTGAAATGAAACAAGTGCGAAAAATTGTATAATCTACATTATAAAGTTACTATATAAAAGTACTCGTTTCCCTTTTCATATCCAGTTCTTGACTCTTGACCTGGGACCATCCTATACACCTATTCGAGTGGTTTCCTTATATAAAGGAAATATCATGCATAATATACTATATCTACTCTGACTTGGTGTTTTTCTCGGGCTGGAACGAGTTCGTCATCGCATTGTTCCGCCATCAATCGTGGCTTTTACGGCTGGTTTGACTTGTTTCCCCCAGAATCTAAATCAGCTTAAGAAATCACAATCAGAGCTGACAAATCTTGCTTGAACATCAGACTTTTCCTGGCTGAAAATGTGAATCAGTCGTAACAACCTTAAATTCATACGAAAGAACGTCGTACAGTCAAGCCTCACTTTTCCGACTCCGTCAAAACTCTATCGACTGGACTATTTCCCTCAAACCATAATTAAATGCAAATATTTTGGTCATCAAATGTCTCCATCATGAATTTTCTATCTGGTTTCACTGTAGGGGTGGGTTGAGCCCGCAAATCTCGAGCGCGGGTCTGGACCAATCTCAAGCCGGCGGGATCAAGCCCCAAAGTGTCCAACAGAGGCGTCCATCTATGGCTTAGAAAGTCGTAAGTAGACAGCGCCTTTTAGTTCAAAAGCCTTTCCAACATGAGAAAGGTTGACTTCTACGTTGTAGCCAGAAGTTTTACCCTTTCACTGTCAAGCCCGGATAGAACGATGTTTTTCATAGCTAGCGAGATTTTCCAATGTTAAAACAGAGAAATGTGTTACTTTTACCTTTTTCGGAGGTGAGACCTTCATCGAGCATTTTGCGAAGCCTCGAGCCCGGTCAAACTTCTTTCCAGCTGCCGAGGTCAAGCCTAGGGTGGAACCCACCTCTACCACATTTGACAGTTACGAAGTGGCGACTCACGAGCTGGCTCGAGCCACATGAAGTCGTCTCTTGACCATCTCTAACATTCAGAAGTTTGCCCGTGGAGGAAAACAACCGTCCTCAATGATTTGTACTATAATACTTGATTTTCGTACTTTAGTTCTACTCATCGTACGAACACTTGTGCCTCCTCAATCAATGACGGGTTAAACGTCTGCAGCCACGTACTTGGGCGAGTAGGAAATCGTCAGGCACCTCAAGGTCGTCTAGACCATGGTGCCGCCCAACCTGATTGTGACGAGGGAGGCGAGTGCACACGTCGCTTCGTCCAGCCTCACCAGCTTTCTCAATCGATACCCTCTGCCTCTGCTATCAATGAGGGTGGGAATACCCATTTGCTTGACCTGGGTTCTGGTCAATCTTGAACCAGAAGCTCAACCCTCAACACCATGAAGAGCCTCTTGGTCTTGGCCGCCTCCTGCGTGGTGACAGCGAACGGTAAATCATTCGGGCCGGGGTGTTGTTCCAGCAGAAATGCTGCTTCGCAAATATTATATGAGTCAAAAAAAGCGCCTCCAGTTATGGCGATGGTCTTGGCCTCCATACAAATCACATAGGTCAGTACTACAGTATTATTTTTCAGAGTGTAAAGAAACTCTGAAACCTGAGTGTTTAGGCAGCGATGCCGACGCTCTTCAGGCTCACTATCTCGTCGGACACGGCCTCGATGTTCTCCAGACCTTCCTCCATGTCGGACGTGGCGACCACGACGCATTTCTTTGGAAAATTAAAAACTCAGCCCCACTCAGCTTACCTATTTTTTGGGGCTCAGACAAATACTAGCAGCATCAACCTCTGTTGCCTATGTGGAGGTCAAGGTCACCGCCGTCGCAGGGGGCGCTTTTTTTGACTCACATAGTATGTAGATGGTGTTGACAACGTTCTCTCTATATGAGCATTGGCTTTCTTGGTTGGCCGTTGGTATGGTCTATCTGGAGGAGAACCATGACAATTCTCAACCACTCTGATGCCAAGTTTTGGCGTGCTTTAGTATGCCAAAGAATTGTTATTAGGGGGGTGGGGGTCAGATCTCCTCCCCCCGGCCATGAACTTGTCGATTGAATGCTGCACTTCGGGGCCATGAGGGATCACATGAGTGAGGACAACCTCACCTGGACAGTTGCCTTTCGAAGAGGGGGGTTAAAGATCTCGTGTGATCATCAATAATGAGCATGACCTTTTTGTAGGGTTGTTCCAGTGTTACAGTGGGAGATTCCTTGAAGTGGCACCCACTGAAGTTGTGGATTGCTTTGGGGAAAAGAAAATTTGCATAACGGCGACCTTTGGTAAGTTCCATCACGAAATACATTTTAGAGATGCCTTGACTCACTTCGCAGCTGACACAAGATTACGCTTTAACGATTCCTCAGGATGATAATTATTGGGTTGTTTTTTCGGACTCTAGTGGGCAGCAAACGGGTTTATTTAGCACCACAATGGGCACCTATCAGCTTGATCGGCATCATATTGGTGGATGACTAGGCATAGATTGAGCTCTCCTTAGGTGTCTGGCTAAACTTTTAAGAACTACAAATTTTTGATGCAAAATCAAGCATTGCTAGTGGATAAGTGTCGGATGAGCAAGAGCAGGTCTGCCACAGTGTTACCTTGCTTCGGAGCATCTTGCTTGGCTTCCGTTGGTGCAGTGCAGCATGCAACCAGCAGTCATGCCCAATGAGTGCTTACCAATTGCGCTAGTGGGGAACATTGGGGACGTGCAGGTAGTGAGATGCCAATTGTCTAGTGGAATTGAGACCTTCCAGCAAAAGTTGTTCTACGCTGCACCAGCTTTGTCCAACCAACTACGTTCTGACTTAAATTTGGTCCACTTTTGCAACTCTCCTCAGCTATTCATGCAATCCCTAAGGCGTGAACTGACGGATGTTTCTCTGCCATCCCGATGCGAGGTTACTTTGATGCCAAGAGAGCCTCTTTGATGCCAAGTGGACCAATCTGATGCCAAAAGAGCTGATGATACCCGTTGAGTTGATAGGTTCAAAATGAGCCACTATGCGGCCAGAAACAGCTACACTCTTTTGTCTTATTAGTGCATTCATAAGGGGCTGGTCCTTTTGTGTATATAGGGATTCGTCAGGGTTGGGTGTTGAGTCCAGGACAGGACAGGGAGTGAAGAAGACGCGGACCATAAGATGTTTCAACTAGAGGGCAATTTAAATCCCCTGCGATCCAATAGTCAACGAGTATGGAAAAAAAACAGCTGACAAACCGGATGGACTGCTGCCTGTCCTCTCCTGGCTGAACACGCAACCTCGACTGTCGGACAAAGTGGTGTATCCACCATTTTGCCCGAGCACAATTGTGTTCAGTCACCCTGTACATTTGCCTGGACGAGTAGCGCAGGAAGTCCACCTCCATGTCCTAAAATTTGGTTGACCCCATACAATCTTTTCAGGTAAAAACAAAAACGGTGAGTTCAACCGCACGTACGGGTGCGACTTCCCAATCCAATGTGATCAATTCCCGGACTGCCCCCTCTGCAACGAAGGATGCGCCTACGGATCAACGCTAACTTGCGGGACCATTGATCTCATCAACGTTGAAGTATGTGCGTGCGAGGGAGAAAAATGCAACAGCATGGCGGCCGGCGTCGAAGCCACCGTACTCGTGGTCGCAGCTGCCATAGTTGTTACAGGAGTAACGGCATTAAAGTCAAGTGCATGAGTTCACATTTCACGTTGTACCGATCGGTAGGTTAGATTGTATTCTCACTATCCTACTTTAACTCCTCTAGAGTCTTCATCTTTATCATATTTCTGCTTGATCACCACTTTCTTTAATCCGTCTTTAGTCCAAAATAAGCATCCAACACAAAGACTCCAGTGCACTCATAATCTACGTCTCACTATTCTGAAACGGGTCATTTCACATGTCTGTCAAATACAATTCTAACAACTTTTATGGAAATGCGGGGTGTCTGGGATGAATCGGGACATAAGCGAAAAGTTGACGGAGGGCATACAGCACAAAAATTCATTGGGCATGAATGACGTCCGTGGGGTTAGTAACCCTCCATTCGTTGGTGACGGCAGACTGTAGGCATCCACACTGGAAGGGGTTCTTTTTTGGGGGGGGGGAGGCAGAAGTAACCCCACACAAATTAGTCTAAAAAGATGCTGTTCTGACCTACAGTTGCATAGAGAAAGCCTCGTAGTATTTTAAGGAAACAATGCATTCTTTTATCGGAATCAGTGAAGAAGGAGGAGGAAGACGAGGATAGCAGGGTGATCAATGATTTCATTTATTTACTGTTTCTTCATGCTCTTAATCCTGATGTAATGAGTTTCCCTGATGGTCAGAGACAACAAGGAAAGGGCAATGAGAGACTTTGTGGCTCGATTAATAGAGGCTCAGCCACATTTTAGCAGACCAAGTCTGGCAATTCTGGCCCCATGCTTGACTCCAAGGTGCACATGCCCAACTTAGTAGACCCATCTGCACAACTTGAGACAGAGCTGTAAGAGAGAGCAGGTGTTGAGGTACTCTAATAAGCTGCCCTACGAATGGCACAGGTGGTTTCTTTTGTATAAAACCAAATCTGGAGTCATAGGAGTCACTTCAGAATAACCGATCAATCGCAATCTCTCTCTGGGCCCGGGTCCAGCCGAGCCAAAGGCTCCACCACCATGAAAGAAAGAGGCCATAACTAAAGGCTCGCCAGCCTGAGGGGTTATTTTTGAGGCGAGCCAAGGCTCGTTCCATCCCTAAAGTCTATATCCGGCTTCCGCTGCACCTCTGTGGGTGCATTTTTATTCTGAAAGTCACTCACCTGCTGCCAATTTGTCCATTTCCGGCGTGAGAAAGAGGGCGAGGGCGACGAGGGCGGCGCAGCAGAAGAGGAGGAAGGTGGCGACGACGCCCACGACCACGCTGAGGCGCGAGCGCTTGATTTCGTTGGCTCTGCGAGGAGATAAAAGTTACTTTCCTGAAACTTTCATCAGCTCGATCCTCTCACATTTGTCCTTGTTAGTGACTTGAGCTCAAAGCAATTTATTGGTGGAAGTGGATTAGTGCTCCTCATTAACATAATGCTCCGGCTGCTACATAAGACGTTGACGTCAGGACACTTTTATGGAGGACCCAGCCAGGAGTTGAGGTTGCTGCCTCTGTGCACTGCTCGAGCTCTGACTGGGTGGCGTTCTATCCGGAGATTAACAGCTGCACTTCTAAGGCAATGACACAACTGTGGGGGGAGCGGACAATCTCCTAAGTGGGACATTTGCCCTTTGGCAACGAGGAAGCTCAGGGACGCTTCAACCAGCTTTGTCTGGCTCATGCAGGATGTGGAGCCTCTAAGTCAATAAGGTGATTTGTAGCCTAAGACGGTGCAAAGCATCCTGTTGGTGTGAGTGTTTGCAGCAAATGATATTCTCGTTTGTTTGACAAACTTGCATTCAACGTTCGTTATTTGTTCCTTTGGCAACATTCTGTTAAATATTCGTTAACTAGGGAACTCCAATGTCTTGAGAGCAAATGGTAGACAAGACAACAGTTTCAACAATCAGAAAGCCTTCGAAATGCAGTTACAAAACTGCTCCGATTGAGTCGACTGATATCTG
>JAAUXU010057732.1_pt1 | contig 25053 bp, 19 predicted proteins | sample 7278151 | NCBI WGS metagenome assembly JAAUXU01 (sample SAMN14350113, study PRJNA611818) | marine sediment metagenome | isolation source: surface marine sediment (1.8m) | place: French Polynesia: Moorea | collected 2018-08 | reverse complement strand
TGGACTGTTCTGAGTGAATCTGGACTGTTCTGAGTGAATCTGGACTGTTCTGAGTGAATCTGGACTGTTCTGAGTGAATCTGGACTGTTCTGAGTGAATCTGGACTGTTCTCCAATCGCTTCTATGTCTTTGATGTCATGCCCCTGCTCTGCTCAATTTATGCAAAAATGAGAAATTCAGGGATCTCCAGATATCCCTCATGAAGCGACTCAAAGTCTTGGTCATTTGCGTGCCTAATTTTTGCTCGCAGACCACTGAAAAGGCTGGCGACAATTCCAGCTCAGATTTCTCTATCCTCCGGGCAAATCCTTCATACCAAATGGTCTTGCTCCTTGCCTGTCCAGTTGTTGGCAGAGACTGCTTTAGTATGCCTCAAAACTGCTCAATTTGGGCGAATTTTTGGAAGTTGATGGTAAATTTTCATGTCAAGGGCAGATCAAAGTTCAAGTTGGATACTTGCATTTGGTCTTATAACAGACCTATAAAGATTAGAAACATCAAATTCTGAATTAGCAGACATGCTGGTTCTGTGCAGTGAGAAATGTGATTCAATGGATAGTTCGTAGTTGTGCAAAAATCTTGTTGAAAATCAGATCCTTCGAAATCGACCCAGAAGTTTGAAGTTGCAGTGTCCACCATCAGTAGCAACCAAAGGCAGCAAGTATTTGAAATGTCCTACTGCCGCCAAAAGCACCGCTGGCCAAAAAAAGGACACTGGGAATGAGGCATTGGCTTCGTCATGGAACCTTTCCATGATCCTCTTGGCATCCCCAAAAGTCCGCCACCATCCTGCTGTGAGTCCTCCTCATTAAGACCATCCTTATCTGGAAATAGAGCTCAGAATTCCATGGAAATTGGAACAAAGCTTCCTTATGTGATGCAGCTCCCCACGTATTTGCAGCTTCAACTATTTCATTGATTAAGGTACAGGGCATGACTCGGATTTACTCGGAACAGTTCTTCATGTGATTCTGCGTGCGATCAAAATTCCTGCCGAATTAGACATAGCAAATCCAACCCTGTAAAACTCGCATGAGCTGGTTCATTCGTGAATGGCCAGCCCTGGTATGACACCGTCAAGATCATCAACCTCACGTCCAATGCCAACCAAATCTTGCTAAGTTAGGTTGAAAAAAGCTGCCGCTGTTCTGATGACATCATCAAGATCCTCAATATTGTGGAGTCCTCGGCCTCTGGGCCGTGTTGTTCTTGAGGAGGTTGAGCCCGTTTCAACTTGAGTAGGTCCAGTTTCTTGAGCCCAGCCAATGCTTGTGCTTGAGACGTGTTGTTGCTGAGCAACAGGAACGCGTCGTTTTCATGGACAAAACCCGGAAAATGGTGTCAGCTGCCCAAAATAATAAAAACATTATTATACGTGCGAATTGTTACGACTCTGCTCACTGGAGGCACAGGAAGACTTGCTAGCACACATGAATAGAACAATGAATAATTTTCTTGGCCTACACAAAACCGCAAAAAAACTGTTCGTCGTGACTCTGGCATGACGAATCTTTGAATGAGGTTTAGCCATGTTGCTGGTCAGCAGCAACAGCAGCAACAGTTGGGCCTTGTCAGTCAGTTGGAGGACTCACAACGACACGACTTGACTTGAGACCAGACTTCTGCTGGTGCACGAGTATGTTAAAATGCCCACTACATGGAGAGGAAAGGAGTGTTGGGACTATTCCCAACGCAATCCCCCCAATGCCAATTTGTTCAGGCCTGCCAACCGAAGAAGAGCCCATCCCTGACGAGGTCCCGGAGGAACCCTTATCCTTCCCAACGTCCGGACAGCTCAAGATCAGGCCTTGGGCCTTCTACCTATGAAAGATCTTGTACGACCAATCGGTCAGGTGTTGACTGTCTTGCCATTCTGCCCCCCTCCGGGTTTTTGCATTAGTGGGTTGGAGCATGGCGGATTTTGCAGCAGCGGCAGCTCTTTCGGCGGTGCCAACTGAAACGTGACATTGTAGTAAAAAGTTGTTCGCTATTCCACTAATTATCATTAGTTTCAGAATGTAAAGTGTTTTTGCAAATTAATATGAAATATGAAATTTACACCACCAGTTCTATCCTCTGGTGCGTACGTGGAACGCAACGTTTTGGCATCTGCACTGTGGTTTCATTACGCAAGTTCTGCTTCGTACATTGTTACGTGTGACTTTTCCCAAATATTGTGTGGGGGCGTCGTTGTCACCGCCAGTCTGTCCGTCCGTCTGTCTGTGCGTCTGTCTGTCTGTCTGTCTGTCTGCCAGCCACCCACGCACCTCCAATCTAACAAATTAATTCCCATGAGACTCTTTTCTACAAGAAAAAATGGGAACCCATAAAAAGGGCCCATTAACGTAGTCCCATTCTCTTACAATAGAGCAGCCGAAAGTCTCTTCTATATTTTCCCCTCTACATCTCAGACATCATGCACGCGGGTCCAGGATCGGTTGTGGCGGTTCTTCAGCCCACTTGGTGCTGAGACGGTGCACGTGCGCTCAGCTGATCACTGTCCGCAGTCAAGTGCGTGGGATTTCTGGTCGGCGGAGTGACTGCGTCGGAGGGCCTCAGTAGGCCTTAGTTCCACACGGCTCCCAACGCCATCCACCCTTGTTCCGTATAGGCCCACGTCGTCGTCTGCTATAATCAGGGCCTCACTCTCCAAGAATAGTCCCCTCTGCTATCCTCGAACCCTAATTTGGGAGAGAGCAGGTTGGGGAGAAAGATAAAAATAGAATAAACTGCATTAGGGAAAAGCTGCAGAGAGGATATTATAGAGTGTACCTTTGCCCCCAAAAGAGAGAGAGAGAGAGAGAGAGAGCAGAGAAAGAGAGGAACAATCAGGTGCTCCACCAGAATTAGACGAACCAGCAGTGCAGTGCAGTGCACGGCTGGGCTGAGCTAATGTTTGCCTGGCTCACACAAGGACAGACAGTGAAGCGTACAGGGGTTCCATGCACAATGGTCCAGGGGAGAAGCCCTGAGTCTTATTCCATACTGGACAGATGTTCGGCTCAGACAATGGGCAAGCGACAATTTCGTGATTCGTAGGATTCTTTTGACTGTCGGCCTCAAAGTGGCCGCTGCCATTTTCCAAACATAATTCAGCTTTCAGTTTAAGTCATTTGTCTTGTTCAGAAGGCCTCTTTCATCTCTGCCTCCGACGGCCAGAAAGTTGAGGTCAACTGAGGAGGGTTTTTTTTCAGAAAAAAGCATCAAATATTTGTTGGCTTGCAGAAAAGACCGTCATAGACTGGTTTATGAATGCACAGTAAATAATCTTTGTTGAGAGCCCTGTAATTGTTCCAGCGCTTACCTATCCATGGAGCCAAGGAATGTCAGAACCTGTCCACCAACAAGTAAGATAGGTACGGTTTTTCTTTCATTGTCCCTATGTACGAGTTTCTGAAATTTTAAGTTGCAACTGATTGCATTTTCCTCGTTATCAACGTTGTGCGACGCACAGTCGAATGTCGATTTAGTGAACTTTGACGATTTGGTGTTCAGTCAGCGGGGCCAAAATTATTGGTCCGATCGATTTGCGGATATTATTCTAAGCGTGGTCAGAATTCCTAATAGACATTTAGGGCATGAAATCAACCTCCTATAACAGGCATTCACTTCTGACTGGCAGAAGTCTGCATCACTCCAGCTTTACAGCGGGAAATCGAGCCTTTGCACTGCAGTAGAAGCCGCTTATAACATTAGACATCCGCTCCAATGCAAAGAATTAACAACCTAACAAACATAGGCAGTGTGAGCATGTACTGAGAGCCTGGAGACAAGGCTGATAAGGTCATGAGGCCTCGAGAGTAAGAGAAGTTCATGTCCTTAATCCTTGTGTCCAAACTAGTCTTACCCTTAGTTTGGATTTTGGAGTTCTGAAAATGTCGCAGGTTTCTACTGTCATCGATGCAATTTTGGATGAAAATTGTTCTTGCACCGAGTTTTCTTCGGTGAGGTGGAATTCGGCACATAAAGTGCATTGCGATTCTGTTCCTGAGAGATCTGTTCGTCTTTATGCGGATTGTTCCCATATCTGGTGTTCTTATAAGCGGCTTCTACTGTACAGATTTTCCTTAGACCGCTCGCGCTGCCTTCAATATGGCACTTTTGAAGTATGCAGCTCGCCAACAGTGTGAAGAGGGATTGCGTAGCTGCTGTAGTAAGAAAGTCTTCCAAGGCAGTGACTCCATGGCCAAGACTGCCTGCACTGCTTAGAATGCTAAAAGTTAAAATAACTTGAAGGACTGAGCTTTGCAACAGTGTAAAGCGGGTTTGCGCGGCTGCAGCTTTGGGAAGGTGACATTTTGGTCATTTTCGCAGGTTTCTCCACATGAGGCTCGTGCATGTAGGCATGGATAGATGCGACACCAGACTTTCATACTTGAACAACATTACTTCTGATCATCGATATTTGAAAATCTGCTAGAGGACGCTCACTTCTGCGCATCAGTGTATTAATTCGAGAGCAGCCTGCACTGGAACAAGTATGACGGCTTCAAGATTGTCCATCTCAACCATTTAGTCATTTGGCTGGCCAATGAGAGTGCCACCTTGGTGATCCCTCCGTGATTGGCTTTGTCGTACATTTTCAAAGTTTGCTCCATCACTGTTGCTACGGTATCCACGTTGAGGCTGGATTGGCGGTGAAGATTGGAGAAAATGCCCCATTTTCTCCACTTCTGATGGGCCTCCTCGGCCCTGTTCGGCTTGGAAATAAAAAGCCCAGTCGCAGTCACGGGCATGAAAGAGTCTAGGAAGTTGTGTCGGGCCTTGTGAAGCTTTGTTTTGAAGTCATCACTAGCTGCAACCTTGAGTATTAAAGGTGGGTGTTCGTTCGGCAACTTTTTCTATGAATGGTCTGTTGTTTAGATCCACCTGGTAGACCTCGTTGCATCAGGTCTTGTTGAGGACCGAGGGCGAGCTTGATGTGACTTTCGATTGAGGAAGGTCACTCAGTTCGAAGTACACGACAAAGTACGCGCAGGGTCTTAATCACGTCGATCACGAAAGTCGCATTTTAATTTCGCCCCCGAACTTGACCAGCTAAAAATGGCTAAATGGAGGTGGTTGAAACAGTTGAGATGGACAATCTTGAAGCCGTCATACTTGTTCTAGCGCTGGCTGGTGTCGAATTTGGACTTGACGAATTAATACATTTGTGCGTAGAAGTGAGTGTCCCCTAAGCAAAATAGCAGAAATCAAGTTAGATGATGAGGTGTTTCAAGCATACATAGTGTAGCCAATTATTTCTAGATGCGTACGTGTATGCCTAGTATACTGGCCAGGCCTTTGCAAGTGTCGACGTGAGCAAGCGTGACTTTCTTACTACAGCAGCTACGCAATCCCTCTTCACACTGTCGGCGAGCTGCATACTTCAAAAGTGCCATATTGAAGACTGCGCGAGCGGTCTAAGGAAAATCACAAAGGTTAGGGGCCTTTACTTCCCTACTACGAGTCCTGTACTTCCCACTACAGGGCTCGGGTGATGCTGACTTCTGCCAGGCCTGTTGTCGAGGGTTGAATTCATACCTTGACTTTTGCACTGCTCTACACACATATGTGAAAAGGGTGGGCAAACTATCGGAAGACGGTGGCGAAGCGTCTGGCTGAAAATATTCACTTTGGTGGTAGCCTATGGATTACAGCCATTACTTCCTTTGTGCAGTAGGATTGCAGTGCAGCACTATTTGCCCTCATGCTTTGCACTTTTTGCCCAAGGGTCAATGCAGCGGAAGTGACGAATCGGTGACGAGCAGACGTGGATGATGAGAGGTTCACGCAAGGTTCGCGAACCTCTGACGTGCCTCTCATTTATCCCTCCCTCCCCCGCGGGTATGATTGAGTAAGCGCATGCAGCGCAGGTCCGAGCAGCAGCAGCAGCACCTACAGCGGGTGCAGCTGCAGCAAGGACTCCGGGACCAGCAGCAGGACCCCGTAGAGAGACCCCCACTCGTGCGTGCGCGTGTAGCACAGAGATTTTGCGCGCTGTCATATTAAAAGGCGAGCGCGCGCACGCACCCGCGTGCTGCAGATACAGCAGAGAGACCCACCAGGACTGCGCGCGCGCCGGCAGCGGATAAACCCACGCGGCCAAAGAGAGGTGCGTAAGTCGCGCGCCAGAACTCGAAGGGGGGACATTGACGGAGTGCAGCGAGCTCAGGAAAACGCTTCACGCACCGCATTGTGCACAGCAGTGAGCTTGGTTGCTCCAGAACACAACAAATGTCTTGGAAGTGAGACTTGTCAGAGTGCAGACGTCTGGCAAAGGCCATGGCCTCAAGCAGAGGAGGCGGAGGAACCAGATGTCAGGAGTCTTGAGGCTCTTCTCTCCGTCGTTCAGGCCCGTACTCAGGCACTTGGGCGTCCAGAAGGTAAAAGACTTTCCACCTTCTTCTCACTGGCCACATGTGTTCATAACATGAAGTATTTGTACCAAAGCACATTTTTGATCTCTGGTCAGGACCCTCACATAGTGTTTGGAGTCCTTGAATTCCTGGTAGAAGTTGCTCACCTGCTGCCGCAGCAGAGCAAGGCAAGCATGACGAAATTGAACGATAGAACAGAGAGAGAGAGAGAAGTACTTGGAGCTTTTGGACGAAAATGTTAGAACTTGACAGATGAGGCTCGTCGCAATTTCTGCTCTCAGCTTGCGTGTAATGGATGCCAAGAACACATACGTGTGGTGACAACTGGCACAGCTCAGCCTCAATTCGTCCAAGTTCCTCATGTGCACCACGGACGCCACAATTTCGGTTTCCGACGCATGCGTGTGTGCGTTCGTCATATTTACACACCCCTGCACTTTAACCACATACGATCGTCTGCCACTTGGACGCTCTCTCAGCCATCTTGAGCGTCGAAGCGTCATGGGTGTGTGTGAGCTTTCGGTCTGAGCATTTCTTGCGTTACAGGCGAGGATGAAGAAACAAAGAAAATCGATACTAAGGACGCGCAATGTTTATATTCGCTCTATGCTGACTAAACTGACCAAATCCGTCTACTCGAGAGACCTCGCAGAGGCGCATGAGTCAGAGGGGGTTAATCAATAATGGGCAAGAGAAGAGAGGGGGTTATTAAGTAGTGGAAGTCATGCAGAGTGAGAAAAAAATCGGCTTGTTAACAGTACTTATATCTAGGTAGCAATATGTATATAAAGGTTGTACTTGCGGTGGACCCCAGACTACTTTGATGATCAAAAGTATGTTCATGAGATAGCAAATCTTAAATGATACCCAAGTGTGCATTTCTGCACGTAACGGCAGAATCACCGCAGCTTCATGCAGAAAGTTAATTTGCTTTCACGGTTTGAAGAGCAAATTTTGTGTCCAGTTTAGTGGGATTTTCAGGAAGAAGAAAAATAGTTTGCACTTGATGGCTGCGAGGCTCAAATGACACTGGACATTCGTGGAAAAATCGTCCATAGCTCGACGGTCTCTAAGTAGCGGACAAAACTTGTGTGCATTAGATTGGGCACCTCTATAAAGGTGTGTGAGGTGGGCTGGCCTGCCCATTCTAGGGCAGAGATGATCTCGGCCAATGAGTGAAGTGTGTGATTCACCTATAAGTCCGGCCTCGATCCCAGTACACAGTGTGAGGCCAATGCAATGCTCCCCACGGACCCTCAAATCTTGTCTGGTCTCGTCCGAGGTCACCTTTCCTGGTGAGTCACGTAGCGATGACCGTCGAGGCAGCACAGCCATGTTGACTGGGCACCAATGCCTTTTGTTGCTTGCTTCCCTCCTTCTTTTCCCCAAAATTCGCAAATTCTCTTTCTTAGTCTGGAGACTTGCAGAATGATCCTTGCCAATTCCACCCTCTGTCAGCTCCACCACTAAGAAGGCTTGTCTGTTGAAGAAACCTGTTCTTAGTCCATCCACCAACGTTATGGCCCATTATCACGGTGTCTGCAGCCCCCTTTGCGTTGTGGGCGTCGGCTTTATTTTCTGAGAGATGCGATGGCCACCAAACCTCATCATCATTGGTACTGAGCTTAGAAGTGAAAGCTTAGAGCAAAGGGTGGGGCTCTCAACTCATGCACAATTAGCCTGATTGCAATAAGGCAAAAAGCCTCTTTTTTTAAAAAAAAAATGGAAGAAGAAGAAGAAACAGAAATTGGTACTTGAAGAATGTGGCAAATGCGATATCGCATGTCAGATTCGCAGGCGAAACCGACGGTTTTTCACGAAATTTGGGGGGAGGGGGGTTAATTAGAGCGTAAACCGTAAATACTGCGAGAGGAACTTCATTCCTCATCTCGTCTCATAAAGTTCAGCCTGGGCGAAGAAGCGGTCGAGAGGCAATGTAAATTAACTCGTTTTATTGCGTAATTACCTTGCTCTCATACAAATTGCAGAGCTGACGCAGACCTTAAAAGACCATTATGATCGAGGCTGGCAAAATTATCGCATGAGGAAAAAAGGGACGTCGCCTTGTGTCAATTGCACTTCCCTCTTCTCTCGTCACTCGGTTGCAACGTCAAACCTTGCACGTCTCGGTACAGTAGGTGGCAACTGCATTCTTGAGGCGTTCATTGGCACAGGGTGTAGCAACATTGCTGGCCCCTCCAAGAGTCAAGCCCCACCTCCCCATGCGTGCGTGCCTTTCATGCATATGTGTGTCTCAAAGTCAGGGTTGCCAAAACCCTGGGCCTGACTCAAGTCTGGCGAAGAACATTTTGACGACAGCGTAAATCAGACAGGAACATGGAACATGGAAAAATAACCCTGGCTGCTTAGGCAGAAATCAATTTTATTGCAACCTGTAGCTTGCATGCATTTATGCATGGGCGGGCGGGATGGCGGAATGCATAGAAATGCCAGCAAGCAGTGCCAAGAAGACGCGGATGACACCAGCCTTAATATATGGCTAAATTACCATAGATAACGCGAGTGATCGATGAAGAAGAGACTAAATTTGCTTTAAGCGTTTGAAAAGGAGAACATTAGGGACATTAGACAGGGCGACCAAGACGAAATAAAGAAAAGGTCTCGACGCACGAAATCTTGCTTCTTCGTGACCAATCCATAACTGAGTGGGTGAATTTTAATTGATTCTCCTTGGCATAATCAACATCCTTGGCAGCAACGAAATTTTTGTTAAAAAAAGGGAAGGCTAATAACATTGCGACCAAAAAAAACCCCACCGCAACGACAACAACCGACACCAGTGCCATGGCATAATAAGATTTTACTATGGATGTCTCGGTGGATTCAAGCTCTCAAGGCTAACGATGGCTGCTGCCTCGTTATTACGCACGTTTAGCGCATGCACTCTGTAAGTATGAATGATCTACACCCGCACGCGCGCGGGCATGAATCTTGGTCGCACTAAAAAGCGTCGACGTCTGGCTGAAGCGCCGTAACAAAAGCCGAGGGTTGGACAGGCAAGCAACAGTGTTGAGCTTGCTCAAAGCGGATCGGTCCTTGCCAAGCCCACACCACAGTCACTTATGGCTGGACCACAAGCTGTGTGCACACGTTCAGGGGCAGGAAAAGCCGCAAAAAAGCAGCCAAGACGGTGACCATAGCTCTTAACACACCTTCACACTATATATAGTCATTAAAACAGGCTGGAATCATGCCAACTAAGAATGCAATCTTGTCGAGTACACAACTCCCCAGACGACTCGAGAGCTTCTCACAGGCTGTGGTAGTGTAAAAAGTCATGTACGTGTGTCCTACAGGATGCGTTCTATTCGGCCTCCTGCAGAAACTCTCCTCCATTACGTGACTGCTTGACTGACGTCATTTTTCGCAACCAATGTCAATGACTCAAGTTTGAATGGAAACTTCCCTCCTTGGCACAGGAAGCAGAAAAGTGAGACAATTGGAATTCACTGGAGGAGGTTGCAAAACCAGAGGGCGAATCAGTTGCACTCTGAGGGGGGGGGGGAATGCATAAAATGAGACGTTGATCATGTATGAACAGTAATTGCACCGCAGAACTGACTCTTTTAAGTAAATTGAGCCGGACTCCACTTTTGGCTCATTTTCTTTCCATGAGTGTAAAGCAGTGGGTGAGAAAAGAGAGCAATTCGGCATCCAGAAGAAGGTGTTTTACAATGGAGTCTCCACTTGGTGCTGAAGATGATCTTGCGGCAGTTGTCAAGGCTGGTCAATGCCAGAAGCACCCATGGCAGTCTGTCTGAAGCCAAATAAGACGCCCCCTGTGTGTCTGCATGTCTGCACACCGTGTGGCCGGTAGCCCACTCAACGTCTACCTGGCACAGTATTAAAACTCGCTGGAGGTCAGTTTACGGAGAAGAATTGTATTATTGAGCCGCTGGCGCTGACGTCGAACGTACGCGAGGTCTGGACGTCCATCCAGAAACTGCAGCGCAGCTGTAGGGAAAGGAAGAAATTCAAGGCAATTTCAAAGGTAACATTTCTCCTCACAACTGCGGTTCAAAATGTGTTGGCAATATCAGGCATACATGCGCCAGATTATAGTTAATACGCATGATTGCACGTGTCTGTCATACTATGAATATGCTGCTGCTGTTACGTCACTTTTCTTAAAACTGTGTCTGTCTATGTCGGGAGATTCAGCCAGAGAAGTTCACCCAGCCAGAGTTGGTGCCAATAAGAGGACGCGTCAACGTGTGTACCAAAAAAACCCTCTCTAAGCAACGTCTTACGTACAGTGGGACTGCAATAAGCGATTCCTTGCCGAGTAAATTGAAATCGCAAAACCAAAAAACCTTGAACTTAGTTGACTTAAAATTATGCTTTTGCAACCTTTCAAAGCTTTCGTACATATTTCGCTGTTCAGTGAACTACAGATGAGCATCTTTTGAAGAATAAACCTATCCCATTTGGTGCATTTACTCCAGAGTTCTGGTAGGAACTGAAACAAAGCTGACTCGGTCGAACGAGATCCCGCTGTACTTGCTGCAGGTTCGTCCAAAAGTGATACATTGGACCCACATCAACAATTTATGATGAGCGGAGGCCCGGAGAAGAGTACCCTTGAAGTCATGGCATGAGTTGTGACTGCAATAACGCGTACAGAGTCTTCAAAATTAGGCCCCCATGAATAATGTGGCCATAAACAAAAGAAGAAGAAAAATCTTTTGTGTGTTTGAAACGTTGGCAGAGACTCCTCGTCAGAGATCCCTTGTGGTTTTTGCAAAGTAATGTCAGGAATGACAATGGAGGGAAGAGGTCAGAGGAAGATGTTTGATCTCAGTACACGAGGCTGCTGAACAGCAGCAGCCTCGTCGAAGTGCTCTTGAAGGGCATCATCTTATGGCACGACGAAGTCAACACCGGAAGGATATGTTTGGAAGCCAAGATCTGGATAGATCTCGCGACGTTGCCCTTGCGGCAGCCATGGAGGCTGAGGTCAAGGACAGCTCGACCAGGTTCAGGCTGGCCCAGAAGACGCGCACTCTCTCGCTCTCTCTCCCTAAAGTGGAGGCAAGATTAGGATGTGATCGACTTTTTAGTTAATCTATTTTGTGCTAAGTGAGTTCACAATTCGCCTCGTGAAGAGACTTCAACTCTCAGGAGCAGGCAGAAGTTGGGGAAAAGCCGGGATGAGTACGTGGATGGAACAGCTTCTTCAAGATCACCAACCTCCGCTACCTCCATGCGTTTTATGTTGGCAATCCTTGGGGACTAGTAAAAAGGTGCCATTTACGTGATTGTCAAGATCATTTAGCAGATTATGGCTCTGAATGACGTTGAGCCTTCCTCAACTTGACCAGCTCCAATTACAGAGGTCTCCGCGTAATCGACACTCGGATCATCGGGATTTCCGGTTAAGGGGGGGATTCATTTTGGAAGACAAACCTCTCACGAGTACTTCATAGCTCCTTTCCGGTAGGCAGCATTTTTTCCGAGTGACCCCAGTTAAGTGTGGATCACTGTAATGAGTGACTCTAAATCTCTTATGTACACTGTTTGTTGTTTGCTAGACAGTCTCCATGCATGGATATTATGAACCTCGTCCAGTGTGACCTCTGAAACGATTTTGGCTGGCCTCCGCAGCCTGGATGAACAGGAAATTTGAGGCTGTTGTGACGGCCGACGGACGGTAGATTGAAGCTCAACTGCGAAACGATAATGCTGGTGAAACGAGTTGCAGTGCAGCTCGGTGATGCTGAACAGTGGCACTGCATTTCAGTCATATCACGACCGACTTTGATACAACCAGAGGTAGGGAAGACATCAAACTGTGTGAGCACCAGGCAGCTCGCATTTGTTTTCCGGACTCTCCTGAGGAAGATGACAAGAAAAGTGAGTGCCAAGAACGATCTTCTTGGCATTCTGGCACCCCGCAGCGTCCTGACATGACCGTGTCATTTCCAAAATTGAAATTTCTTCCGCGGCGATGGCACCACCTCCGCCTGACGAGGGGAAACTCGTGCATTCTGGCGTACGAGAGAAAAAACTACAGCAGAGCTGCCACAGCTGCAGCTGGAGTCATCTCACGCACTCGTGATGCACAAGGAGCAGAGCATGTCTTAATCTCGGAGCCGGCGCAAAAACCACCTTTGCACGCACGCACGCACACATAATCGCCGCTGAAGAATGGGTGGAAAATGGCCTCATGACGCACGCAAAAAAGAAAAACAACCGTGACTGGTGACGCCTGTGGCGCTATCATTCCACCACTAACTCCTTCCCATTGGAGGTCATCATGGTTACTTCTGTGATGTCATGCACAAGCCTTTCACGGTAGTATGAGGGGCTTAAGATTTGCTTTCAAATGATCTGATGTGAGTTCGTCGAAAAATTCGATCTTATGGGTCAAGGTTTTTTTTTCTTCTGACACTCACACCCTTGCGTGCGAACATACGTACAGGGTGTAGCAAAGTTGATTGCCCAGAACATTCAGGTGGAAGGAACCGGCTTTTTTTACATTCTTCATGCTCTGATATTGTTTTGTCCATATTTACTGAGGCTCCACGTGGGCCCAACATCTTGGCGACCCTGACTGCCAGTGACAGGAACTACTCACATGATTCTGGCACCAAAGCACTATACGATGGCCCCGCATCCTGGCAACTCTGACTTCGAGAGACCGTAACGGAGCAGATGAGGAGTACTTGTGAGAATGCAGAGCTCGTTTTGGCAACCCTGACTTTGCGGTACCTTCAAAAGAGAAGCTCATACGAGCTAGTGGGACTTGATTATTGGAGTGGCGCTACTTCGCTCTGCCCTGTACCGTCGTACATATGTACGCACGCATGTGAGGGGGAGATGAACCCCCTCCCGAGCGCTCTCTGACGCATACATGACGTCTTTAGATATCTTGACATCTACGTACACGCAGAGTCGGCGTACCCAAATTCACCTAAGATAGGTTGTCAAAGAGGCACTCTTATATGCGCAGCGTCTTTGAAAAAAAAAGGACACTCATTATGACGCAATCAAGCCCGGGTAATGGGCTCTAAAACCCAGCTAGCGTTCCTGAGTAATTACAAGATGCAGCCTGATGCATGCAAATATGTGGGTGCCATGGTTAAAGTGATCCTGAAGCAAGGGTTTGATTCTTCCAGCTGATAAAAGCATACACATGGGAGTAAAAAACTGAACATATCCGACTGCAGGTACCAATTGACCTTGGAACCTGATGTCTTCCTCTGCTATCCATGTGGGAAAAATTTTAATCGTAGCTACGGGCCATATTGTCCTTGAATATGAACTCGCCAAAATGTGTCAGGACATCGTCATATCCAATATGTCCACTATTATACGATATAGTCGCAGAAAGGTTACTGCATGACGTTAAATGCATCTACGCTGTCGCAATTTTCGAAATGTCTTGCATCAATGAAGTCAGCATACGCTCTGGGATCATCGAGGAGCCGGTCATCACTGAGGACAAGGTCGAGTCCTACTTGAACTAGACCAAAGTGGCAAAGCTCCATTATGACTGACTGGTGCTTTTAAAGTCAAGCTCGATGCATATTCCGTGATTTGGTATTCACGGTAAATGTCGATGAGTCACTAATTACTGTAATTCTGAAGAGCAACGACACCATAATTATGAATTTTACGCCCATTTGCGGCATCGTTAGGTTCCCGGACATGCTTATTCCACCAAGTCACAATTGGGCTGCTGACGCACCGTTGTGACCTGGATACGGAACAACTGCCGTGTTATGTTCTTTATTGCACGGGCGACACAAACGGTAGGCCTGCCGGCCCGCTGGCCTGCCGGCCCGCCGGCCTGCAGGCCCGCGCACCCGCTCCATTGACAGGGGCATCCGTCTATGTTTTGGGCAAGTGACGACTGGTACGACAAAGCGTTCGGCCTGATCTTGTCCTCCCGGTGTCTGACAGTGGCATCTGAGATCGCCAATGGGATTCTTTCTCGCGTCCTGAGCATCGTAAGAGATGGCAAAAACATCTTGCTGACACATTGCCGACCTTGAATAAGGACGAAAGTTGCGTCAGTTGCGTTCAGGCCTTGGTTAGGCCTCGATTAATTGGGCAGATGGAGATGCTTAAGGGTAGCTGAGCCAAGCGAACCCCAAAATGGTGCTTTTGACTCGAGATGAGGAATTGTTTTCAGCTGTCGCACCCATTGGGTTCTGCACTGAAGTGCTCTGCTGCAGGGTGATCTCATTCCTTTTGGCAATTTTGGGAACTGCACATGCAATGCTGATATCAATTCAGTTTCATGTAAAATGCAACCCCAGTTTTTTACTGCACCTCCCAAATAAGGGCTACAGCTTTGCACAAGGTGACCCAGAGACAAGGGATTCAAGAACTGCACCTTGCTGATCAAAGGAGCCTTAACTTAACGTCTTAGTTATCAAAGAAGACTTTTCTTAACAAATTGGGACTTGGTGAGGTGGATATTTTCAAAAATTTGCCATTTCTCGATGTTTCAACCACCCCACCCCAAAGTACCTCTACACATGTTGGATGTGTGTTGGAAGCCTGACAACTTTCTGCAAGTATTAAAAGTTGTTAACTTCAACTCTACTCAGATATCAATGTTGGAGGTGCATCTCCCAACACTGCCGAAGATCAGATCAACCTGCTGGGCACGTGCATGATCACTGTGGACTCAAGTACAGTGAAACCCGGATATAGTGACACAGTTTGGCCAAAGTGAAATTGTTGCTATGAGGGGGTTGTCACTATACCCGGGTGGCAATCCTAAAAAATAAAAAAATGGTTCTTCAGTAGTTTGTCACTGTAGGCGGGGTGTCACTGTACCCGGGTTTCACTGTACCGTAAGAGGACAAGTGGGAAAATGGGAATGTTTTCGTCTGACCACGAGTTGTCTCAACGATTCACCTGACTTCATCCGCCTGACTGAAGTGACCGGATGTCCTACAACGCTTGACCTGTTCATGGACATATTCAGCGTGCAGCTGGCAGAATATCTCCTCGTCCTTAAAATAACACCTATTTTAAGAGGCTCATTTAGAGGAGGATTTACAGCATACCTTTTTTAACTCTCCTCCAAGCTCAAGTTTATTCCAAGCTCAAATTTAGCCAATGTCACGCATTTGGATTCTCGACGGAAACCGTTTAGGAGAGAGAGAGAAAGAGGGAGGAAAGAGAGAAAGACAGAGGAAAGAGAGAGAGAAAGAGAGGAGTCGTTCCTGAGATTGCTCTTGACAAATCGCTCTTCGTGCTGGAGATGGAAGGAGATCTTCTTCACCGACGACGCCGATGACGAGATGAGGTCTGTCTGTCCATCTGGACCCCCGCGGGGCCCTTCCAGGGGCCTTCCCGGACCTGATTTGAGGCCAGGAAGTTCGTTTAGTGAGTCGAGGCCACGATGAAGTTGAACTCTATCATTTCCACCGTTTGCTCGTCTTCTCACTCCCTCCACGTTCACATCTTCCTGCAAGAGGAGTCCTTTGCCAGCCAATTTTCCTCCACCGCTCGCTCTCTCAGCTGTTTTTGTATCTTCTGAATCACAAAATTTGAAGGCAATTTTTGCTTCCACTATGCAGTCATCAAATCATGCGTTCTTGAAATGAGTTATGGCGCATTATGAAGTAAGCACGAGATTTTTTCCCATCTCCACGAAGCAGAACTTGCGGGACGTCGGGGGGGGGGGGGTAATGGGATGAGATGGAGGGTTAGGACTACGGGAACTTTTCGCCCATTACTGTCTCACTCTTCTGTGAGCACGCATGAGGTTCAGACGCGATTCCCCGAAGAGAAACCGCACATGTTGGGTTTGTTCTTGCATAATTGATATTTTACGCTTGAATTTGGCTCCAAAGTCTGCATACAGTTGGGGGGTTTTTTCGCTTAAGGTTTATGCATAGTGAGAGGCGCCTTCTGGTGTTGATTTCTGTGTGACCCAAACGTAAACACAGGTAAAACTTTGGGGCTTTTACTCCATGCAAAGGATGAAAAAATTTTTATAGGCCCCTTTTTTACAAGCTGCTTCGTCCCCGCCACCAGTCAAAGTGCTCCTTCCCTGACTGGCCCACGTCTGTGCACCAGAGCACTTATGCTTCTTGCTCGCGTGCTGTGGGGTGTAACAAAATTGAGTCCACCTCCGAGAATCAAGTCTCACCAGCCCATATGCGATTATCACATGTGATTATGACGTACATGATAAAATAAGTCTCACGTGCTCACTCAAGTGTTGTTCAGCTTGTCTCTCCACGTCAGGGTTGCCAAAGCGTTCAAGCCTAAGTAGAGCATCTTGGACGCAAAAATACAGGCCCCTGTTTGTATCTCTCAAAGTCAGGGTTGCCAAGCAGTAGGGCCGAGACGACGGCACACTTCGTCAGAGTGGAAGGAAAAACGTAGTAATAACAAGCTTTCGACTAGACTTCGGGTTTTCAATTTCGTTACACCTTGTACCACACCAGGAAGGAATTTTCTCAGCACTACCTGGCAGTCAGAAAGTCTGCTGTAGTCCTATCGGTTGCTCCGTCTGGTCCGGACCTCACAAGCCTAAATTACCTGAGGGCCCCATGAACTCGTTCGCCCGGAGCGGAGTGACCTGGAGGAGGAGTAGAAGAGAAAACCCGACGCTTCGAACTGCTTTAAGGCTGGAGGATGCGTGAGAGGCAAAGTCAATCGAGTTGACTTCCACTTTAGTACAGTGTGCACTATGGACATGAACAGTTAGAAGGAGTAAGTCTTTGTGCGTATATGGAAAAATGTGCTTGCTTAATGACGCACCACTTTGTCCCCCTGAAGTGTACATACGCGCGTTGAAGTCTCGCGATAGCCACTTTATAAAGTGTCATGAGGACGCCATGAATGTGAGTACGTCCTGGTCAAGGACCAAGACCCCATTCTGCTGATCAGGCACAAGCACAAGACCTTTGAGAACCTAAGCTTCTTTACTGATCCTTCTCACTCCAGCGGTGGTTCTTCTCCTCATTTGGTCTAGACTGCTCATAAATTCATATTCCATGGATTTCCTCAACGTGGAGTCTCATCAGTGGGGTGAATTTGCTCGTAACCATGGGGGGTGTCGGTAAACACAATCCAATCAGGCCTCTGCTCTAATGACGACCCTATCGAATAATTGACGCTGGGGCCTGCGGAGGCCTGCGGAGGCCTGCGGAGGCCTGCGGAGGCCTGTGCTTGTGTCGTTGCGCTGGCCCGTGATGATGGAAGAAGGATACAAAGGAGTGACTTATGTAGCGAGATAAACTTACGTAGCCCTGCGGTAAAGCTGGATGCGCGGATTCGCACGCACTTTTATGATGATCACAATTTCTTGTCGGTAAATCTGAATCTTGTCGGCGTCCAAACTGGTGGACGTGACTTACATGCCGGTGGACGACAAAATGGATGTCTGGCCCGCCTACATCCTCGGCTGATGCGAAAAGGTGCTTTTTTCAAGGTTCTTCGCCTCTTGCAATAACTTAAGGATTTCACTGAAGAAAAAGAGGCCCAAAAGGCCAGTGTCTATGGGCAGTTTTCACATAAATGGTTTGCAACATAAGGCCTGGCGGGGACAACAGAAACAAGGTGAACAAACAATTTCCTCCAGCCATTTCCAGGACTCTTCGCCTTTAAATACTGTCTTTTTGTGCTTTTTGTCTCTCGCCTTGTTTAGAATGACTACGCATCCTCCTGACTCGAAGTCAAAAGCGCGCAGAGTAAAACGGTTTTTTAAAAAGAATAAATAAGACTTGTTCCAGCCATAACTACCATGCCTCAGGTGAATTTCGCATCCCGACGAAACAAAATTGCCGTTTTCAAACTGATGCACTGCATACACTTCTGCAAAAGTTTGGAAGCCAACAATATTTAGATCTTCCCTTGTTGTCAAGCCAGAAAATGACTTTTAAAGAGACTTCGGCTTGTCTGTAAGTCCGGATTAGTCCTAGGCGACAGACAGTGTGTGGATAAAGTGGTGCAACCTGGCGCCAGAGCTCAAGCACCTTGACTGTGTTATTCTAGGGGTCCACCTTGTGCGAGTGGGACTACAACCGCATGTTGGTGGAGGCCTTGGTGAGGATTCTCTGTATCTCTCAAGCTTCGTGGTCTTGACATGAAAATGGAGCATTGTACCACATGCGTGTGTGTGCGTGTGTGGGTGCTCGCGCGTGTTTTCAATATTTCAAATACCCTCTTGGCTGTGCTCATCGCACAGTGAGGGGTAAGGAGAACAAAAAGTCTGTTGCTGCATTACAATGAGATTCTTTTGACAACTTAGCATTTTTTTTGCCCCCGAAGAGCAACCTTTGCACAAGCACTTTTGTCATCGCTTCACTCTTTTGAGCGTCTCATCTATCACGTAAGACCCCACATAATTCTGTCAGCGTCTGCAGCAGGAACAACAATGACAGCAACAACAACAGCGGCGGCCGCCCAGACATGCGCGAGTTCGCTGTAGTAGCCGTTACAAGCACTGCACTTGTCGCAAGTCATTCTCGTCTACTCCATGAAGCTGTTGAGCCCTGGCAGACAGTGGCAGCACTGTCACATGTAAAGGTTAAACGCGTCTTAAGGGGTGGCGTCGACCAACTCAGCCCCCCGTCAAGGCTTCATGAGGAAGACACTTTGTAAGGGAGAGAATGCAAATTGGGCCGTCCCATTCTTTATCGAGCCAACCATAAATTCAAGGGCGGAGGAAATTTTTGCACGCATAAACACCGTTGCTTGCTTAGCTCGCACGAAATCAATATGCTATTGAACTGCTATGGGAAGAGAGGATTCATTTCTTTTTACGATAGCATTTTGTGCTCAAGGCTGTGCATGTCTGGCAATAGCAATCAAGTTTACAACTCTCCGCATCCTGCCTCTTCAGGGGACAAGTCTGACTTTCAAGTGGGATCACTTCGTGCAATCTGGCGACAAAGCAAGTGTGAAGTTGTACCTTTCATAAGCATAATTTTCAAGTAGGATTGGGATACTAGTGAAGGAGGCTTCTACTGGGACTCTGAGATGCCCAAGCACTGCCTCAATATATGGGATCATCTTGGGTCAGAGTCAACTAGGCCCAAGCGGCCAAGCCAAATTGATACTGACTGGTGCTGGTGTTAGTTCTGGTAGTGAGTGCTCAATCAATACTGTCATTCGGATGCTTTATAACTACAGTGGTCCTCGTTTATACCGGATATGACGACATTTGTGGTTTATACAGACAATTTCCTACGGTCCTGATTCCATAGCAAGTAAAATGCCTTGAATGCCTCAACATTTCCCCCCCGATCAAACTGACGATTCTACACTTTGGGGGTGAAAAAGGAACTTTTTCCTGGACAATTTGACATCAGGCATAAGTTTTGCCTAATCTCTCCATGACTTAGCATTCAACATTCAATACTGACGCTTCAATACTGAGGGCACTTTCAAAATACAGCAGATCCATCACCTACGAATTCAGCTGTGCCACTAATAATTCTCCAGAGGTACCAACCAACACTCCGGATATACCTGCAATTTCTCCTGGTCCCAAGGTTGCCGGTGCAAGCCTTGGCAACCTTGGCTTTTCTGACATGCATATTCACTATAGTCAGTCACGGTTGGGCTGCTGACGGACCATGGTGACTATATGGAATAACTACTGCATGGACATGCGTAAACAATGCTTGCAGACGATAGAAATAGAATTGTTGATATCTCAACAACCTATGACTTCGTCTGTTAACGGGAGTGCATACACGGCAATTGCTGACAGCTCTCCTAACGCTGTAGCTTTAGGTCATACTAGATCAATAGATTACTTCGTTTTGAAGTAACTGTCCTCGTGCTGCACTGACCCACTGTGAGTGTAGGTGGTGGCTACGCTCTGCACGTATGCTCAGCTGAACTTCATCTGCACACTGAAGGTGGTACATTCATCAGGTGCTTGAAGTCAGCATGTAAAGACGACTGTGCATGAGATTTGCCGTTGCGTGGTCCGAAAGTGCTCTGTGATCCCCAGACGCAACATACTGTATAATGCGTACTGTACAATGCATACTGTACATCCAAGTACGTACTGCAAAAGTATAAGCAACTCTGGGTGAGGGACATCAAGTGCAGACGGTGGAACCAATGAGCATAAATACGTACCGATAAGTTATCGATTTGATACGCGCTATATAGATCCACAGACCTTCTTTTACACTTCCTCTTTGCTCGCATGGCTGACTTGGTTTCATACTAGGTGAAGCATGAAGGAGGTGAAGAAGAAAAGCAAGAAATAGTCAGAGGGTAGATAGTAGTGATGGGCTCGAGTTCTCAATCGAGTCAAGTCGGGCAACTTTTGTCGATTTTCATACAGTTTTGCAGAATTAATTCAACTCTCACGCACAATCTGGTCAACAATAAGAGCTCGACTGCAGTGTCCGCGTGATGACCGCGACTACAGCCAAGCTGGCCTTGGCAGGTGACAACCCCGGTCTCTGCATCACACAACTTGGTCTCGAGCTGCCCCGCACCGATCGATCGACACTCTTCAATCGAAACTGAAAGAAAACGATTCTTGCGCTCTTGGCAACACAGTTTCGCACAGAGTCGAGAAGAGGCCAATTTGGCCGCAGTCACATCCTTCTGGCAACCCTTTGTTGTCATCGAGCTACCGTAAAGCCCGAATTGGATGAGAGCCCGACACTCGAAATGGGGCCCCAGGCCCATCTCTAGTAAGTCATTAGCGGTAGCCGTGTTGATAAGAAAAAAACTCTAGGTTTGTGGTAATCAATTATGCCTCCAAGGACAAGCAGAGCAACCGTCTTGAGGCTTCATAATTGTTTCGTGATGAAGTTGGTGGATGAGAGGTACGACGAGCAGTGCGCGCGCCTCCTCGTGGCATGCGGGTCCCTAAAGTAGGTCGAGCTCAGGGCAATTGACTGTTCAAGGTGTGGAACAAACCCTTTTTGTGCCGTTCTGTGCTTCATCACCTGAGTCTTTGAAAAAGCCATGCATCCAGGTTGTTGCGGAGATCTAGACGCGCATACCGAACTAGAACCTCGACTCTGGGAAATGCATTTGGAAGGAGGGAAAAAAGCTCACATCGTTGCAAGTCTTGAAGCGTTTGGCGCACACGAATGTGTCTTCCTCGTACAGCTGATGCAAGGGCAAATTGTCTCTTGCTGCACCAGCATTTGTGTCCTATGTGCGCGTGCGAATTTGATCGACATCTTGCCTGACGCATTTCGCCATGCTGATTTGAGGCGCGATTGCCTCCATACGAGGCCTACATGAGGCCTACCAACACACAAAAAGGGAGCACCAATTTAGAGCAAGATTAATCACTGAGGCGGGTCTCAATTTATGTGACAGCACCCTGTTATAATTAGTTGATTAGAGGAAGCCACAGGCGCCGGAGAAAAAAATAAATGAGGAAGGACCTTTCGGCAACACGACATCAACGGGATGGAGGGAAAAATTGGACTCGTTACGACAGATTATGGCAGAGCATCCATTACAAAGTATCTGCAACAGCCACGACACGAGCCTGGGTTGAGCAGTTGTGCTTTATCTGCTGATTTATCACGTCCTCCCCAGCGTGACAGAAAAGGAGAGAGACAAATAAATGTACATGCATAACACGTACTACAGGGTGGGCCACAACAAGAGTCGTGTTGCCCACCTAATCCAGCCATATGCTACAGGACGGGCACCAGTAGTACCCTGACCAAAGTCGAGGCTCCTGCGTATGAGATCTGAAACCTGGCACACTTGGAACAGAAGACTCCAATTGGACTAGCATCAAGTCAGGTGAAGGCTGCTCATCCCACCTTTGTGTGCTGCTTGGTGACTTTTTCAGTCGTTCCAGCGTCGCGTGGGCTCAACAGATGGATCCCAATGACGCACTTGACAGTGAACATTTCGAAACATGGCCAGAAAAGGGTTAAAGGAGAGAAACGAAGGGAAGGTGAAGAGGAAGTAGCTTCTCCTCACCGCCTGCGCGCACCTGGTCCACCTGAGGAGGGCATCAACCATTCTGCTATTTCTGGTCCAGGTTGAAAAAAGTCATATTTTTGAATCTCTTCCATACATTTCTACGCAGGCTGCGTCAGTCAGCAGAGAGCTTATGTGGACGTTGCTTTTGCTCCAGTCGTTAGCACATACGGCATGCAGATACATTGTGTAACGTATAATATTCTGCTGTATCGTTCGTCAGTCGATCCCTTGTTTGACGACCGCCACTGCTGCATTTCCTGTCCCTGTTTGTGGACCCGCACGCACGCGCGCACGCACGCACATGTCGCTTTACCCATTGCCTCCTGCACCAGAGACAATGGATGCAACGACTTCATGACTCTCTTTGAATGAAGCTTCACTCATCGTCTCAAGTGATCATTTGAGACGCGCTGACTCTTTCACAAAGCTCGTTATTTCCTGGCATGAATAATAAATATGTGTACTCACTGGAGGGGCCCTAAACAGAAACAGGAAGAAGTTTCCTGTTTCAACGAACCGTCGTAGGTTCTGTCCTACATTTTTGACCTTTCACGCGAGCGCGAGACAAAACTACCCAGATTTTTTGCCTCCCCCCCCTCCCCCGGTATCCCCGTCTCTGCTGATGAATGGAAGGTGGAAGGTGCAAGGCCACAGCGAGGCCGCCAAGACGAGGCCGAGGAGGGCGAGGCAAGGCCAAGACAAGGCCTAGGCACGGCCTAGGCCTTATTCTCCTTGCTCGCTACAGACACAAAGTAGCCTCCTTTCGAAGAAACTCTGTCTGCCATCTGCATGGTTCGTCTAGAAAGATGACATTAAAGAAGAAGAGGCCACTAATGAGATAGTGTAATTGCCAGTCCGAGGAACGCTATGACTCACTTTGAAAAATGTCTGTGGCCGTGACGTGACTTCGCTTATTTTTCCTTCTTCCTGGGCTAAAAGCGTTTTGAAGAAGCCTCACGAGTAAATAGTGGAAGAACAAAAGCCCCTCTTTTGCTTCGCTGTCCACGTGCACCAATTGTGGTTGAAATCCCGCTTGGAATTCAGAAATTCTGCACAGGAGTCGGAAATTCCACTTAGGATTCAGAAATTCCGCTTCGAATTCAAAAATTCCGCTTCGAGTTCGGAAATTCCGCTCAGGGATGATTATTTTTTGCTCAGCCTCGGGGAAGCAAAAAAAGCACCCGGTCGTTAAAAAGCGATTTCCCCGACCTTGTGAGTCGTTGGCTTGTGTTATTACGTCTCGACTGACGAGGGAGCGGCTACCTGAGCAACATCTCTTCCACTCTGACCCCACTTTTGCGTCAAGTATTTACGCTTCTTTCTCTTCAACAATCTCTTCAGTGCGTGAGAGGTTCTGGTGTCAGCTCAAAAGTCTCAAGGAAGATCCTATGAGGTCGGAAGAAGCGTCAGTCGTGACTTGTTTGAGGCCCAGACTTTTGAGGAAATGTCCGTAGGACTTCAGTTCAGGCAAAATGAAGGAGAAATTCACAGCCTCCCTCAAGAATATTGAGACTGAAGTTTCTTTCGCAACGTCACTACTCGTCCAAGTGCTTTGTTAGGCATTTTCGTTTGAGAAGCTGCTGACAACGTTAAAGATAAACCAAATAAGGCCTCATTCATTGGAGGCCAGCAGACGACCTCTGAACGGTCGTGTGCACGCGCATCCTCTACGATCAGTGGTCTTGAGGCTGTCGTAAAGGCTCCTCCCTCTGGCCTTTGTCGGGTTTTGAAACACTTGGTCCGTAGGGATGGATTCGGGTCGAGCCCGCGAGCCCACAGTCCGAAACCTGTTCGTGCCCAGCCCGCACAGCCTGAAACCCACAAGACTAGCCCGAATTGCTCTAGTTTCTGAGAAATGACAACGGGACAGGAAAAGGAACAGTGCACCATTAATTGGGTGGGTAGTCTTAAGTTCTTGTACATAAACGCACCTTTAATCTTTTACACCTTTTACACCTCTGCCCTTAGTGTCTTCATCAGTATCATATTTCTGACGAGTCATCTTTTTCTTGCAGTTAAAATAAAATACTCAAACCAAAGGTACAGACTCATTGGTCTTCCTATCTACATACGGGTGTTTTCAAACAGTGTGACTTGTCACACCATTCCTACCATGAGTTGGTCAAGATTTGGAATAATCTGTACATAGGTTGGTGTGACACTTTGTCAACTCTGGGTTAGTGGGGAAATTTGGGATTTGAGATCTGAGGCAACCCGAAGCCCGCAGCTTCCCAGCCTGCATAGCCCGAATCCCGCCAAGTGGCGGCCCGATCCATCCCTAACTTGGCCCACGTTCAGGTTTACCACATGATGGTGATGGTAGCAATGGTAAAAGAGGGGAAATTCTCGTTTCATGGCATCCTTTTTTCCGATGAGGTCACGTCGAGTCAGCTTGGATGCAGCAATCATGGACATGTTTACGACGGTGTTCACGTCAAAGTTGCGCACCTCTCCATAGCGTCGTTTAGTGCATTGCCGGTGGTGTGTTTGGTTGTCACGTCGAGGCCCGAAAAATTGCAGTGGCAGAGTGTTAAAGTGCATGCATAATATGCACGTGCATATGCATCTGTGGGCGCGCGCGCACATCTCGCTGTGTGTGTGCACGTATGTGATTGTACAGGAAAAAAGAATGATCGAGCGACCGCTTTAGAAGGCGTCCGACATGAAATATGGCTCTTTCTCTATCTGCTTCTGTCTGTCTCACCTCACTTGTAGCAGATCTCAAATGCAATTTCAGACACACAATGGTGTTCATACTTGTTCACTATTCACG
>JAAUXU010133996.1_pt1 | contig 25060 bp, 32 predicted proteins | sample 7278151 | NCBI WGS metagenome assembly JAAUXU01 (sample SAMN14350113, study PRJNA611818) | marine sediment metagenome | isolation source: surface marine sediment (1.8m) | place: French Polynesia: Moorea | collected 2018-08 | reverse complement strand
GGCCACTTTGAAAAATGAGAGGCACAAGACACACCAGTTCAGGTTGCAAACTGAGTTATGCTGCAAAATACTTCAGACCTTTTTTGTGTGATCAACTGTCATTCTGCAACATAAAATCATTGAATTCAGGGAGATAGATAAGGATGATGAGAGCAGGAATCGCGAGCTAAACCCAGCACACGACTTCTTGGACATAGTATGTACATATGGTGAACTGAGGAGATCAACCATTCGTTTTAAGGACGCAAAGCAGCATAGGCGAATTGTGAATCTTCTTAGACCACCCTGTATAGACTGCACCACCTGTTGATTCCTCACTAAAGTGTGAATAAATCTTAAACCAAGTTAGTAACCTAAACTGATCCCGACAGGTCTAAGCCACAACAAAATGCAGGACTTCTTGGTGTGAGAAAAGTCTATTGAGAACTGAGATTTTCCATTTGTGGCTATCTGAAGAAAAGATCACTGTTATGAAAGCCTTCCTCCCTGCTGCTAGGTGAAGGTTAACTGCTAGGTGCAAGGGTTGACAAGCTGCATGAAGATGTCCATCCCTTGCCATGAGGAAAGCAGTTACTTCTTCAGTAGTCTCTCCCAACCTAATCCCAAATGATGCTGCGCGAGCTCACTTTCTAACTTAACATATCGTAGTGAAGGTGAGGACAATGTTGAGCTTCCGCAATTCATTGTCAAACTTGATGCTGAACTTTTGGTCTCTTCTTTGTCCAGAGGGGCAACAAGTGCTTATCCTTGAGAAGAGGGAGGAACAATCAGAAGTGTCAGGATGCGTGGTCATAAAATACATGGCCAATCTAATTCTTGAACACGGTACTAAAAAGGGCAGAAATGCAGTTCCCAATGACACCTAAAGTGTTCTGACATTCACTATTTTTAAAGATTCGATGTCTCTCAAAGGAAATGGTCAGAATTTCGCCGTGGATCCAACAACTGGCACACCCTGTACAGCAGAGAGTTCCTTCCTTTAGAGTGAGAGATCGGCGCTCTAGTCACGACCACTGTCACTAGACGCCAGTCGCTCTGTGATCCTTGGTAGTACTTCTGTTGCTTCTCTTAGCAAGATGACTACGGTCGGACAAGTCATAGTCTGTCATTGCGATCAGTTCGACATTGAGCGTCCTGGTCAAGGACTAACAGTCAGTTTGCTCCCGCGGCTTATCAACTGTATGAACTTGGGCTGATGGCACGGCATGAGTAGACAGACAAGATCATCTTTCCAAGTGATCCTCGCCTCGAGGACTGGGAGGAATTCGGAGGAATTCGGAGGAAGACACGACGATTCTCCGCACTCAATCCTGTACTCGGCGGATCGATCCCGAAGAAGTAGACCACGCACCCCACGTACTCATACACTCAGTTTAGAAATACATGTTCATGTTCTTGCGACCGACGTACTGCGTATACACTGTATACATGTATGTGCTGTACAGTATGTCGTCGTTTGTGTCATTTGATCCCCATGGAAAGACTCATCCAGTGCCAGGTTGGGACGAAGAAGGAAGTGCAGAAAAATTTCGGGCAGTCATGGTGAGCCAAGAGGAATCCTTCAACAGCGCGGCGAGGTCAGGACTATTGTGCAGGACGGCGTTTCGCAGTCGCTAATGCGGGTGACGAAGCAAAAGTGACGGTTCAGGAACTGGCTTTGAAGACATGAAGTGTAGTGCAGTTTGAACGGGGACGCGGGAGCTCTCCGGTTAAGATTCACCACTAGGTCCCAGTGGCATCGGCATCGAGAGAGATCTTTCTTTTCGTTTTCAGTTTCATATGGTCCAGCTTTGGAAAGCAGGAAGTCTGTCGGATTGTCTCAGTGCTGATGTCCCAGATCTTGGCCGCGGACATGCATTCTGATGTCACAGACACTTGATCAAGGACGACCGAAACGTCAATAAAGACAAGTGACATCAGAGCATGCTTGCTACACCAATGAGCATGAACACATGCTATCGTTTTCAGCTGTGCCATTAGTCCAGCCAAACTATTAATCTCTGTATAAGTTGGTCTGAAGATAATGATGTGACTGACATAAGCCCTTTTTGCTAGGTACGGGTGCTCAAACCATCGAATAGATTCTAGTGCAATTAATTATGCCCATCTATCTAGAATGTAACGTTAGGCGTAGATATTAGACTCATGACGCGTTAGGTGTCGTTCGCTTTCTCACTCCATACTACTGCCCTACATCATGTACGTGTAGTTAAGCTTGCAGTTGAAAGAGAAATTGTTTTTAATGTCAATTTAGAAGAATATGAGTTGGTCCTAGGTAGAAGCATATACTAAATACATGCCAGCAATACTCCTCTTACGGTCTTAAACTTTTGCGACATTCAGCACTTGAGTGAAGCCGAGTTGCAGTAGAACGTTGCTTGTTAACGTCAATGACGTACGCCGTGCAAAAAAAAAAAAACAACTGAAGGAGGCGCTCACGGTCAAGAAAAATACCTAGCTATGAATCAATTGATGATGACATGATCGATCTTACTGTTCGTGTGAGCGCATCCTCAAGTCCAAGGTGTTTTTGCTGCTACTTACGAATTTCCTGGAATGAGGCCACCACAAGACACTGATGGGGAGAAGGCTTTGCAATTTCAGCTCTCACACACTACCTGCTTGTCCTTTCAGTCTGGGAGGGGTCCCCTCCCTTGCACTTAGCACTCTTGTGAAGACGTCGCGCAAGTGTCCCCTGATGTCGAAGGTCAGAACGTTGAGATGAGCTCTTCAATCAAAGTCGGTAGAAAGTCCGCTATGTACTGTATGTACACAAACCCGCGTCTGCAGGCTACGTTCACCGCCGTCATCGGCTAGCCCTCGGGGGTCCGGGCTGCATGTTGTGCTTGGCCTGCTTGTGCCTGTTCAGCACAGAGCTGCTCTTGCAGGCGTAGTCACACTGGTCGCAGATATACGGGTTCTCCCCAGTATGAGAACGCTCGTGTGCCTGCAAAGTCTGCTTGCTCTTCACAGCTTTGCCGCAGAAGCGGCACATGAAGTCTGGCTCACGATGAACTCGTGTGTGCAGGTTAAAGGCGTACCGATCGGCACATACATGGCCACAGATCTTGCACTGTAAACTCGGATCTTTCGGGTGAGTACGAGCTTGGTGCCGCCGAAGGTTCTGCCTGTTGGTGAACACTTGGCCGCAAATGTTGCATTCTCGCTCCTCCACCACACCCTCGTGCTTCCTCTTGATGTGCGTGCGCAGCTGGTTCGCCTGATTGTACCGATTGCCACAGAGCTCGCAAGTGAACACTAGCAAGATTTCGTTGTTCATCTTCTCCAGACCGCGCTCCCGCATATGGATCTTGCTGTGAGTATAAAGCGACGTGGAGAAACAGGTCTCGAAGTCGCAGTCGGGACACTTAATCGGCTTAATGCCTTTATGCCAGTTTTTATGCTCCTGAAACGTTGTGCGAGCAGCGAAAGTCTTGCCACACTCTTCACACTGGTGAGGTTTTTTCTTGGTAGTAGGTCCTTGGCTCGATCGCCGCTCCTTCCGGATCAGGCGCTCCCTCATCTTGTTGCACTTGACATAGTGAGCCACGTATTCCTGTTCGGACATATAACGATCGTTAGCACAAGTCATAACGTCATACCTAGCGAACTGCAAGCTCAACTTGCCTGCTCCATGTTGGGTCCAAAAGGCGCCTCGTTGCAGCTGCTACAGCGAAAGGTCCTGTCAGGATGCTTGGCGGTAAAGTGCTTGTAGAACTCGTTGGCGAACCTGACGTAGAACCCTTCGGGGCAAATGGGGCAGTGGAACGTGCCGTACATATGATGAATCTCGCGGTGTTTGTCCAATGAACGAGGCTATAAGTATATTTTAGTCGAGATAAGCGGTCCTAAAAGTTTGGGCCCATTTCTGTAATAATCAGGATAACCTTGTGCACTTTTACCTGATTGAACTCCTTGGCGCACTCAGGACACTTGTAGCGCTTTCGTCCTTCTTTATGTACTATTTGTCTTCTCGTTGGATCTCTGACCACTGCATCGACTGAAGCAGCTCCCGTTGAGGATCCACTTACGCCCGGACGGCCCTGCGGCCGGCCTCCGACGCGACGTCGAACCACCTTCTTCTCGACGGGGTCGAAATCAAAGTCTCCCTTGAGGTCCCTTTTGTAATCGTAGTCTTCGTCGTCCTCGTCATCATCGACAGTGTTATTGTCAAACATATCATCGTCCATCATCTGCATATAAGGATGTGATATGATTAATAAGAGTTTTAGATGTAGTTGTCCGCGATGGTGAAATCAGCCTCACCTGCATAAACTCCTCGGCCGCTGCGATGTCTTCGTCCTCAACTTCTCCATCCGAGCTCGGTTCCTGTTTGGCTGCCGCTTTGCTCACTCCAAGACACATGGAGCAGAGTCCAATGCCCAACAACTCAGGGACGGTGGGTGAAGAGTCGCCGCCGTCACCTTCAGACAGCGCATACGAGAACAAGCAGTCCTTGGAAATGACCCGGGGAATGGGGAACTCTACGGCTATGAGATCGTCGCGAGACATGGAGAAGCCGTCGCGGAAGTCGAAGAATCCCAAGCAAGGCACCACCTGTGATAGACCGCGATCATATACCAGACACCCAATCAATGATATCTACCAAAATTCTTACCCGATGGAAGAACTTGACACACAAATCAACCAACTCCTGAGTAGAGGTCACCTTGCCTTTGGACCGGGTCTTGCCCCAGACACGATGAATGTACTGGCCATTCTCGAGGTTAAACAGCAGGCGGATCCCGTGAAATGGCTCGTCGAAGACTTTAACGTCAAAGCGTCGTTTCTGCAAAAAAGATGATGGTCGGGTACATCAACGTAGTGGTCATCACTTACTACATTACCTGGATCATAAGCCAATTTTCCACCTGGATTCCCGTCAAGTCCATTTCCGTCATTTTGTTATGGACGGCAGCGATAATGGCGTCATCGTTGAAGCACGTGTCGGGTATTACAGGAAGGCTTTCATTCTCAGTACTTGCCGCAGGGTCTTTATCTTCTCCATTCTCGAAGATCTCTTGCTTGACCACCGCTTGATGGGGCATGACACCAGTAGGTGGTGCATTTGCTTCAGAGCTAGCTTCTAGTTGTTTTTCAACGGATGACTGAATCGCAGGTTGTGGATTCTCGATAACTTCTTCACAGTTGGAGCCGATGGGGGTATCGGCTTTCTTTGCACTTTCGTTAGGATTTTGAGGAGCACTTTCAGGTTGGACAAGCGCATCACTAATGTGAGCATTAGTCCCGACGACATTGGCAGGTGCGCCGTCACTGACAGGTTCCTGAGCAGTGGGAATCATACCAACATTGGGCACAGGATTTATTTTCGGATCCATGACAACGTGCTGCTGCCCCTGCTCTCCACCCCTCATGGCTTCTGCAGCTATAACAGCTGCCGCCATGTGATCTTGGGGAGGAGGGAGATGGTGAGGCGGAGGCACGTCCATCCTTTTGGCCCCTTAAGTACAGCGTAGCCTTAAACCATCCAACTGATGGGACAAGGACCTGAAAGCAATAAATAGACATATCATGAAAAAAGAAACAGGATTACATTGTGTGGACTTGTAAAAGCACTTGTGTGTACATTAAAAATAATATACTCTCAACATAAACGTTGTTTTTAACCATCGAAATGCAACATATGCTTCACTGTCAAAGTCCTAGTGTTCCGTGAAGATGCACTGAAGAATCCGAACTAGCCGATCACTGATAGTTATGCTTCGCCAGCTTGTGCTTCCGCAGCACCGACGACGCCTTGCACACGTAGTCACACTCATTGCAGGAGAAAGGATTTTCTCGGGTGTGCGAGCGTTCATGAGCGACCAATGTCTGTTTGCTCTTGAGACCCTTGCCGCAGTGACGGCAGAAGAGAGTGGGATCCTGGTGCGACCTCATGTGCTTCTTCAAGAACGCAGGAAGCCCAAATTCCTTCCCACAGATTTCACAGCACAGGGAGGACTTGCGTTCGTGCACAAGATTCTTGTGCTTTCTCAGCGCAGTCCGGTTGTGACAGACGAAATTGCACTTATCACACTCCCACTTTTCCACGATGCCCTCATGCTCCTTCTTCACGTGAGAGTTAAAGTCACTCCTCGTCGTGTAGGTCTTTTCGCAACGGTCACATCTAAAGATAATGGGCGTGCCCCTCTCTGTCCTGTCCAAGCCCTTTTCTCTCAAGTGGACTTTCATGTGGGACGAGATGGACGGCTTGTAAGGAGACGTGAAGTCGCACTCTGGACATTTGTGAGGCTTCAAACCCAGATGAACGTTCCTGTGCATTTTCAAGGTGTTCTTGTTCGTAAACGTGACTCCACATTCCTCACACTGAACTCGTGGGGTCGACTGCAGGTACTTTTTCCTCAACTCACTCTTCTTTGCACGGACCTGGTTCAAGTGACACTTCTTGTAGTGTTCTTCAAAGGAGATCTCTTGACCCTTATGGAAAGTGATCTCCTCACAGCTCGGACACTTGAACTCCACCTCTGGGTGATCTTCAGTGACATGCGCATAGATGAATGGTGCGAATCTGGCAGCAAAATCACAGTGATGACAATTAAAGGAGCCTATCATGTGTAGTTGGTTTCTGTGATTCTCGAGGCTCTTCGCATGCGGGTAGACCTTCGTGCACTCTGGACACCTGTACATCTTCTTCCCGTCACGTACAAATGTAATTGGCTGCAGCGCAACCATTGAGGCATTATTCCTGCTGCCGACCGCACTTTTTCTGCCACCTTTGCCACCTCTTTTGGACTTCTTCATGACTCTCTGGAGAGCAGGACTCGGCTCCCAGATGGACATACCGCTCCCCTTCTTTTTCCAGTCAACCTTGGCGTCTTCAGTATCACTAACCTCACTTTCACTGCCGTCAGACAATTCTTTCTTAATCTGAAAGTCAACGTCTCCACTGGGCTCTTCTTTCAATCCGACTTCCTCGTCCAGGTAATTCATGCACTCTGAAGCCATGTCCTCGTCGTAGTCATAATGAGGCATGGCTGCGACACATTCAGTGCACCTCCCCACGCCCTGCTGTTCAAACGGTGTCAAAGCGCGGTCCAACACCTTGTACGCCATGAGGCAAGCATGGGATATTCTCCTCTCCACAGGGAAGTAGGCCAGATGAAACTTGGGACTGTTACTCTCCCCAACGACATCGTCCTCCCTGCCATCACGTGGGTAGCCAAGGACGCCCAAGCAGGGTATGGTACCGACGAAGACGCTCTGACACAGTTTGTCCAGCTCAGAAGCATCAGCAAAACGGCTGATTGACTTTGTCTTGCCCCACACCCTGTGAATAAAGAGACCGTCCTGTGGGTGGAATAGGGCCTGAATAGCAGTGAACGGTTCCTGGTTCAGGTAGACGTCGAACTGACTGCGTTGTAGCACAAACCAGTCTTCCATCTGGGCCATGGTCAGTTCCAATTCTTGCAGAAGTGTTGGCGAAGGGAGAACGAGCGAAAATAGTTCATCATCTTCGTCGTCGTAACGAACGTCCTCCGGGTCAACATCGACTGGAGTATCTAGGTTACCACCGTTCTCTCGAGATCTTGGTCGACCTTTCGAGTTCGAATCGCTCACGCGATAATTCTTCAAGTCTCGGCTTTGGACTGACGGGTCAAGCTTGCCCAAGTCCTCACTGCCTCCCTCACTCTGCTCGGACTCCATTTCTTCGTGAGAGGCGCGCTTAGAGAACAGGGGCATCATGGAGTTGTTGCCGCTCTGCATATTTCCACTGGGCTCGAAGTGTTCGAACTTGGCCGATCGACCGGCATCAAATAGGGACACTGGACTCTCTGAAGGTCCAGGCACGTCCATGATGACGGATCTTCAAAGTTGAGACGTCCAGGACAATGTCTTCGTCGGCGGGAGTCACTCTAGTCCGACGTCGAAACATCCAAAGACCTCGAATCATCTGTCAGTCAACAGATGCGGCTCCATAGCGCAAACTCAAGCAACTGCAAGAGAGAGAAGTCATGGTTCACTGACATTGAAAGATCTGGACTGTGCAATCATGACATCACTGATGGAATCGTCAGTCTCCGTGACTTCACCTACTGACTGACGATTCGTAAAAGCGGGTTTCTCAGCTTTATTGGGCATAGCAGACTTAAACCGTATATGAGGAACACTCGGCAGTCTGCTGTCACAGCACTATCTTGTTCTGGAAACTGGTGCGTCGTTGATAGTTTTCAAACGAGTTCGTCGACGCCTGCTACGGCTTTTTGTCCTTTTCCCCTGGCTCCGTCGTCTGCCACGGGATTCCCGTCGATATCCTCAATCCGTGCATGTCCTTGATCTCTTCCTTGAGGGCGTCAGTCACCATCCGATGTTGCTTCAAAGCAGTCCGTCATACGTGGCAAAAGGGGGATGTGGTTTCGAGCAATGACCATTCCCTACCTATTTCAGTAGCTCTAAAGCATCAGTTCAAACTTCAATCCACCAGCACAAGCGATCCTTCCATTTTGCAACGTATGACAGCATTCCTTCAGTGTCCTGAGACCCTTAAACTCCGCGGCCTCGACGTAAACTTCGTACATTGCACCACAGCCTCCGCTCACGTCCACCACGGCCACGTCGGTGGCACCGGGAAACTTCGAACGAATGAGTTGAATCATTCTGGCCTCCGCAGGCTTCGAGAAAGGCAACAGTTACCGGGTCAGTAATCCCCGTGCATTAATCCCAAAGCGGTTGTTAACAGCATTGATGGCGAATCCAACACCTTCGCCCACCATCAAGTAGACGGCTGGCTATTGTCTTAGACTGGCCATGCGGCTCTACGTCCTCCGAGGACATCGAGACCGCGGAAACTATTGCCTTTTCCTTACATCATTGGGAGGAGTCTGGGAGGAAAGAAGCCTCGACGACAGCCGCGGCGCCAAGAATCCTGCGCTCCGCTGAAGGAACAGGAGCGACGCCGACGCGGAAATCATGACCACGGTGATCGCGGCGTCCAACTTTTTTGCTCTACTCAAGTTGCTGCTGTTTTGGCCCCTGATACCGAACGACAGCTAGCCCGCCAGCCTATGAGCCGTCGAGGATGTCCCCAAAGGACATTACTGCCAAACTATCCCAGATCTCGTCCCTGCTTCAGTCCTCGATGGAGTGGCTCGCGCAGCTCCGAAGATCCCACTCCACCAGGTCCCTCACCTCGTAGTTCGGCACACTGCCTCCTCTCCTCCCTCGGGCCTTCGGGTTCACTGACGCGTTCGGCTCTTGATTTGTCGAACCTCCGGTTCCGGCTGTGACCCACACAACAAATTCCCGAGGCGTCTGAGTCTCGGCGTTCACCGAAGGACAACGCGGGGTCGTTCTTGACGACGCTTGAAAAGTCGCCGGCCTTTCTCCTCGACTCTTTCGGCGTCAGGAGCAATGGCGGAGCCTTCTTTTTGCTTCACTCTTCTCTCCTATTTCGTTTACAGCCCTGCCAGCTCGGGCCGAACGGGCTCGCGGCCACCCAAGAGTTCGGCGGCGACGTCGGCGGAATCGGCATTAAGGGGGACGAGGACGACGGGGGCAGGTGGAAGGGGCGGGGGAGGGTGGGCGAACAAAGGGAAGCGACGGGGCCGACGCTCAAGCGGAGAGTGACGATGTCGGCCTCGGAGGATCTCGGCGTCTTCGTCATGTTGATCTGGACGGAGGAAAATGGCATCCTGCTGGGATAAATCCCTGACCAGCCGCTCGCGGTGACGAGGCACGCCGGCATCTCAGTGTTCTCAATGTCCTCTCCGTCCTTCTCCCCCCTGGACATGAGCGACGCGCGTGCGTCATTCTGGCCGACGGGGGCGGAGAGGGCAGATATCTAGGATAAGTTCAGGCAGATCTTCAGAGACGCCAGCAGCGAAACCATTAGGACGAGACGGAGCGAGCGTCGCGTCTCCACTAGTAGAATTTGGCGGCAAATTTAAATTTATATAGTATAAAATTAAATAGTCTAAGTTACACTTGGTACAGGGTGGTCTAAGTCATTTTAATTAGTATGTTGCTAATTGCACTTTAAGTTACTTTCAATAAGGATAAAAATAATCCAAATATCGACAAATAATGCCCCAGAACCCTCAAAAAAGGCAAATTTCAAAATGACCAAAATTTGTTGACGGCCGCCAACCTCCTGATAGATGCTGCAGAGCCGACACGCGCGTCCTCCTTGGTAATGAAGGCCACCTTCAGCCTCATCTTCAGGACATTGACATCAAAAACTATGTGAACTAAATCAACCAGACCTTTCAGACGACACAAAGAAGCGCAGAACTAAAACGTGCTAAATTACAGAATTAAGAAACAAAATATTAAGCTTAAACCCTACAAATGGATTAGATAATGCTACATTTTTTCAACAAAAGTGAATGAAACCTAATTTCTGCATGAAATACAATTTTGATCTATGTTTTTCGAACTGGTTCTAGACTACCAAGAATTACGCGATCAGTTTATTCTTCAAGTCTACAACAGCAGGTACCTGATTGCATTGCTAGAGATCACACTTCTGAAGTCAGCCTCTCTTCGTGAGGGTGGGGCCGCAAGAGGCTGACAAGACTCTGCCCCGCTTTCACCCGCTGCCCCACCTCTGCCGTCAGTTCACAGTCTCCTTCGAACACCAACACGATCGTGGAGCCGAGGTGAAACGATCCGAAGAACTCGCCCTTGGACACCCTGAGGCCGCCGTCGGAGGAAAAATCAGCTACTCTGAGAACGGCGTCTTTTTGTTCGTCCCTGTCGTTTGTCTGTAACTCAGGGTCGCTGGGCACGACTATGGATCCCACGTTGGTCGCGCCGACCGCAGACATGGAGAAGAAGAGCTTAGGACCCCACACACCAGTATAAACGACGCGCTCATTCAAGGCGAGAAGATTCTTCACTCGGCGCAATGCCGATGGACGCACGCTCAACAGATAGCCGGGGAAGTAGCTCCGTTTAGTCACAGTCCAGTCTGTGGGTGCGTGAAACCCGTGGTAGTCTCCCGGGGCCAAGTAGATGACACACTGCCAAAGTTTTCTATTGTTCCTTGGTAGTTCCGCCTCACCCAGAAACGTCTTGAGTGGGTAGCGGACGCCTTTAACGTCCTCCAGGTGATGCGTGTCGTCAGCCACAGGACCGGCGTCAAGTAGGACACCATCGCAGGGGGATGCAACGACCAGAGGGTTTGAATCATATGGACGGGTGCCTGGACGTAGACGCCGGCGGAAAAGCTCCCCAAGGTTCCTACATGAGGCATTGACAATGTTCGAACGCAGGTCACTTTTTGACGACAACGATCAACGGTTTACCTGTACTTGGTGACGTCCCCCTCTACAGCCTCGTCCATTCTGCACCCATAGACGCGTACATAGAGCCCGAGGATGGGTTTGCGGGCCCATCGCGGTAGCTCCAACTCGTTAACGCGGCCCCAGATGCGTGACAAGGTGTTGAGCGGCAGTGCCTTGTACGCTCTCACCGCAAGTCCATCTGCACCAGGGAATGTACCGAGACCGTTCTCGTCAACTCTACCAGAGGCGATCTCCGCCGAATCATCCTTTGACCTTCGGTAGACCCTGATTACTTGGAGCGACCCCAACACTGAGAAACCAGCCCACAGCGGCACCGGGTACCTGCGCGCGTACCGCAGGTACTTGCGCAGCAGGATCATTTCGGAGTACCACTACGTGTTGACAGCATCCGCCGAGCGCGGGTCCATGAGGATTTTCCAGCACTACAGCTTGTGCAACAGCAGCCAGCTGTCGCAGACGCCTTCGGCATGGCTGGCGGAGCCGACGAATACCATGTTGTCCTCCTCCGTCCTTGACAGCTCTGTTGATGGAGGAGGACACGGTGCTATTGCTCATCTCACCGCCGAGCATTGTTTTTTAGAGATGTTCTATCATCACTGATGATAGAACATATCAAGGACCTCGTTGGAGGCTTCCGCGTTCTTCAGCAGTCCATGACAAATGAATTTTCGCGGCTGACTGGAAGAAGACGACACCAGACGTGCAAGGTAAACAGCGGCGACAGCCACGTTTTTAACTTTTAAAGTTTGTCCACCTCAAGAAAGCCGAGCTTCAATGGAGCCGATGACCTTGGGCTCACCCGCCGGTTCGCCTCACCAGCCGCCAACCTTCGGAGCGGCTGCTGCTTCTGCAGCGGCTGCGGCTGCGGCGGGTGGCGTCGTGTCCCCGACGGCAAACCCCGGCGGCTCCTGCGGCTTCTCCGGCTCTTTCGCGCCGTCGGCGGCATCCGGACACCACCCTGGGGGATTCCTGCCCGGGTACCTCATGGGGGATTACAGCCAACAGAGTCCGGCAGCTTCCGGACGCATGATTTCCCCTGCGAAGCTGAACAGGTCTCTGAGCCACCACCAGCCTCCTCAACCTTCCACTCCTCAGACTCCGAGTGTCCCACCGTCGGGTTTTCTGACGCCGTCCGGGAGTGGCTTGCGCGGGGGTAGGACCTCAACGCCTTCGGCAGCGGACAAACAGGGCGGACCTCCCACGACAGGTCTGTTTTCGTCGCCGGCAACAGCAAGGGTCGCTGGTGGTGGCGGAAATCTGGGCTCCGGTCCCACGGGCACTCCTAACTTTGGAACGCCAAAGTTGGGCGTGGCGCAGACACCGATGCCCGGAACGCCACAGCTTAGCTTCGGCGCCACACCGACACATCGACACAACGCCAGCGTACGAGAGGAGATTCTAAACGCCAGCAGGTGGGGCTTCGAAGTATCGTATGGAGCGTTTCCTTCACGTATGAATTCACCGCTAAAACAACTACGTCTTCTTTTGTAGTACATGCCGCGACGTTGCCGCGGCGGACACGTGGGTGACCGTATTCGGCTTCCCGCCGTCAGCCGCCAGCTACATTCTGTCCCACTTCTCCCAGTGCGGCACCATTCTCAGACATCATACTCCGCCCAACGGAAATTGGATGCATCTCAAGTTCCAGACAAAGTAAGTGCCCGCGCTTGCATGTGAAACAATGGCTTACGGTCCTTTGTTACGCTCAGGATGCAGGCGCATAAGGCATTGGGAAAATCCGGCAAGATCCTCGGTGGGAGCATCATGATCGGCGTCGGCCCTTGCACCGATACCACCAGTATCAACGACATCGAAACCGGTGAATGTAGTTCGTCGTTTCTCCACGGCAACAACGTCAACAATTCCGTGCTGATGCCAACTTTGGACTCCTCTGTGGCTAATCTCAATAGCAGCCTCGGCGGAGCAAGGTTGAACAGCTCCATCAGACCTCTGACGCAGGCCTACAAAGCGGCCGCTAGCGAGAATGAGGTTTGTGTGTGTACTATTGTACTCCGCCATGTGCGCAAATTTGCACCACTCTTTCTTTTGCAGATAACAGCCAAGAGCAACACCCCCAACAAGAATTCCGGCCTGGTCAGCAAAGCCATGGAGTATATTTTTGGGTGGTAAAATCGTCCACGCGTGTCTGCTTAGTTACTGGAGAGCCACGATAAGTTTTTACCAGGCAAAATTTAACTCCTAACTGATCAGGTGTGACAAGACTGCAAAATGCAGATCCATTAGCTGTTCCGCCATTTTCAAAGGATGCAGACAATCTTTACTGAAACTGCGAGTACGCTGTTCAACGGAGAAGAGCATTTGTATGCGGGACTACTGAACGTTGACAGCGTTCAGTTGGTACTCGTACATCTTTCAATGATAAAAATAATGTCATAATTGTTCATGCAGCATGCTATCAAATACAGTTATAAAAATCCTGTTGTTCTTAGCATTCCTCAATGTTATGCCCTAGTTTTAAGGTGCAATATTCAGTATTGATCTTAGTGCATCATCCTTGAAGCAGAGTCCTGATCACAGCGTCCATCTTGTCCTGGTCGACTGCAAACCTGGAGATTCCCTCACGAAGTTTAGCTGTCGCCATTTCATCCTCATTCATCATCCACCTGTTGTTCATCCAAGAGTAGAGTTGTCATTCACAAGGGATTCAGTTATGATGAAGTACCTGAAAGTCTTCTCATCCATGTCCAATTTCGCCACAGGCAATTCCTTAGCCTTTCCAGCATCAAGTTTTTTCTCCACTGCACTAGCTGGAGCTGCCTCGAGCTCACTCAGGAACTTCACACTCACAGTTAGCTGCAGGAAAAGCATCCTTTAATGAATCTAATTAAAAAAAAATCTGTTCCATACCAGGTCACATCCAGCCAGTGTTGCAATTTCTCCCATGTTCCTGAAACTGGCACCCATAACTTGAGTGGGGTAGTCAAACTTCTTGTAGTAGTTATAGATGTTGGTAACAGAAACGACTCCTGGATCTTCCTCGGGGTGAAGAACATAGGTCTCCCTTTTTTCGGGGTGTTTTGCCACGAACCACTCATATATACGTCCCACAAACGGAGATATCAGAGTCACACCAGCCTCAGCACATGCCACAGCCTATATTATAGATTAGTTGAAAAGTGCATTGCACAAGTGTACTGCAAGTGAAGTAAGTGTACCTGTGGCATTGAAAAAAGCAATGTAAGGTTGCAGTGTATGCCATGGTCCTTCTCAAGAACCCTGGCAGCCTGGATTCCCTCCCATGTGGAGCTGAGCTTGATGAGAATTCTTTCCTTGCTGATTCCTTCCTCCTCATAGAGCTTGATCAGTTTCTGGGCTTTTGCCACCTGACCCTCAATGTCATACGAAAGCCTAGCATCCACTTCAGTAGACACCCGACCTGGAACTATCTTGAGGATCTCACAGCCAAAGAGAACGAAGAGCTTGTCGACCGCATATGTCACCTGGAATTAGATTAAAATCGTACTGATGGAGTCTCACCCAGCAACCATAGTCTTACCTGATTATTGAGTGTCCCTCCTTGTGCTTTTCCAAAGGCTACTGCAGCATCCACGAGTGACTTATATTCATCCATGGCAGATGCAGACAAAATAAGTGATGGATTGGTCGTGGCATCTTGGGGCTTAAACTGCTTCATTGACTCAAAGTCACTAGTGTCTGCCACCACTGTTGTCAGCTCCTTCAACTTGGTCAGGGCGGACATGGTACCACTGTTATTAGACCTGGGGAAAAAAGAGCAACGCGAGTAACTTACCTACATCATAGATATCGCAGTGAGACACTCATGTATTAGTGTCTTCACAACCAGAAGTTCCCAAGACTCCACCCATCGAAAAAAAAATATCGCACGCCTTCTTTCGTGCCATGGAATTGGAACTGCTCTTTACTGTTACCTCCGTGACACAATGGTTGCTGTGGCAAAGGTGGAGAAATGGGTATTGCCTGCTTTGAACGGAACCTCCTCAATGCTACCAGATTAATCCTTGATCAGACGATACAGAGCAAGCCAATCTGCAATCGTTACTATCGATCGTTAACAAATGGCGAGGGAAAGTCCAGGACTATACTACTCAGTACTCGGTGGTGGACTTCGGCACAAGTACTCGTCAAGCATCGCACAAAAGACCCAATTGTAGCGCTTTAATGCAAAAAAATCACCATTTCAACGCCTACCTAAGGTGTGTCTGCGGCAGTGTCGACATTGACTTTCATTCTAGCTGCTCTCACCTGACGTATGCGATGTCGAGCTTCTCTCACGATCTAATGTTCAGGCAAACGGATTCTTCCAGGCGGAGGAAAGAGAGACGCAAATTTGTTCTCGCAGCTGTTGAACCGTATGTCCATCATGCGGCAGGATATGTGACGACGACGACGACGATAGCGCTTATATCACATGAGAACTCGAACAATATGCTGGCTTTTTCTTTTGCGTTTCTATTTAGCTCGCAGACCAAAGAACGCCGAGACTACGGTAGGGCCTGCGAACTAAAAAAACAGAAGCTTGATGCATCACGTGTTGGTCGCGGTCGCCACCTCCTTGTCCGTCCGACTCATAATGAAGACCAACGCCGCCAGGCCGCCAATGTTGCAGTAGAGCTGTCGAGTCGTCTTCCAATAGGGGCTGATCTTGCCCATGATCTGCATGACAGAAGAGAATACAAAATTCGGTATATGACGTACGCGACCCACAGACGCAAAGTTCGTCCCAGTGAAGGGTGTCATCTTGCCTTAAACATAGAGGTCTTGTCCTGAGTGAGCAACACTGCCCTCCCAGTCTTGGGCCTGACCACCCTTGCCATGGATAGGAGCGTCCGAGGGTAGAGGACTCGATTATCGGCCTTGGAGCCGCTGCGCTTGCCAAAGGGCTAGTCCAGGACAAAGAACTCATTACCGTATATCTTACACTTCAGGTACGACTCTATCAGTTGTCTGTTTTTATCATACCAGATCAGTGATAAAGACATCCACTGAATTGTCCCTGAGGGGTATCCTGGTTGCATCCCAACACACCAGATCCATGTTGAGCGATTTGCCCTCACCCTCCAGATCCTCCTTCTTGACGTCGGCGAAGTTGTCACGAGCGCGCTGCCACGCTTTTTCGTGGATGTCGCCGGACAAATGGAAACCTTGATGGTATCCCAGGGCTCCTGGTTCAATAAGGCATAAAATGATACTCAGCCAGAGAAGCATGTGTTTGTTTAAACACCTTCCAGAGGAATGGAACCGCCTCCGCACATCGGATCCACGACGACATCGCCGGTCTTAACTTCTGCCAATGTAAGCAAGCTGCTGCAGATGGTGGATCGGAGGGTGGTGGGGCCAAAGTGTCGAATCGTGCGTTTGTAGAGACTCGCCTTAGTCAAGGTGATCCCGAAATATACCTGAGCTGAGGAAGAAAAACACTGACTAAGTTTGTACTCTGCTAAAAGCAGGATTATTACTTAGGTCAATGTTGACGACTACTTCGATGTCAAAGCCTTTCATCTTGACATCCCACTTGAACTTGTCCTGAATGGCGCCACCGATAGACCTGTGATGTATGTGTTTGATGCAATGAACTCGGAAGCGACATTTGAAGAAAATGATGGTGGAAGTGACGTCGAAAAATTTTTCAAGTACTGCAAAATACTACATATGAGTGATTTTTTCTTAACAGACACACATGCACTGAGGGAAAGGCATGTGAGGACTTCTAAATTATGATACAGATGCGCATGGACAGTCATTCACATTGGAATCCGTTAAAAACAGCATAAGAATGTCCCAAGCACGCACATCTGAATATGTGCAGATATGCACACACACGTATGAAGATACTGTAATCCGTTAGAAACACATTGTAACCTATAAGATTAGTCTTAATTCTAAATGATATTCATAACATTCTAACGTTTTGCACAGGAAGATTGGATTCTCGAGTGCGAGCATTCTGTGAGACAAAACTTCCGCAAGCGATATAACTTTTTCGATGTCACTTTGGGACGCCTCTTGATAACGTTGCATCATGGCCGAGGTCTCGCGTGATAAGAAATTCGGATGCTTGCAGAAATTTCCGGTCACGTGTGACGCGGCCCTCGAACGAGTTGCCCTACCTGGCTGCGTCCATGGACCCGAAGGGGTGGGAGTCTCCAGACCGGTAACAAGTACATCGGAAAGATGGAATGGGTGTTGGCGACTCGCTGTTGCCTCGATCCTCATGATCTTCTCCTTCCTTCTCCATTTTGGCTCTCTTGTGCGCAGTCTGGGCTGAAAAGACATCGCCTTTGAAGGAAGAGATCTTGCTCCAGACACCAAGGCCTTTCTTCCAGAGAAGCTGGTTGATGGAGTCACTCAGGCGCGTTAGGCAATCTTCCTGCAGCATAACGAAAGCGTCCGACTCATACAAGCGTACTAAGGCGCAACAATCTTTCTTACCGCTGATCCGGACAGGTCGAAATTCGTCTCCGCACCAATGATCACCCACGCGTTGTCGATCGTTCGAAGGGACAGAACCTATGGCAACAGTCATGTCAACGTTTCTTCTAAATAGGTCAATCTTATTAGGTATAAGCATAGGATGCAATGTCTTACCTCCGCCACTTTCTCCGTGGGAATGTCGAAGAGAACTCTGCCCTGTGCCCTGACTACTTCCGAGCTCTCCAATTTGAACTTACTGGCCACTTCCGAGGCCGCAGCACCTTCAAAGCCGGTTGCAGTGGTAGCCTCGACAGTGATGACGTCCTCCACACAAGAAGACCCATCTTTGATGTAGCCGCGTAAGCCCTGGCCCCACTTAATAGGAGCAGCCATCAGGGTTGAGCTCTAGAAGTGATACAGAGGGACGAGTTAGGTCAATAACTTGAAACACGGCATGTACAGAGTGCGATATTACATTATGATGATGGTTTTTTCCTTGCTCAAAAGCTTACAGGTCATTGAAGAACCAGAGTCACTGTTCTACGAACATTAGTCCCGAAGTCCATGGAACTGAACCCCCACAGCATGTAAGATACGGCTGTTTTCGAACAATCAGCACTTCACAGTAGTTCCATGCTAGCCACTGTCTGCCCGATGAATTTCTGTTCTACGCCGCGCACCAAGAGTTTCTCAGAGTCTAAGAGCGGCCCCTTTTTGGCCTTGGCCATGCCACAACGCCTCCACCGCGAACCTCCACACTTGGTGCAAGCGCTCTTGGGATATCGGTCGAGCGAGACGGTCCTGCGGTTGCAGTCACAGCACTCAAAGAAGCTTTTCACGGCCGATTTGAGAACCGTCACAATGTGGCCCGCCTTTTTGCAGAGGTCCGACTGACTAAAACCTGTGTAGCCGCAGGCAGAGCAAGAAACTGCGCGAGTCTTTACAGTCTTTGTGCTGAGCATGCTCTCCTCCATTGCCTCGCGTTTTTCTAAACGATCCATCTCTTTCTCCTCCTCTGTCCTTTCGAAGTCGTCAACCAGGTGCTCGTTCTGGCTCTTGGCTTTCAGGATGCTCTCTAGTCTCTCCTTAGTCACCACCTCTCCCGACGAGGACGTCTTTGGAGACAAATCAACGGCCTTCTTCTTCGCATTCTCCTTGCTCTTCCCCTCATCACTGGGATCTGTTGAAGCCAGGACCCTCGCAACCTTGCTCTTAGACTTTTCAACCTCTTTAGCTTTTCTTTTTCTCATAGGTACGTAGTTCGGGTCCTGGCTCGGAATGGACTTTCCGGCCAGTGCCGCCACCGCTTTGGCCTTCTTCCCGTCGGTCTTCGGGGAAGATCCCGAAGGGCTCAAGTCGATAAAGTCACCAGAACCGAACCCTCGGCCCAGGTGCGGAGTTTTTTGTAGTTGCGTCTGTTTCACCCGCTCCATTGCTAACTTTTGCCGATGCTGGAACAGCATTTGCTTGGGTGTCAGGTGCTGGGGGTCCTCTGGGTTTACTTTGGCCTTTTGCGAGGCTTCTTCCACGCTGCTCTTTTCACTATCTTTGGTAAGAGTCTTCAAGAGACCTTTAGCTCCTGGGGTGGAAGATAGCAAGCGGAGGCCTAGTTCGGGAGAGACTCCGTGAGCGACACTCTTCACCGCATTCTTTTCGGCTGAAGTGAGGTGGCTGGAGCTGAAAAGAATTAAATTTCCTCAAGAATGATGTCAATGCAGTTACAGTGGATACTGATATACCTCGACAGAGCCTTTCCACTAGCCTTAAAGGCTGCCAAAGCATCCTTTTGTCTCTTTTCTTCTGCCTTCAACGCTAGATCAACCTTACTCACACCCAATGCTGCCAAAGCCTAAAAGAAAAGAGCCAAAGCTTAGAAAAGCGCTACAAATGTAAAATGTAGCAATGTACACGTGAGTCACGTACATTGACCACTTTACCTGATTGTCCTTTGCACGGTGCCTTGCGCCCATCTTCGCTACATTGTTCACCACTTGTCCTGCAGCAAAGTAACTGCCCTTCGGATCAATCTTGTTCATGATCCGAGACGTTGAGGAGGTGAAGCAGCCAGCGTCAGCCCCGCCACGACCTCCTGGGTTACCGCCCGTGAAGGAAGATTGGAGGTCGCTTCTTTTGGAACTCACTGCTTTGTAAGCACGCTTGACGTGGTAAGCGCAGAAGTCGCAGTTGCCCCTATTCACTAGATTGGTGCAGCCGCTTCCGTCTTTGCGTTTGGCCTACGAAAACTCGATATCAGTATTCGAAGGTTCCCGATATTGCAATGAGTCTTGGTCTCACCTTACACTTCCCGATATCGGGAGAGTCTCCCAATTCCAGCACCTTGTCTGGATGATCGACACTGAGGCTAATGTCTGCGGAGAATCCTGCTCGGTCTTCCATGACTTTTGCGTTGAGGAGACCCACGACTCGATTTAAAGGCAACCTGAAAGTGCCCTCTTGAGGTTTCGTTCACGCTTGACTAGAAATAGAAAAGACTATCTCACTTGTAGTGAACGTTGTGACAACGCCCAAAAAGAAAGACGGCGACGTTACTGAGAGCGCCGAGGCCACCCGTCGAGGTCAAGTCGGTCATGCGGAGGAGAGTATAGCTGTTACCGTTTTTGGATGTCTGGATGGCCTGGAGGAGAAAATGTTGAACTCTGATTGCATCTGACCTGACTGGAGCACTGTATTTTATATATCTCACTTTATGAAATATGACACCGATAGTTGTCCAATCTCCTTGATTTTGCATCTTCTGTTTCACGGAGTGCAGGGGCACAAAAGTCTTTCCGAGCATGTGCGCCCCGAGGGCAGCGGAGTCGACGAGAGGTCGAGCTATCCTCAGCCGGGAGAATTTGGAGTCTATCAGCAGCTGGGAAATAAGCATTGGTAATCGATATTCCTTTTTCCAATGCAGAGATGTTTCTACGTCTTACCTGATCCTTACACAGCTTCTTATTACTGGCTTCGTTACTCAGATTGATCGTGTTGCCCTCGATGTCATTGAAACCAGACTTCATGCTTCTAGACTGTTCAGACGAGATCCTAGCTATCCTCTTGACGTCTTTGCCGAAAGAGTTGTATTTCATCTCCAAGGGGTTCTTCTCCTCCTCCTCGTCACTAGAGTCCGCCAAGTCTCTTCTGACCATATCCTGTGAGACAGAAAGCAGTCCCGCTAACTTTACGTCAATCGTAACTATGAGATCTGAATTACCGTGAAAGCCTCTTTTTCCTTCCTCTTCTCTTCCCTCTGCTTGATCTCGAGAAGCAACTTGGTCTCCTCGTCCTTGTCCAACGAACGCGAATGCCTCTCCGGTAGTGAGGGACCAAATTTGGGAGTCCGCAAATGAGTCTTGGCCGTGAACTTTCCGGTGTTTTCGGCGAAAGGGTGGTGCGTCTTCTCCGGAGACGCAGCCGTTTCGGCCGACGACCCAGAAAAGACATCTACGTCCTTCAGCTTCTTCTTCCTGTCTAGCTTGTCCTGCAGTTGCTTCATCTGTTTCTGCATCGCCGCTAACTGGTCGGCTATCTCCTCGTCGTCTTCTGGGTCACCGACAGGGTCAGCCGCTCCATCGTGACCACTTTCACGATCCCCGGCCGACTGGTTCAGTCCTTCAACGACGGAATCGTCGCCGTTGTCATTAACTTCACCAGTCGCCCCGCCGGCGAGCTCGGGTGTCTCCTCCTGGTGAACGTCCTCGTCGTCCATGAGCTCGCAAAGCAAGTCGAGAGCGGAAGAAGACATGACGACAAAGGGTAATTCTCGATTTTCCAACTACTTGTATGCCCACCACACGATCAGTTCTTCTTATTCCCTCAGTTGTTTACGTTTTGTTTCTTTGCATTTCCCGGTTGTTCAGGGTTGCCACCGACCTCGGCTACACAGTGGGCGAGGTACAAGGAACCCCTGGTTTAATTAGACTTGTGCGTGGATGTCGGGGACTTCACGCACTAGAAGCTCTTCTCGGTTGACATCACTGAGCTGTCGGATCAGTGGAACATGCGACACCGTTTCGTTTGTACTGTAAAATATACAAAGCCTGCATTGTAACCTGAACCAGTATCTCCAAATCCGCAAAAGCCCGAGCCCGCGTTTCTCAAGCCCGCTCCACCCCTACTTGAATGAAAAAATAAATTAATAATGGACTCCGTAGTCGGAATAAATGTTGATGTGGTGTCCCCATGGTCATGTCTAGCAGTCCAGTCTGGCTGTTGCTGCCTTGTTCGACTGAGGACGTCGTCAAGAAGTAGCGCAGAATCCCAGTGGTAAGTTTATTGCCTGTTGGCCTCAACTGATTCCAGAATACATCACCATTCGTCACTCTGGTGAACAATATGGCCTCAGTCTCCATGTACTTGAAATAGCCCTGGTATGCAACTCTCTCTTGCTACCTACAAATCTGTCGGGACGGCATGCCAATGTATCTCCATAATCAATATCACAATGCTGCACGTTCACATCAACAGCTCGTCCTAGCAATACCGAAGGAAGTCAATACTTAAAAATTTGTTACTCTGATCCTACATACATTCTACGACCTATGACAGTATTGTATGAGTCTTCCCCGAGCTTTTGCTCTCCGGTTTTGTCCAGGACTGTTCTTTTTTTGACTTTCAGTCTGCTGCTGGTTGCTGGTGCGTTTCCACGACTAATACCCAACCGTCGTCCTTCAACTGGGTGGATTCCGGTGTCGTGGTCGTGTTCGTCGTTGTCGTCGCGGTCGCGTTCGTCGTCGTCGTCTTTTTGTTCTTGGCCATCTTGATCAGTTGCAGTTGCGTAGAAAGCTTTTCATGGAAAAGCGTCAAGGACTCCTGCAGGAATAGCGAGGATTAGAATGGGCATGCTGCACGTACGTCGGTCTAGACTTTGACTGACTCACCTTCTCTGCCTGAAGCCCAATGAACTTTTGGACTTCGGCCTGGCTCGGCTGGTTGTCAACACTGATTCCGTCGTCCGCTTGATTAAGTCGCTCCTGCAACTCTGACTTGTACTTGCGCATGTCGGCGTTCTTTCTCTGCACCTCCAGGAAATCAGCGGCAAGCTGTAAGAGAGCAGAGACGCGTTAACGCGCAAAGTAGACATTCTGGTGACATCAGTCGTCATTACGCACCACTCTGTGATCGTCGTAGATCTGCATGGACTGGGGACAGTTTGGCTGAGGAGCCACGGGTCTCAAGTCAGGATCCAGGAGCTCGACTGCTCTGTCCAGTAGTGCTTCTCGGCCGTCTGAAGTAAGAAAAAGTTTATAAGATAATGCATGTCGCACATATGATAGTTTTTCCGTCAACAAAAGTTACTTTCAGCTTGCAAACTAAAAGCTGCGTGGTGCAAAATAGGGAACTTTGCTATCACAATGTCTTACAGGCGAAGGTAGTCGAATTGCCTCTGATTGCGCCTAGTCTGAAGAACCTCCTACAGCTGCTATTGCCGTTATGCCTGGGGCTGTTGAAGACGGTCCCGAAATGATTACTAAGCGCCAGCTGGTGCTGAATCGCCAAAAATCTTTCCAGGTTAGTCTTGTTCAAGATATCATCTTCACTTCCGCAAATCTGTTGATTGGGGGCCATCTTGGCTGCCACTGAGCAAACATGAGTCGAAAGAAAAGGCAGAAGAAGCAGCGTTGACGTTTGAAAGATTCTGGACGTGTGCCAGGAATGTAGCTGGGTGGGGGGCCGCTAAAAATAGGCAGGGAAGGATCTTTGAACCGACAAATGTCAATGTGACTGCAGCTTCAGCACTAATCATAGTCATAATCTTGGGTTTCTCATTGGCACAAGAATGATCTCTCGACCAACAGTCACAATACTTAGTGCACACTCGGCAGAACCCAGTGGCAATCTTTATGTCCCAGGCATTAGTCTCATTTCAAGTCGACGTTGGATGACTCATTTTGAAGAAAGCAGGAGTAACAACCTCTCCCCAAAGACATCTTGACAGAGAAAGAAGGCGATGACGCTCGCGCAAACGCTGCCGCGACCCACTGACTCGTGACTTGCAAGCTCAGGGAATTTGGGACTCGTACGGAGAACATAATATTCTGGACGTAAATTGTGCTTACAGTAATAGTCCTGATAAGGTATCGGCATTGGCGGTGGCAGTGGGGGCGGAGGTAAATGGTGCTGAGGGTGATCCTCCAGTAGCAGATTGGAGAATGATCTTGGGAGACTTCTACCGCCCTCATCCAGCTGCCCCGGCGAGATGCTCACGGTACTTGGGTCAGGATGTTGCTGACCGCTTGCGGATGAGCTACCATAGGAACTGGAACGTCGGTGGCCTGAAAAGAGGCAAAAATGTCGAACAAATTGAAGAAGGAAAGGATATGTTATCAAACTGACAGGATGTTCCCTCGTAACGTTACTGAACACTTCCTCAGTATTGCATGCAACATGTCTCGCATCGAGAGCCTCGACCAACTGTCTCAGCCCGAGTTGATTCACCACATCAACGTGTACAACTGTTGCATGAGTAGGCGCGTGTCCTCCTGCAGGTTGAGGTACGTCCAAGTCAAGAACGTTGAGTGCGTGTGTGCACCTCCAATACAACAATCGCTCATAGGCTGGTATCACAAGATGAGAAGGAGGAGGACAAGTTGCGGGGTGGGATCAAGATTAACTTTCGCTTCGCCAATCCAGTCCAGGTGCTTAACAGCATTTGTGTGGACGGCAAGAACAAGCAAGAGTTTATCACGTCCTTCAAGTTCTCCAGAAACAACACACTCATCTTCACTGTGACCGACAAGGTTCGTGCATTAATCAATTCGCGTGTAGACTGACATGCTGTAAAGGTTGATTCTTCGACATGAATGGTTCAAGGGGGCACAATATGACTTGCAGGATTCCACCGCAGACGTGTTGAGAAACCTCCGCCAGAAGTTTAACGTCATTCCCTCATTGGAGGGTCTCGCCCTCTTTGAGAGAGAGAGCGCCTCTTCCTCGACCAGGCACTACCACGAGGCATTCTACAGACGACTGAGGGACACGGAAAAGCCGCTGGAGCTTAGGTACGCGTACAATGTTTACGCACACGAAGCTGGATTGCAGGCAGATACTACTTCTCAACGTTTGGGTCTGATTTGTAGTTTAGTTTGGAGTGTGAACGGAGAGCGAAAGAGCCTGATCCTTGCTGACCACGACCCCAATAGGGTCTACTACGACAGTTTCGAGCTGGACCAGTTGACGCTGAAGATCCAGAAACTGGAGGAGGAAGAGGAGGAAGCTGTGGCTGCCGTGCGGAAGAAGTATTGCGACCTCAAAAAGTTTTTGCAAGACATTCTTGATAAGAAGCTCTGGAGCGGAACGTAGAAAATAAAGACTTCGACAAGATCTGAGTAGTGTCCGGGCCAGACATGACTACTGTACAGTACCAATACTACGTGTGTGAG
>JAAUXU010056996.1_pt1 | contig 25064 bp, 24 predicted proteins | sample 7278151 | NCBI WGS metagenome assembly JAAUXU01 (sample SAMN14350113, study PRJNA611818) | marine sediment metagenome | isolation source: surface marine sediment (1.8m) | place: French Polynesia: Moorea | collected 2018-08 | reverse complement strand
CTCATTCACAGACCCCTGCTGTGTCATTTAGGAATCTTGAGGCTACCAGATTTTTTGTTCAAATTTCCCGCCATTGCAGAGGTAAGCGCTTTGCTCGGCGACCCTGTACTAAAACTATCATAACTCTTTCGAGATCAGAATTAACGGGTTCTGTGGAGAGGGATATGAAGAATTCATTCACATTGCATGCTAACGTCCAACACTGGCAAGGGAGCAGTTGGAAGCATTCCACCAGCTCCAGCTTGATCACCAGCCACTGAACCTAAAAGGCATGAGACCTAAAACCTAAAAGACCTGATTCACATGGACTGCATTGGGGAGGCCATGGAGCAGGAGGGTCAGACATTTTTTGATGAATCATAAGATGCTTGTGATCAATGAGGGAAAGGGGGAAAATCTTCTGCAGGAGAGACTTCTCCTACCGTATGAGTGTGTCAGTTCAATGCATGCAAATTCCGAACATACAAGCCAGGACATTTTTGAGTGAAAAAAGGTTGCTTTTTGCCGAAAATGGTGAACCTCTTTCTAATTTTTAAGAATTAGCATCATATGCTCACATTAGATGGCAGCAAAAAACCTGCGCTGCCTTGTTAACAACAAAGCATGGGAATGGGATTTAAGAGCAAACCCTCTGACTTTCACATATGACACAGAACAAGTGTTTAAACAAAGTAAGGCCTGTGCTCCCCGACTTTTAAGGTTGGTGGGAAAAATACATTGTCAATCCTTTATGTAACAAAAGTGCTGTCTAATGCATTATCATTTGTTCCCCGGTACCCCAGTTCACATTTACTAGCTCGGACAAGCAGGACATTTGGCCAACACTCGACGACGACCTCCAGTTCCTTCGAATTCACCTGTACGCGCTTGATCCTGAGGTAAAGTCCTTACATGTACAAGCGCAAAGTTATTGCTCGCTACCATTACTCATACCGGCAGGGGACACTACATCGTTGAATTTGACTTAATTTTGGTACCATTCGACTCTTGACTTTAAGAGGTTACCAAATGTGCCGTGCACTTGTGCATGTGTGTGTGTGTGGGTGTGCAGGCACATGTATGAAAGCATGTACACAGAGTGAAGTCACCCTGCTGAGTATAATGTACAAAAATGCTCCTGAAGCGGTTATAACATTAAATTGTTGGAAGCTGTTATAAATACTAATTTCACGAAGCCACACGCATACCTGAGTTCAGTACCTAAAGTTGACTACCACTTTTGTGCAGGAACCAGTTCCACAGGTCTGGGACCCTAAGAAATATAAAACAAATATGATGTTAGTGATAAGTTTGACCCTCCATTTTAGGAGACTAAAATACACTTCGTAGTCGGTAGTATGACACAACGGAACTGTATTCTTTTCAACAGCGGTGAACAAAATGGTGAAACAACGAACAAATAGGGTTAGCAGATGATTCCCTCTGCAATTTTTATATTCACTTTTGTGTAATAAACATCTCTGTGCAGCTGACAAGTGAGGGTGAACCACCCTGCCTGCAAAAAGGGGCATTTTGGAAACCCCCCGTAGGCATGTCTGTCACACATGGAATAATCCATACATTACATAATTTACGTTACATCAGGGTGTAACATCAATAAATTCACACGTATCTTGCAGTATGTACATATGTACTGCACTGGGCACCATGTAAATATTAAGAACGTGCGATATTGAAGATGCAAGGTCGGTACAATGGGATATCAAGACCAAAAGTCGGTAGCCAGTATCATGATAATTATCATTATTGGTAAAAGTTGGTACTCGGTGAAGTCGGTGCTCAGCGAAAACCTGACCTACCAAGCCACTTTATTCGGGGTAAAGTTGTTCGTATGTTCAGTAATGTCAGATTTTTGTTCAATCATGGCAACATGCTTAAGATATCTACTACTTAGCACGACGATAATATAGCGAGTTGACATCATGATATCACCTCATATGCTACACTGGAATGTATTGATGTGGAATTTTGGTGTGGAACAGGCTATACTTGGCCACAACGTTAAGGACAGAAACGGAATGCCAAAACTGCCCATTTTGGTGCTACTCTGCTCAAAGAGGCCACCTGCTGAGGGGGGCACGCCAATGACGATTAAAATTTGTCTTTTTGAGGGGGGGGGCAAAAATGGATGAAATTGGCTGAAATTTCCATGGGGAAACCCTGCCCCTGGGGCGCCAGGGGGATTCACTCCCCAGGCCCTCTGAACAACATATCCTCGTCATTGTCCGTGTAGTCACTCTGAGTCTAGCAAAGAGTCACTTTTACCCCCTCCAAAAGCCAAATTTCTATTTTCTTTGGCATGCCCCCCTCTCCAGGTGTAGCACCAAAATGGGGCAGCTTTGGCATTCCACTTCTGTACTCAACATTGTGCCCAGGTTCTGCATGTTCCACGTTAATGCACTCCAGTACAGCGTATGAGGTGCTTGGGGTGGAAACTTATGGCAAGGGCTACGTATATAGTACGATTCTCCATGCGAGAGATACCGAGAGATCGGAGGAGGGAGAGGAAGAGTACTAAGGGTGGGAGAATGTTAACCAAAGTGAAGAAACTGAGGCAGGGAAGTCTGGTCTCAGACTGGGAATGAAATGCATTTTCAGAATGGGTTTGCATACATGATCTGCGCAGCAATTAGGGAGGCCTGAACAGTTAAATGAGTGTCTAGACAGTGCGCATGCGCCTATGCAGACTTCCGCATCTACTTCCCTATTGCTTCATTTATGGTGGAACTGTGCAATGAATGAGCATCGCTCAATGTAAAATTATGACATAATTATAACAAAAAATATGGAATCTTTTTCATGAGTGGTGTTGCACTTTCCTAACGGACTGTATAAGAAAGAAAGACACAGAAGCAGAGTTCTCGACTGGCTAAGCTGATCATTTTGGATGACCAACTCATCCTACACTCAGTCAGACTCAGGCTGTGCAATGTGCATGCTTCACTTGCAGCCCTAATCACAGTCAGAGAAGAAGAAGATGGAGGCTTCCGCAGATGTTCTTAATGTCGATAAGGCCCACCACAGCAAGACCAATCACTACCGAGTGGTTATCATGTCGACCGTCATTGTTATCAACACTTTCCTCCTCTGGCAACCAGCAGTCCACATCAGTACAACAGTGAAGAAGAAGTTCTTTGCCACAAGACTGGATATGTCAAATAAACCGAACCATTCGGCAGTCTTGGAGGCCAGGAGTAAAACACTGGAGTAGGTTCTGATCATGTCTTTCTCACCCTCAGTTTGGCAGGCCTTGTCCTACTGTTGGCATTTTCAGGGGCTGCTACCATGTGTACCTGGATGTGGGGTCAAACGTTGGCGTGCAACCACGGAAACTGTATGAGCCACACTTGTTCCTTGATCCAGTCCCGCCAGTGAATGCGGTCTTCGACTCCCTGTTCGGCACACCGTGAGACACTTAGCACTCCCTGACTCATTCTCTCAAGTCTATGCTGGTCATAGCGGAGTTACCCTACTTTGCTTGGGTTCTATCAAGACCAAACTGAACTCTAAATATAAAGGTGGGTCTGCGCACCTCTTGTGAGGTTGGTGCTCCCAATGCTGGACCAATCATCTCCAAACTTGATGACCAGCTGCTCCGCATCTGATCTTCTCTGATTTATTTTACTCGTGAAACTGGATGACCTAGAAGCACCCCACCCCTCTCCTCCCCAGTGTCGGCAGGTTCGTCAGTCCTTTGTTGAAGAGCTTTCGGCTGCACACGTATACAGGGTCCAGCAGATCTTTTGTGACTTAACTCAAATTAAATTTTGAGGCCTTTATGGCCATCAGAGGCAAATGCAATTCTTTTTGCAGAGAGACAAGACATTCGAGAGCATATCTGTTCAGATAATTTGCCATTGCTTCAATCATGTGCTCAATGCGACCTCTGAAGGCTGAACAGGCCCTGGCGATCTCTGTAGGAACCAAGGAGTGGGCTGCAGCAGTGATGCTGTTGTGGTGAGTCCTGGAGGTGATGGCCTCGAACGTCCATTGAAGACAACCACAAGGGTTATAATCTGGCGAGTCCGGAAGTCGTGTCCACTTGTCCCAGAAGTGATGGAGATTTCATCTTCAGCCACTCCATGGCCCTCTTAGACATATGGGCAGGTGCGGAGTCCTGGGGTGAGTGACAGGACAATCCAGAGGGCTGTCAAAGAGGACAGGTTTACGGCCTTCCAGCAGCCACAGACTCTATCCTTGGGCGGACGATGTTGTGCATGACATCCAGGTAGGCTGCAGTGTTGATTTTCAGGCACACAGAGGAGAAATATAGGCTTCTTGCTAAAGAAGATTCAGGGCGTTCAGAAGGCTCAGAGCAGACCCATCGATAATTCTGGGAGTGGTGGGCTTGGTCCACATTGAAGAGTTTCTTTCTATTGCTGCTGGGTCCATGTTCAATGATACTGTTATGTCACTGCATGTCTGAGTGCACCTCACCACTAAGGTGGGTATCTTGCAGACATTGTGGAGGGTCAGCCTTTGGGAGCACATAAAGAAAGAGGAATTCCGCTAGGGCTCTGTTATGTCACTGAGGCTATCAGTCACTGAGTCAGGACACGTGTGTTCTCTATGAACGTTTATTCAAGACTGAGAAAGGGATAGAGGGATAGAGAGAAAGAGAGCATAAGCTTGAGGGTTAGAGTAGGAGTAGCTACGTACGTATGTTAAGCATAGGGATAGAACAGGCTCCAACTGTTTTGTTGGTTGCCCATCCCATAAGGTGCTGTGTGCATTTGAATTGACACCTGCAATGAGTGGGATATTAGTCCTGGAGCATTCAGTCTCTAGTCTGTTCAAGCTGTTGTGAAACAAGTTCCCTGTTTTGGTTGTTAATTGTAGGTACATAGATACAATGTGCATCCTTGGGTACCTGCATATGCCTGTCAACCTCAAGATTGCACATACACCCCACTCTGAATAACTCTGGCAGTGCCAGACTTTAAGTGTCCTGGAAGTAATAGTTGCTGTGGGTGGTTCTGCGCCAACCTGAAAGCATCATTCTGGCATCCCAGAATCCAGCTATTTTCCCCCTGTTAAGATAGGGTTCCTGTTGAAGAAAGAAGAATGACTTTTTCCCTGAGGAAAGTTTCCTGACATTGCTAGTTGCCGCTTGGCAACGTTGGATCTTGGAGCAGGCAAAATGAGACTCTCGTATACTCTGATTTTTTGAGTGGTATGAAGGGGAAGCCTGCTGGAAAAAGAACCCTTTTTCATATTCACTATATCTATTGTATAATTAGACACGATGATAAGTACATGGAGATGTCCTTGGTGGCCTCTTGGCCCGCAGTCTTTGATGTACCTGGGTTGTGCCGGCTCACAAGGTTATTACTCCAGCCATGGCTGCGCTGGGGCTAGCCAGGTCCTTTGATGCCACCCCTGGTCTCACTGGAGGCATTGGCAAGCTTCCACTCATGGTTAACCTCCTGTCCCTCCAGGAGTTGCTTGGCCCTCCACTCCTCACCAGGAGGTGCTGCTCCTTGCTCCCACTTGAATCTGGGACTTGTTTCTGAGTTTCCCCTCGGCTAGATGACCCAGAGTATCCCCAGGTACCAGATACATACCATTCAACACCTGACCCTCCAGACCAGATGAAGATGTAGGCTGTCTCCTACCAGAAGATACAGACCTGATCTGATTGCCCTCTCTAGTTGCAGCCGCATTCAAATCAGAGGGAGGTTGGAACATCTCACTTGGGATAGTCAGACCCTGTTCCTTCATTTTGGTAAGAATTGTCCTATGCTTGAACTTCAGGAAGGACAGGAGTTCATCCACAGATGGGAAAAAACTCCTGCAGACAGTGTTATCTTTTTGCTGGAAAAGAAAGACCGTGATCTTTACTTCTTTTTCTGGGTGGAATTGTTAGGGTTGGGGCATAGTGAACATGACCCTGTGAATGGGAAACAATTTGCCTGGTATTCAGCTTTCATTTGAGCCACTCCACCCTGATCTGCCCCCGAAAATGCAGAATTTGCTAGTACAAAACTTATAGCCCCCTTTTTGAAAGACCCTGTAGAATGCTGGGTGGCGTTAGTCTTCTCCTGACACTTGTCTCTTTCTGTGGGAGTGTTGGCGGCACATTTGGATGATGAAGAGGCATTTTTGTCAGGGTCTGCCGCCAGTGGTCCTGGTTGGCTTCAAATCTGTTGAGTGATCTCTGTTGTCAGTGACCTTTGTTACCCAGTTCAAGATCTGCCAGCTGTCCCCCTCTTCAGTCCCTCCATTACACCCCAAGGCTCTCTCCAGTCATTAGGCAGGAAAGACAGCATTTTTTTCACTCTCTACTTGAAGTAATAATTATTTTAACGTCAGTGCCCCAGCACATGTGGGAAAGGATGCGTTTACATTTCCGCTACCAGGGTTACCATCCCACAAATTGACATGTTAGAAAAACGCAGTCAAAAATGGTTTTGGGAAAAAATTGCGTTTTATGTTTCCCTCTCTGAACTTAAAGTTTTTAGCACGACTTGACCTTTCCTTCTTCAGAAAGTTTCCCCATGTGTAGCCTTCATACGCATTTAGGTTGATATTTTTACTGCTGTTTCTATTATGTTTCTATTAGGACCACAGGTATGTATGTCAGACATATGAATAGTGCATTATATTTTTCCTATGCAACAAAGTGGGTAGCTTATGAGTTATCCTGCAAAAGAGATACAGTCAAATGGTTTTACAAAAGTACATTTTCCTTTTCTTCTCATCCCTTAAAGTTTTACAGTGTAATAGCTGCGATACAGCAAAATTAACAACGCGCATAACGAAGGAAACCGTATCCTCTCATCCACATGGAGAAGTTACCACAATATCTATATTTTTAAAGTGCTTGCTGGAACTTTATGTTCTCCGTCTGTTATCGGTCTGTCAGGCCATGTGCGCCCAAACCGCTGCACTGATAGCCACCAAACTTGGGCAGCAGACACTACTCCTTGCAAGCTTGAAAATGATCCCAAAGCACTTGAGGTCTGAGGCCATTTTGAGGCCAAAATTCGTCCAAAGTTCTGTTTACTACATGCAATTGGGCATATGACCACAGTAATAATATGTGATTGCCATGCAATAGGTAAAGGTAAGCCTATGGGGAATACGCCGGCGTTCAATGCCTATTTTCCACCATGAAGATCTGATGTTGACATTTTTGATCAAGCCTGATGAATACATAAAATTTATAATATGTCCCCTCCCAGAACCTACCAACCTTTGGCCTGGACGATTGTGTTATGCATGCTTGTGCATGGAGCGAGGTGACCCTTGTGGAAATGATGGGCCTGTGGGCCAGGATTGTCCCCTGAAAATTTCAGTCAATTTCTAGACGGTGGCTTTTGGTCTCATGGAGCTACCCCAAAAATTTCATTGATATTAGGGTGCACTCTGAACAAAAAAGTACAAAATATCTTTTTTGACTTGTTATGTAATTTCTTGACTTTGTTTAGTAGAAGTGCCTGCAAAAGGCACAGGAAAGTGCTTTCCACAAATTCCAAAAAGAGCCACTTTAGCGCAAAATGAGAGTACAGTTTCACGTAAGGTAAAGGTCTTGGCATAAGGAAGCAGACAATGTTATAGTGTCTAGACTAAGTAATGGCTTCCTTGTTGCCGTTGCACAGACCTGACCAAGTTACACCCAAGTTACAGACTTCCCCTTCCTCATCCAACTGTATATAAACCATGTACAAGAATGCACCAGATCCCCAGTCTGACCTTAGACTTTGCTGCATCAGTTCCCTCTACACCTATCCTCACCTTGTCTCCTCACCCATCGCTACCGCCGCTACGATTATTACTCTAGCCAAGTTACTCTACTGAGCCACCCAGTGCAGCGATACGCGTAGCGCAAGCGCGATACGATACAATGAGCATCACGCCAGTACAGTTTGCCCAGAAGATCTCAGGAGGGAGGGTAAAAAGGATTTTGACATTACTTTACAGAGCAAAGTCAAGAAGTTGATAGCCAAGTCAAAGAAGTTATTTTATACTTTTTTGTTCTGAATGCTCCTTAATGTTAATAAAATTTTATGGGTAGCTCCATCAGACCAAAAACCACAGCTGCAGAAGTTTTCTGAGAGCACTCTTACGAAGCAAAGTCAAGAAATTGTTAGACAAGTCAAAACACTATTTTATACTTTTTTGTTCAAAATACCCCTCAATATTAATAAGTTTTCAGGGGTAGCTCCATTGGGCCAACAACCACAGCTGCAGAAGTTCCTTGAGGGCAGGGACCTTTGGCAGCCTACAGCCACTTTTTGGTGGAGATGGGAAAAAAAACTTTTGTATCCACGGAAGTTTGTATGACCAGCCGCACCATCTTTTGGCCGTCCTGGGTGAATTTAAAATTTTGAGGTAAAAGGCTGCCTGCCACCCTACTGTACATGGGGATGAGGAAGGGAAAGTGTTACTTGGTCAGGTTTGCGCGATAAGGAAGGACATTATCTAGTCTGGAGACATATAGTAATGCAGAGTATGTCTGCTTCCTTATGACCTTAAGCAACACAGAATCATGCTGAAACGTACATGTCTGAAGATCAATGCATTTCTAATTTGTTTACTCAAATTGTGCTCAGCCGCAACAAGACCGAGATCTGCACAGTCGGCTTTGAACCCAATCCATCACACAGTGACATGCTGAAGAGCATTGAGGTGGTGAGTTGCGACACAGACTTAGCATTACACCCAGACCCCAATCGTGACAGAGCCATCTATTGGATCCCTGATGAGCAGCTGGGAGCCGAAAAGACCCCTCTTCTTTGCTCTGCTCGACAGCTTGACAGGGATAAGTAGAGATGTACAATCATTAGTTATTGAGGATAGTACATCAAGTTCTACCCTGATTTGATATCAAAGACTCCAGCATCACTACTCAAGCTGTCATTCTGCCTCCCAGTTGCTGATCAGGTATCAAATAGATGGCACTGCCAGAGTGGGGGTCTGGCTTACCTCTCAGTCTGTGGTTGTGAGTACATAGCAGGAAAGGAAGAAGAAGTGTACAGTTCCCATTCAGGCATACCATAAATGCGGTTGGCCAATCCACTTCTTCACCAACACTGCAGTCTCCGACCATGATGGTAAAGGCGTCTTCTTCACAGCCGATAGAAAGGATTACAATGAGTGGCGTAGGACACTCATCCGGTCCTCAGAGGATGTGGTATACTCATTGTGACTGAACTATCTTATCCTTAGTTTTAAGGAGACTTTTTAAGTACCCTGGTCAACTTTGCAGGCAAGGCCAAACGCAAATGTCACTCTGTTATCCTTGTCCAAGTTTGTGCTGGACTTTGTGGCCCATAGAGACCTGGGCAGGCCAGCGGATGAAAGACATCCTCCGGCAGTGCTAATGAAAATGGATATTGGGGGTGAGACGCTTAGAAATGCCTCATCAGAATCAACTGCAATTGCTCTTGTTCCCCACAGGTGCGGAACTTGAGGTGATGTCTGACATGGTGGTGACTGGGGCACTCAGCTACATCAACCTGACCACATTGGAGCGGCACCAAAGATTCGAAACCAACGAAGAACGAAGAAAAGCTATGGTGACATGTTCTAAATGCTCGTTAGCTGCTAGTTTTTCACTTGCCAAAACCTCCCCTACTACTTCAGGATAATCTCGCCTCATCTCTGAATGGCCTGACCGCAGCGACTAACAAAATCCGGTTGTCAAACTTTGATGATGAGACGTACAGTGACTCAGTGTTCACGGGCACCCATTGTAAACAAGTTGGGCCCTGAACGTGCGGATAAGTTTAATGAGGAAGTTTCCTCTGTACACTTTATACACTGCAGTTTAAAAGTGTTTCATCCGAAAGAGCCTCTACTGTGCAATATCCACATTGCCTCTCAATTTGCTATTGCATGAGTCACGGTCTTCTATTATTGTGTACTTCTTTGCTGAATGCATTGATGCCCTGCTGTGTTGCTCGCCACACAGCAGAATCCAATGGCAACTTGAGCAGTTTGTAGGAAGCATAAAACACTGGGCAAAAGTTAGGGAAATTCTCAGTGTACCGACATTGAAAATTTATTGTTATAATGAGAATTCTCGTCATATTCAGGACAAGACAGAAGACAAACAGCAATTCGACCGGCAAGTGAAGGCTGTTGTTAATTTATTGGGGGATCTCATTCAGTCCGAGAGCTTCCAGATCCCAAGGTGAGGGTAATCTTTTCCAGTGCTTTTTCCCCTTCCCCATGTGGTTGCATTTTATCCTACCCTCTTCGACTCGTGGCCTGTTCAATATGATTCATGCCAATAAACCTGATCAGTCGTCTTAGTTCTGGAGGTTGGAGAATATCCCATTGAAGATGTCAGGAAGTTGCTCAAGAGTGAACGTTGTTGTGATCACTATCATTACCAGTAGAATCACCCAAAGTGAGTACACAAAGAAGAAAGGGGAAGAAGGCTCGATCCAAGCAGAGACTGGCACTTCGACAAAACCTGCCAGCCCACCGGAGATGCAAGAGTCACCACCTCTGGCACGACCGGGCTAGAATTAGCAAATTTATGCATCCTGTTATTATGAACTGAATGTACAAATGTTGGATAGTTCACATGGATGTGAATATTTAGACCTTCTACTTTCACATGGAATATATCTTTTTGATGCATTTTCAATCATAAGTTCAAAAGTTCTGTTTTGAGAAGTGTTAACTCCTAGTTAACACTGTTCCTCATTGGCAATTGCTCCGCCTGTCCTAGGACTACAGAAGTTGTGGTAGGAGCAGGAGTAGTAGATATCGATTAGGACTCCAGTGGGCAGATGCTGCTGAAACGAAGAATAGGCCAGAGGAGCCCTCGTCCCCTTTCTGCTTTGTGGTGGGTACTTTGCAAGATTCAAAGTAAACAGTGCCTCTTGTCACCCTCCAACTTTGGTTGATAGCTCATAATCTGCTACTTCAGCCAAAGAATAAAGACGAATTAAGGAGTTGCTGGGTATTGACAACTTCAGGGTCTCTGATCTTGCTTGTTTACCTGACCACTGAGGGGGCACGAAGATTGGATTACAAGGAGCACCACTGCTGCGAGGATATGACGATGAAACAAACCCTGGGAGACAGTCCATGGTGGCAGATGTAGACATAGTAGGCCAGGGAGCCGACCAGTTGCTATGCAGAGGCCAGATTCGTCATCACCAGGCAAAGAGACAGAGGGACGAGTGCAGAGGCCCACAACCTCCAAGGAGACCAGGAAGCTAATGAAGGCAAAACTGGAAGATGTCCATAGGTTCCAGGAGGAACTCTGCCTCGTCTGTGGTGCGCTAGGCCACAAGAAAGTAGACTGCCCCAAGAGGAAAAACTGAGGACGGACAAAGGAGGAATCAACATTGACAAGCAGCGAGAGTGCCAAGCTCCTTCGCAACTCCCAGGCTACAACTACGGGAGTAACACCAGCTCAGAATAAACTTGAAGGTGATGGCGAGCCAAAAGTGACAAGGTTCTTGTTTGCAGTCGTGGCTGCTGGCGGACAGAAGCTACTCGTGTGGAATGAAGACAGCAACGCACCAGACACCCCGAACATCGACCCCATGAAAGTCGAACTCAATGGATTGATGGGTTCCACTTCAGAAGGGTAGAGTGGACTTTATTCCATCCGGTACTCAATGATATGAAACTACCGGATGATGATGATGATTCTTACCGACGGGAAAGGCGATCTGGAATCCATTATAAATCAGGTTCTTGATGAAGCACATGCACGTCCCTTACGCAGGTATGACAGGAATGGTGATCTCTCATTCAAAACAGCAGAGCTACGATGGCTTGAGAGGGAAAGACATAGGTCTAAGGACAACCCACTACTGGTACACAGTGGCACAAAGAACCTAAAAAAGGTGATCTGTGATGCTAAATGGAAGTAATTCTGTCAGGTAGCAGAGAGAGCCAGGCAGACTATCAATCTCATGCGCATCCCAGAAGGTGGCAGGTCAAATTAGGTCAGTCTCATAAAAGACAGTGGAGTACCAACTGCCACTCCAGAGGAATATCTTTAATCTCATTGAAAACCCATTTCCCAGATCCCTGGGTAAAATGTAAGCCTCCTCTCTGGTTAAAGAGAATAACAAATCCACCAAGGAAATGGCAGACTGTATTACCCCACGTAAGGTGAGGATGGCAATGGACTCATTTAGCCCATATGAAGCTGCCGATTCAGACTGCTTCCCTCCCTGTGTTTTGCAAAAACTCCCTGAAAGGATAACAAATTATCTTATCTTGGAGGCAGCCATAACGAACTGTTGGTTACCGGAGAGCTGGAAGAGAATGAAGATTGTGTTCATCCCAAAAGCTAGAAACCTCATACTCTTAGGCCAAAGCATACCAACCAATCACCCTGTCAAAGTTTGTACTTAACAGCATGGAAAAGGTAATCCAGTGGTTTCTCCTAGAAAAGGTGATTAAGGATCCTGTTTGTGAGAGAGGAATTGGAGTATGTGTAAGAAAACGCGTTTGACCACTGTAACTTTGCCTCAGAGACACATACGTGGACCAGATTCAAGGTGAACAAGAGGGAGTTCTTTTGAGGCTGCTAAATGGCTTGAGACCAACACAGAGTTTTTAGTTGTAACATAGACTCGTTATTCTTCTGCTTGGATGGGGCACATACAAGTTAGCTTACAAGAGTTAGATGATTAGACCAGCAACTTGTACCTAGCCAATCTGCCCCAATCTGAAATGTCCTTGAGGAGGAGGATCTCCTGATCACTGAGTGAAGAAGAGCAAAATTCTGCTCCTTTTATATCCCATTTTTAGTACATAGAGGGCTGTCAGTGCATGCAAGACTTTGACTGACACAGAGGTCTACCCATTCATGTAAGTTACAACCTTAACCACAGACCCTCTCACTACACGACATGCATACCCAAAGGGTAGGTCAACAGACAGCCTTGTCTGAGGTAGTTGACAGAGCAGAAAAGATGGTGGATCAAGAGAAAATCCGGCTGATGGTCACGTTGGAGTGCAGCGGGGCTTTCTTAAGTAAAGTCTATAGGGTCTCGGACGACCACGACTTCGTCTCGAAGACCAAAGGGTTGGGCCCATCAGGAAAATGATTGTTCTGGAACACTTTTTGATCTTTTAAGAAGCCAAGGATGCATCAGACAGAATGATCTCGGATCAAGCCTAAATCAGATTTGTTTTAGACAAATATCTGGCTTTTGCAATCTGGTTGGGTCATTTGTCTTGAAGTCACAAACTGCTCACACATGGACTCAAATGCACCCAGTACGGTTTTTTGCGTAGGCAAGTGAGATTTTCGTGGCACCCGCGCAAACTTTTCTTTAGCACTGAGACATTGAGAACAAAATTTTGATCTAGTCATCACAACTTCGGCGACCTCGAGGCACTGATCAGCTCGGCTTACGAGCCTTCCAATCAGGAGTCTCTTTTGGATCAGCATAACCTGGACCCGACCTCTCGCGGGTCAAACTGAATTCGTCTCTTCTCTGTTGCGCATGTCAACATGTGAAGTGTGACAATGGCAGGCTGGATGAAGCTGGATTGAACTAATTCATAGACACGTGTCTCTGTGTAGGAAGTGCAGGCGTTCCGGCACGTGCGTGTGTAGAGGGGGATCCCGCCAACTCTTCTACAGCAGCGCGCTCGTGGGTGTTTTGACACCGCTAATCCGAAGGATGGAGAGAGAAAGCAATGTTCGTAATGTGGTATGATGTATTATGGACCTTTCCAAGAGTGAATTGCTGCACAGTTGGATGTGAGGAGTAAATTTGCTCGAGGAGAGAGACGAAAGGTTTACAAAGGCAAGATTAGGGCGTCGTTGGACAAAAATGACATAAGATATGAGGCTGTGACTAGGGGGAATTTCTGAGGCAAGTGAAAGTTATTTGGTTAACGTTTCTGTTTTGATTTTGTCACGAACTGTGAACATCAAGGAAAAGAACCTGACGACGACTAGCTCAAAACGACGAGAATTGATTGAGGAGAAGGCAAAACAAAGGACAATTCAGTACTGGAACTGATGCTGGTTCAGGTAGTCCATGTGAGGAATCATCTCTCCCAAGGTAGGAGGACTGTGATAGGATTGCTGCTGCTGCTGCTGTTGAGAATATCCTCGTTGCAGTTCAGACGTCGTCTCTTGATTCCATCCAGAGGTCTGACACTGAGAAATCGCATTATTCCCTCTCTCCGGACCTCCCGTGTAGCCTTGGTGATGAAACTGGAGCTGCTCAGGCACTTGATAACCTTGCTGGCCCAAGGTGGAGTCCGGCGTTGAGCCAGCAGGATATTCTTGTAAGCTTTTGGTCGGACTGGCGTGTTGGACGCTGGCGGCGCTGGCGGCACTGGCGGCGCTGGCGCCATCGCTCGGATATGGACCACTTGACTGCTGCTGAGCCGGCAGATGGAAACTCTCTGAAGAACTTTCTGACGCAAAAGCTTCTTCCCAGGCGCCAGGAGTGGCGCCAAAACCTGTCGACTCCGCTCCACTTCTGCAGCTCTGAGAAAGCATGGTCTGCGCCAAGTAGGCGCAGCTCTCCAACGCCCTTTGGCGCAGCGCTGCAGCGTCGCCAGCCTGGATCGCTGCCCGCATCTCGGCAGCCAGTCCGGGGTGCGGTGGCAGCGGCGGGGCGCGTCCGCCCTCGAGCGCCCTAGCGCTCTCCGTCAGCGCCCAGATGTAGTTGTTGGCGAACCTGAGCGTCTCGATCTTGGTGAGCTTCGTTTCGTCGGGAAATGCCGGCAGCGTCTGGCGCAGCTTCTCCAGCGCCAGGTTGAGCATGTGCATGCGATGGCGCTCGCGGTCATTGGCCTTCTCGCGCCGCGCGCGGCGCAGTCGCTGTGCCTCGGCTGGCGTCCGGTTCGCCGTGCGCCGGGTCGAAGACCGCCGCAACGACGAAGTACGCTTGAACCCGCGTCCCGAATCTTGGCACCCATGCAGACCTTAAAGAAGTAGGAAAGTGTTACGTACAAACACGGTGAACCAAGGGGAGAAAAAACTTTGAACCAATGGCTTCAGCGGCAAAAAGTCCGTTTGAGAACTTCCCGCCTACTTTCCCGAAAATATCATAAATGGGTAGCATAGTTTTATTGAACATATTTTTCTTCGCTCTTCAACACTTTATTGCTGTTATTAGTTGTTGCTAGGGGTTCCAGACTCCTTCGCAAGACCTTTGTCAGGTTAAGTTCATTAACGTTATGAAAACGATGCACTTGCCGTATTTTTTTCGGGCAATAAGGCGCACCTAAAATCCTCTTGTTCCATCCTTCATGTCCAGTAGCAGTATCATATTACATTTAGAGCATATTCCTCCTATCGCTTCGCCTAACCTCTTAGTTGCAAATACACGTTACTAGAGGAAGCATCTCTGGACCAAATGTTCTCAAAAATGGGCAGTGCGCCTTATGTATAAAGTAGAATAAGCAAAAATATTCTGTGTGTTTCAACTGAACAACATTGAGAGTTGTTTTGACAGAGTTCAAAAAGTTAAATGTTGCTTCTTGCTTTCGCTCCAGTGCGCCTTATAAGCCTTATATATGAAAGTAGACCCATTTATTGATATTTCACCTCATGTACCGGTGCGCCTTATGGTCCGAAAACTATGGTGCACGTATAATGTGATAAAAATACGAGTTGTCACGTTATGTCATAACTAGAGGGCAACATTCGATGACTTTCTCATGTTTATGCATATTTGGGCATTTTCCCCAATTGGGGCCACATTTAAAGCAGTTAGATGTTCAACACACTATTTTTTACTTTATTGAAGGTTTCAGTTGGCTTGTGGGTCAGCACCAAAGCTTGAGAAAAGTGGTTTGGCGCTGACAGAACGTCAACCCACCGTTGAACACCTAACGAAAAGAGGTGTAAGCACCAAGCTAAGATTCTTCCAACTCGGAGAAGAACCCTAACCTTCACATAAGACAAACAAAAAGCAGTGATGATTAACAATGGTCAAGGCAATGAGGCTATTGATTACATGTCTCCAGAAGACATGGGCAAATTTGCAGCTCTGTCTCATTACACATTGAGGTGTCGAACAATATTTCAGCTAAGATGCGAAGATGCTCAGCAAGCGAAGATTCAGTCTGGCAAAGGAAATTTTGCTGAAAGTTAGCATTGCTAAAGCAATTTTTGGGCGTTAAGTTCTTCCCTTACTTCTTCCATGAGCAACATATGCATGCACATGTAGGTGAAATTGTCCTCCTAAGGAAGTCATATTTTGCCTTTTGAAAGACAAATTTTAGAGAATAGAAGGTCAGATATGAGAACAGCGATGAATGATGCTTTCTCGAAGTCACAAAAAGTCACCCTCAAGTCCTAACAGACATGACTTTCCTCACCATCTCCATTCTCTCTGAGGGACTGCCTGCCACGTCCGGCCCCTCTGGTGAAGAAGTGCGCCTTCTCGCCGTCATCATCGTCGCCGTCGTCTTCGGCCTCGTACAAGTTGAGCAGGTCAGGATCGTCCTTGAGGATGTTTTCGTCGGAAGTCGACATCTTTGGAACTTTTTCTTTTCTCTCTGAGCAAGAGCTAAAACAAAATAAAGCTTCCTTGTCAGTGTGACCCCTTCAGTGGGTTCTTATCGAATGAATGCCCTGCCTGCTTTCCACAAAATTATGAAGTGCTCTTTCACTTATCCCAACATTTGTGGAGTGACTCACGAGGTATCAGTCAATTCTCCCTCAACACTCTGTGCCTGGCCTATCGAACTAATGACATCATTAGCTGTGCAATCGTTTTAACAGCAAACAAATGAAGGCAAGACAAACCCTTTATCATTTACCCGGAGGTCATTTAAACCGCCATTACCGTGATAAATAGCCACAACCGCTCCCAGCGTGCAATAAATTGGGTAATTATCAGAATACTATATGAAGACGTCGGTAATTAAGCCATTTGTACTTTTCTGTCACGATTAAGAGACTCCACGCTGTCGCTTTTGCTGCACACACTATAAAGAAGAAAGATTTACCTCTTTGGTCACACGAACAACGAGACCTCAACGGTCATCACCACACACAGGGACTTGTCCAGCGCCGCCGCAGCCCACGCAGCCGCCACCGCCGCCCACGCGCCACCATTGTCCGTGGAAACGCGGCGTGTAAAATCCTTTTTTCCGCCCTCAAAAGGAACCGTTAATAGCCGCTGGCCCCGGCTTAGTTCTGGCCCGCGTTCTCCTTTTCCCCCTAAAAATTGCGTGAGTTGCGCGTGCGCGCGCCCGCCGCGTGCCTGACGGTTGCCAAAAGTGATGTATTGGATGCCGCTTCACGGTTTGATCCGCCTGACAATGGCGAGAGCAGAGACTTTGAGGACTCACTTCCGGGGCTGACTCTTCTTGGCTCGTGTCGTGTCTTTGCTCTGACCTCGTCAGACGACCTCGTCCGACGACCTCCGGCCTCACTTTCTTCCTCGTCGACGTCCTCGGTGCAACTGAGCGCGATGAAAAACACTCCTCCCCTTTCCTTTTTATCTGTTAGCTTCGTCCTTCCGAGCCATCACCCCCTTGAGCGCCTCTTTTGTACTGAGCTTTTTCCAAACGGCGTGAGTGCTTTTGCTAGACTTGGGACAGTCACGAAAAACCACCGGACTATGACAGCATCGCAGCCGTCACCGACGCCGACGCCGTCGCCGACGCTGTGGGGGCAGTAGAAGCGCCGTTTGGTCACGTCCAACCCGTCATAGATCAGACACGACTGCAGCAAGAGTCAGGCGGATTTTCAGCGGTTCACTTCATTCGTTTATTAACTTTGTTGCTTGCTTAAATGGACGCGGTTAAATTGGTTTGCACTGTAAATGTTCGTTCTGTCGCGCAGGCTTTTGCTCCCCCCCTTCTGCCCTCCCCTCCCCGCACCCCCGCCCCCCCCCTTTGGGCGACAATGACGCCGCCGCCGCTGTTTGATTTCGATCGGTTCGATCCCTCCAGCGCCCATGAAAGGGACCAAATGATAATGTTATTTCATGATGCGAGCTGCGTAAATAGCTTTTCTGCGTGACTACAGTCAAGTGAGCTAAGAATTCTGGCACATTTTTGGTTCAGGTTTGGCACCGCTGGGACGCGAAGTAGCCCTGAAACTCCGGTTGAAGCGAGGTCTGCTCCTGTATCCACTGCTGGGGTCTATATACAATGGCAACGCTGAAGTATTCGAGAGTAAAAGAGACCCCATGAATTCGTGATATTTATTCGAGTCAGTTGAGCTTACCATTCCGGCACCTTTTTGACATGAACGTGTCTTGAAACTCAACCGGGCTGAGGTTTTGTCCCATTGCACAGACATCTTTGGCTGTGAAGTATTTAAGAATGAAAGGACGCGTTTCATGACGCGTTAATAATAGCTTTTCCAGTGAAGTGAGCCACCAATTTTGGCACATTCTTGGCACCGCAACGACGCGAACGTGCCTTGCACGAGCCGGGGGCTTCTTGTTGCTATCAAGCACATATCCTCTGTTATTGCAGAGTGAAGTATTTAAGAGTCCGGCACGTGCACCCGTTTTGTCGCCGTCCTGCCTAATATTTCCGGTCGAGTAACAACCTCTCCCCCCCCTCCCGCCATCCATCGCCCCCCTCCAACCTCCCCCCAATCCATCCCCCATGGGGCTTTGTCAGCGGGGAGTCTAGAGACCTCCAACAATGGATTTAAATGGACAGAGAGCCAGCGCTCCCTAATGGGATGTCTCTCCTCCTCCTGCTCTCCCAGATGTCTAACGGACTCTCTAACTACTGCGTTGGTTCGGGACACCTGCCACAATGCTCAAAGCAAACTCATATGTAGTAGCGGAGGAGTTTGATCGGTCGCTGTTGGCGCTGTCAAAAGTTCTGAGCGCAGAGATAGAAATGGCGTCAATTGCAAGCTACTTTTTTTTGATCGATACCAGTGATATTTCACCCATGTTTATATTACAGTGCACACACTGTAGATTTGGATTAATCCCTTCGGCAAACAGTGGAACACAAATGGGAAAAGGATTATTAGTATTGGCCGTCTGTGTTTGCACAATATTGCTAAGAAAGTAAAAAAATCAAACTCATACTGTATTTGTCATACGATTGCAATCTAGACTTTTAAAACACTTCACAGCTTATATTCATGAGGGCTGAAGAGAACATTTTCGATACGGTTTCATCGCGTGGTTACGCTCATAATTAAACCGCTCGCTGCAGTACATTATTATGGCGAGCGCGAATACTTTGTAGAGGGGTTGCGTGGTGCTTAAGAGGCGTCCCCAATCGATCCATCTACGCAAGGGGGGGACGGGGGTGAAGGGGGGACGGAGGAACGGGGGAGAGGAGGAAAGAGGACCGAAACCGTGCAGAATTACTGTACAAATTCGTTGGCTGCCGCAGACTGAGCCTAAGAGGGGTTGCACTGGGGCAACGGCATCGAGGACTTCCCGTAGCTCTCGTCGTCCAAGTCGAGGACTTGGAACTTCTGGGTGATGGTGGACAAGTCGTGCAGGAATTGCTTCAGCGTCGTCATCTGTTCCCTTCGGACTGGGGACTTGAACAGGCCCACGTGGAACTCTGCTGCGATGGCGTCGATGTGCTGGAAGCTGCCACTGACGAGCAGGTCTGACAGGACCTCGAACTCACTGCCTGCAAAAAAGTTAAAATTTGACTCACCTAAGTCACCTCAGCTGGCTACTGAGCATGTGGTACGAATAAGAAATGATGTCCTGTGATTATGCAAGAGATGGAAAAATGAAGTCAATTGCTTTTTCGATCGATACCAGCATGTTTTAAACTACTATCTCGCTCTTGGTCTCTAGAAATAAATTTAAAGTGCAGTATGGGTCAGAAAAACCGCAATTGCGCATTTCAACCGATTCTTCCACTGTGGTGGACAATTTGTCCGTCATATGTGGTCCAGTCTGCTTCTCCTGAGGCGCGGAGAGGTTAGTAGGTAATTCAAGTCTCACCTTCAATGTCCATCTTCATCATTACCGCGGGCCTCATGTCTTGCTGCTTCGAGTCTCCTATCAGCCTCTTGGCCACTACTTCATTGATGAACTTGGCCAGCCTCACCATTTGGACCTGTCGACGAAAGAAAAAGCATATACGGTATATATGTACATGTGACTCATGTGACAGCGCGGATTACTCTTGACTTACGCTGCCCATGCTGAACTTGGCGTTGGTGTTGACTTTGAGCACCGTCGAGCCCCATTCGTTGTTCTTCCTCGACTCGTCACTGAAGAATTCCACTTGGTCGTCCTTGTCCCCGACCGCTGTGCTGAAAAGTTAGGGAAGGTCATCAAGTCTGAAAAGGAGCGCTCCTGCAACGCCTCTCCTCTCTTCCCCCCCCCGTTACGTACCTTGTCATGAAGTGAACCCGCCACCCGCACGTCCTGTAGGCGTCCTCCAGCGTCTTCAGCACCGGGGTGTGCGTGGGGTTGGGCTCGAAGCCGACGGTGCAGACTTCAGAGAGGTCTCTGTAAGGCAAGACGTTGGAGAGGGCTTCACTAGATAGCTTTGGCACTGTCACAACTTGCCTGTCGTGACCGAAGAACTCGTTGTACACTTTGATCATAGCCGATTTCGGGTAGAGGTGTGGCTCGTACAGCTTCCTCACCTGGATGCCCACGTTGGAGCCCAGGTCGAGGAACACGTGACGGCAGCCGTCGAGTCTGTCGTCTCTCGATCCGCGTTGAGCTGAAAGTTGCAAATGTTAGAATGGACGAAGAAGATTTGCAACTTCCAACGAGATTTGGTGGTGGAAACAAGGCGTCTCCTCCGTCCACCCCGTATTTTCGCGATTAATCACAGGCCTGACACAACCTTTCAGAATAAAAATTGAGATATCAAGGTCAAAATGCGAAAAAAGTTGAATGAGGTGAGGAATGAAGTGTTACCTGGTAAGAAAAATACACTAGAAATGACAATTTTCTTCCGCCCAAAGTGACCTCAAGTCCAATCTCATCAGCTACTTCTCTTTATTTCTCACCTGTTGCGTTGCCGCTCGGCGTTTTCATGAAGTCGCCGAACAAGGAAGCTTGATCAATTTCACTCTGCTGCTCCACTTTGAACGGCCGCTGGGTGAACAAGAGGAAGCAGATGGTGACCGTGAAGAAGACGGCCAAGAAGTAGCGGTAAATGGACCCCACCATGGAAGGAGAATCAAACAATGAGCTGAAAAGAAACAGGAATTGACTTTCATTTGAGTACCTTAAAAAAGGTGAAAAATAATTGTCGACTTACTTATTTCAGGACTTATTTTTCCTTATTTTTATAAGAAAGAATAATTATTTATTTTGATCTGCTAACGTTACATGCGTTTTTCTGTTTTGAGTTGTGTCTCCCACCAATGTATTGGAGTTGCTGTTGTGCTGCTCAGGAAATTACAGATAAACAATTCCATGTTACCCTTGTCCTACAAGTCGGGGAGACAAGCCTTTTTTCACTGATTTCTTACTTTTTCTCACTGATCTTACTACTGTCAATGTGTGCACGCGCATGAGCACACACACCCACACACACACACACACACACCACACACACACACAGAGAGAGAGAGAGAGAGAGAGAGAGAAAGTGAACTAATGATTATTTCGTACCTTTTGTATGTTCTTTGCATCATTTCGTTTTTGTTATCATCTTTTGTTACACCGTGTAACTTAGTTCTATGTTCTACTTAAAAGTCCTCCATGTTCTTGTAGTTCTTTGCATTCTATGTCATTTTTTGAACTCTGTGCTCTTGTACTATTTGTAGTGTTCTAGTCTGTAAGATACTGGTTGGTCGAAGCGAGTGAATCGGCCGGATCTGAGCTCAAGTACTCATTGAAACGACACTGAGGTGACGCTACCTCACTCACGCTCTGTACTTGTAAGGAGTGACAGCTAGCCTTTTTGTCGCAACGGCAGGACGATGATCTGGACGAGATGACGACTACGACGATGTCCTATGACAAGAATCGTGTAAACTCCGCCGAGAGTAGGGTATTGAGGCAGACAGTCAGGTGGCATGAGCAACAAATGTTCTTAAGAGCTCAATCAGACGGTTCACTCGATCGATCTTAAGTTCTATGACCATATGTGTTCTATGTAAAATTAACGTTAATTGTAAGTGTTCTCTCTCTCATCCTCATCTCCAGATTACAGTTGATATCCAGTATTCAACCCATGCTGTTGCTCTCTCATTCTGTGCTTAGTTTTAAGCTGAACTTTAAGGCGTGCTCACTCTACACTCAATTCTCGAGCTCAGCGGCTCGAACTGTTCGTCTACGGAAGTGTACTGAGCTTAAGTTCTAGAGCAAATTTGTCCCGGTCACTTTCGTTCTCTCTCATACCTAGTCTGGTAGGGACAGTCAAGCCTTGACAAAAATTCATATTCTGGGTCTGATTATTGGGGGCATGACAATGCAGCAAAAGGATTGTTAAATCCAAGCTCAGCTCAGTCCAATGCCTCAGCTCAGTCCAATGCCTCAGCTCAGTCCAATGCCTCAGCTCAGTCCAATGCCTCAGCTCAGTCCAATGCCTCAGCTCAGCTTAGTGCCATGCTTGAGATCACTTGCATAGTTACTGGCTGTGTCGCTCCGTCTCTGGCTGAGCTGACCTCAAGTTGGCATCGATGGCCAAGCTCAGTGCACTCGAGCTCAGCTCAGTCCCAACAGGTTCGATCATTTACCTTTCTGACATGTGACGTGCGAAACACTGGTGTGAGGTGAGGAAAGTGAGGAAATGTGGCCAGTGCCATTGTACTGGAGTGAGGAAATGTGGTGTTGGGGGGTTGTTGCGGGACCGCCAAAGCCGATGGAACCGTCAGTGACGATCAGAGCAACTGGAGGAAGACGGAACACGGTAGCCTCAACAAAATTGTGTGTTTTCTTCTAGTCACCCCTTGGTGTGAACGAAATGAATGTGAAATGGACAACCTAACATAAAGCACGATGTGTGCATTAGGCAAGTAGAAAAATCTTCCCCAAACTCGCCCCAAAGTATTGCTGCCTGATGAACGAGGGCAGTAGTGACGGCGGCAAAGCCACTTGGTCAAGTGCGCGTAATGAATTTTTTTCCGCTCATTTTTCAGTGGAGAGTGGAATATACACAGGCATTTTAGACTCTCAATTTCACCAACACAGATGACGGAAGTAGACGAAGTGAAAAATAGATATAGTCATGAGGAAAAGGCTCTGATGGTGAGGAAAAAACCAACAACATCACTGCTATGGACCTTTATGACCTTACAAAATATATACCTTTCGAAGATGTGGCGCGATTTTATGTGTTACTTGACAGACACACTGAAATTTACCCAGGATAAATCAAAATAGACCCACAAGGGTAGAACTGTGCTTTTTTTATGGTGCACGCCTTTGCGCGGGCGAAGCTGTGCAACATTTTAATTCTCTGACATACGACAGCCACCTTAGAGTTCATCATGACTTTAGTCCTGTACTGGCACGGCACATGTCCTGACCTCCAGAATCCACCAACTTCCACAGTCCTTTGCATGCCTGGTAACAGTGCAAGCATTCATTAAACATTGCTTGGGCGGCCCAGACTTATCTGGACCCATTTCATGCAAAAGCAGCGTCAAAGTGTGCCAGAACTTCATCAGGGAGTTGAAGGAGGCCTGTCTGGAAATTTCGATTTTGTTGAGATTGAACTGCTTTGAAATGCAGGCCAATCTCATCGTTCCGATGTGTCTGCCGAATTAACCGAGTAAAAATCCGTTCCATGGCAAATCTGCCGTATTAGATGTGGTGCCACTATAAGCGGTGCCGACTGCATTTACTTTTTTGACCGACTTCGATGACGCACCTACCTTCTGCTAGATGGCGCTGTTGCTAGAAAAGACAAGGTTCAGACGAGAAGTTAAAGGAAATCTCAAGTTAACGTATTCACCCCGTTGTGTCCGCGCCTTCCTACAACTAATTGTTTTTATGATTTTTTAAAATTCGCGCCCACTTTCAAAAGACTGACGAGTCAGAGAGCAACAACCCGATCGAAAGAAACGTGACAGAGGCGTGCCTCCCCCCCCTCATAGTGCAAGAGGCAGTGCAGCAATGACGTGCATTTCGCCCTTCAACCCTACAACCGCTATTTCACCTGAAGCTCAAAAAGGAGAACAAATACCTGTGGCACAAAGGGGAATGCAGAATGGTTTATTTGTCGACTCCGCGAGAAATCACTAGTGGTGTTTCAAAGTCGACTGTGACCGAAGTCAAAAACTCGAGTTTGGTCCCCCGTCAAGCTCGAAATCCCATTTATTTTTTAGACAAAAACATTTTGCTAGAATGTTTTTATCATGATCAATATCCGCCTCTATTGTACCTACTCGTAAAATGCTACTGCATTTGGACAAGATTCCTGCTCCCGGATATTCAGAAGTGCCGCTTCAACGATGTGATCTGGATTTGAGACCAATGGAACCGGCGATGAAAGGGTTCATGCCGCCAAACTTCTGCCCGAGGGTCATGAGACTGACCTGAACCCTGTTTGGGAGAGGTTGACTGACCCGAACTGGTTATATCTACCGTACTTATGCCTCGCTCGGGTTACGGACCACACAAACACGAGCAGGAATTTCTACAGGGACGTAAAAGGAGAGTTTATGCACTCTTGCGTGCTAATGTCGAGCTTTGGCAAGTGAGCAGATGGATGCATTTATGTGCTCCAACCTGATAAAAAAACTGACTTAAACGGCCTGCTAAGGTGCATCAATATGGACAGCATTAGGCGGGCAAAGGGGGGAGGGAAACGATCTCCCCAGAGATTAATCTCGTCGGGTTGTGCTATTTAGAAGCACTCTGCAACCAAACACCCCGAGACCTCAAAGTGTTAATTTATGGAGTCACTCAGTTCGTTGAGTACAGTGAGAACCGCTCATAGGAGCAGCCTCGGGACGAGATCAGTTGTGCTCCGGTACGTCCTTTTTTGGGTTAAAGGCTCTTGTGTGTGGATTTCGCTCGTATCCGGAGCCGTCATAAGCGGCTTTCACTGTAATGTCAGTTTGGGGCCCAATCTGATGCTTCAAGCTGGAGTAGACGGGTGTGCTTCAAATGTTGAAGCACACCCGCGCGCAGAGTCTTGTCTCTCAATAGGATTTGTTATTTTTTTACTAGGCTTAAATACTTACCCTTTAATGTTAAGAGGGTGAAGCGCGAATAGAGCTTTTAGAAGTCTAGGAAGCT
>JAAUXU010091318.1_pt1 | contig 25076 bp, 20 predicted proteins | sample 7278151 | NCBI WGS metagenome assembly JAAUXU01 (sample SAMN14350113, study PRJNA611818) | marine sediment metagenome | isolation source: surface marine sediment (1.8m) | place: French Polynesia: Moorea | collected 2018-08 | reverse complement strand
TGTCAAGAGGTACAAAGGTCTGCACCCCAGCTATGTAGCCATTGACATCAAATATCACAACAAGGTCAGTCAGGCCTTCGGGGCTAGCATAGCGGGTGCCTGGAAAGCTGAGGGAGAAAAGAGATGTGTGTACACGATCATCGATCGATCATCTGAGCGAGAAAAAGGTCTTACCTATCAACATCGCCGCATCTTGACAACAGCCTCCACCCATCTGCTATTGCATCAGGCTCCGTCCGAGGCTGAGCATTGAAGCCTCCGGCCCCCCCATTTGACAGAGCGCCCCAGGTCGTATGTAAGTTCTCCCATTTGTTGAAATCCGATTGGGCACTTGCAAAGGATGTAAGCACAGTCAGAATGAGTGCAGCCTTCATTGTCTTTTGAGTCTCCGCAAACTGAAGATTTGAAAAGATTTGTTGCCTCTTTTATAACAGAATTATCAATCATTATTGGGAGCATTATCTGCCGTTCGTACGTATGTATGCGTATCGTTGCGCATGGCTGGAATGTACGCACTCTGATGCAAGCGCCGACAGAGGGCGCCAAAAGGACACCTGCCTGCACATCCACTATTGCATGTAGTAAAAGAAGCATTTGTCGAGACTAGACTTGGACCTTGTTGGACGTTTGGCAGAGTCTGAGCTTGAGGTGGTGGAGGAATCCAAGCGCGGCGCGGGGGATGAACGTGAAGCGATTATGACACAGTTTGCTCGCTTCGCCGCTGGATGCGATGCTGCCAGTCTGAGGGAGACAAATGCCAAAGACAATGCATTTTTCACTCTATCAATTCGATGATGTTGGCAGTTACTTTGTTGTTCGAAGAAAAACATTTGATCATTCTTTTTCTCTTCGTTGAGCCCGCCCAACGAGCCTGTTGTTTTCGAAACCTGAACCTTCCCTCAAGCTCACAATTTCAGAGTTTTCTCCTTCCAATTTCATTGAACGAAGGAGGCTCATGCTCGATCACTTATTTTGCTACGAAAAAGCTTCGTTCAGGAAGTAGAGGCTTAATTTTTGGGAAGAAACACGACCCAAAGGGGTAAAAACGCACTTCTGAAGCGATGCAGGTCTCTACAGAGGTGAAAGCAATCACTTTAACACACTCCTCGCCTGTAAGAAGGAATTTGGAGGAATGACTTGTGACTTTGCAGTACAAATTACGCTGCACACGTTAAATTGACATTACTGACCGTACTCCATGAACTGTGTGCGGCACTGGTATTTTGGCCCGCACTTCTTGGGTTTCATTTCAATTTAGTACCATGGGAGGAAACCTTGATCACATAAGCTGATCACTCCCTGAGCTACAAAGTATCATCCGTGCGCACGTACGTACACAATGACACCAACTCCTTGCAGCAGATTTGCTTCGTCTCAGATGCATGCATCAGAAGCCCTCACGAATAAGTTATCAGGTACGAGAACTAACAGGGGCGCCCAGCGTGAAGAAACCATACTCGGAGGCATGAACTATGGGGACATCTGTTTATTTACTCAACAAACATTACAGTGTGTTAGCCACATTGGGAGGCAGAACTCATGCCTCTAGTCCCCACCCCCAAGATAATCGTGCTCAGGATTTGAAGTTTGTTTTGAAACGCAGCCCTGAAATAAAAGTTGAATAGCGCTCTGAGAATAACATTGTGGGATGGTGTAACCTTGTCATTATTTTCTGCACACGGTTTTCTGCGCGCGTGTGAGCGCGCACGCAGAGCAGAAGAGAGAGGAAAATGCACACTCGAGAGGCATTGACCTCCCTCTGCGCGTATGTTCTTTTTCTCCGTGTGTCTCCCTCTTTCTTTCATGCACACGGAAAAAGTCGATCGCTAACTGCTGAAGCCAGCAAAGAGTCATCAGCGCTTTCCACTTAAGGCGCAGTCAACTCCTGAATTGGCCAGCCGCGTGGTGCAGAAGGACACCTCCCCCCAGTCGGTTGCAGAGTGCAGCGCCGGCTTAAGCCACAGCCCAGCCAAGAATAAGTGGAAAGAGCGAGACAAGACTCTTGCACACTTCTTCTATCACTCTCCCGAGAAAAGAAAGAGAAGGGAACTGCTAGACAAGGAGGGAGGGGGAAGGTTACACCCACACAGGCACACACACCACCTGTGCACACGTATGTACATTGGAGAAGAGACAGAGAGAAAGCACATGGGACATCCCCTTCCCTCAGGGAAAGTCGGGTGTGCGCGGGTACAGGAGAGAGGTGACTAGGCCACGATACTCTGGCACATAGTACGTAATGTACGACGTGTGGGTCTGTACATATTGTACAGTATGAGGGGAGGAAGAGGGGACTCAAAAATGGCCTTGTGGCATCGCCAGTGTGTGAGTCTGGTTGCACCTGCTCGTCCCCACTGGCTCTGTGGTGGAGTCGTTGTGGCTCTCACTGGCTTTGGGGCCGAATCGTTATGGCTCTCACGGTTCTACGTAGAGGGAGGGAAGTAGAAAAAAAGGGAGGGGTTGTAAGGATGAGTGAGACAGCCCCAGTCCGGCATTTTATGTGTCCACTCAAGTTTCACAGCTTTCTGATTCTCGTTTACAGCATCACGTCTGTATGCTGCACCACTTATTGCGTACAGTCCAGTCCTGGGATCAACCGTGCACATCACGGACGTGTCCATAGCTCAAAAGTTCTCGAAAACAGAGTCGTGATGAAGAGCATTTCGTGCGTGGACTCCTTCTCGATACTCTCAATATTCATATCAGTTAATACGAGCTCATCATTATGCGTCCAACTCACCCTACCCTAACATAAAATTTTGAGCTTTCTTGTGACGAGAGAAGGCAAGATTGCAAAATGTACGCTTTGTAGTGAAGAGTACTACGTACACAGGCAAAAGCTATACTCCAGTAATGCTCCAGAGACGGACACAGGCATAAGCTCACGCACACACGCAGCTGACTAACAGTGCATGCAAAAACTACTGAGGAGAGAAAGAAGGCATCACATTTGCTGGATCTTTTGTGCCTCATTCACTTTCTTCTACGTGGACATACAGAATGCTGTTCGTACATGGCAATAGAGAACCTTTAGGTGATTTTAGTGATCTCTTGAGTGAAAGCACGTGTGCACCTGAAAACTTCTGGCCGCCAGCTGACTAATAGAGCGTGTAAAAAGGAAATCACAAAGACATCGTTATTTAATGCCTCACTTCTCTCATTGGTGACATCACCAGCGTGCCACTCCAATCATATCCACCTGCGTATCAGCACAGGGAAGGTGCAACGCCCACGACGACAATGATTGTCTAGTCTTTTCCGGAAAGTGGTTGTGAACTCTGGTGTCATTGGTGATTCTTCTTCAGTGATACTTCAAGTGAACACGCAGGGACCTTTGACGGAATGTCATGCCGAAACATGCCCGTTGTTGCGTCTACCGCCTGCTTAGTGAGGACTCGGAGAGCACAGTGATGTGATCAACCAGTGTGCAAACATTTAACGGTATGTAACATGTTAATTGCATCATATGCAAACTTTAAAGTAAAAGAAACGTTCGAGAAAATCGCTAAAGAAACAAGCAGACTTTCAGGTGGTAGTGGCAGGTGAAAGCGATCGTAAAGCTTGGCTCATGTGGGCACATTCTGTATTGTACTTTGCCATTGTGCTGTACAAGCCACTGAACAGCACTTTGGCCACACATCATATGTAGTCACACAGGCAAATTTTTCGCACGTTCAATTACGCCCTTGGATACAACTGTCGTCGCGAGATCATTCCTATAAGGACAGGCGAGGAGGAATTCAGAAGCCTGTACTAAAAGGGTACAGAAAAACACAAACAGTTGTATCATCAACTGCCCTACTTTCCCCCCGGGCTGTTTCACGACCAAGATGCGACTGCCGAAAAAGAAGTTGTCCTTTCGAAAGGATTGGCTCTTTTGGAGGCAGTGCTGTAGTCCAACAGGTAGTAGTAGCGTTACTCGAACCAAGGGTCGCTCAGCGGTGGTGACTTACAAGCGGTGTGAACGTTGACGCCATATTTAGCGGCGACTTCAAGCAGGGTTACTCACCCTAGAACAAGAGAGCAAGCCAGCAAGCTCTCAGTTGGGTCTCTCTTAATCTGCAGCACTGGTCGAGGATTGCAAAATGGTTAAATTCTGATGGAAGTCAAGAAAATATTACTGTAGGTATGGCCGAACTGCTTTGTCGTCATTGTTTCATTCCCTGAGTTCTGATCCCCAGTCCGGTAGCAACCAGAAAGCGACTCCATCCACTGCTCATAACGTGCAACAAACGTACGCGCAACGTATGAGTACCATATATGCATGTACCCGGTCGGACGTCAGAAGAAGAAGTGATGCTTCTGCAACGCTGTGACAGACGTGACGAAGAAGCATTGTTTTTTCTGCAAAGCTGTTGACTCAGAACTCATGCTTCTTTCGGTCTCTCTCTCACTCACTCACACACACACACACACACACACACACACACGTATGCACATTCACGAATACATATATGTTTACAGACAGACATATATGTATACATACATGCAGACAGACGAGCATAAACTGTTCTTTGAGATGATGTTCCCTTTCTAAATGCTGCTCACACGTAAATTGGCGTCCACGCGCACACGAACACGTGCACGCACACTCACGGACGCACAAACGCACGCACAAACACACAAACACAAACACCTTCCTCAGATCCTTGCCAAGTCAATCTCAGGTTGCGTTTAAACGTTGCAATTGCAGGAAACTTTTACACCAGATTTCTACTGTATGTACGTATATACTGCACACTGCACCCATCCAGAATGAACGTGCAGCGTAGTATATAAAACATTATGAGACAGCAGTTAAAGCTTGGCACACCGGAGCAGGAGAAAGATTTCTAAGCGAATTTGTAAGCAGGGCTTAAGTTAAGAGAGAAACTGAGTGTAAGGAGTGGCCACGAGAGCAGAAAAGAGAGCACGGGAGGGGGAAAAAATTGAATGATGGCTACTAGCTGAGCTAATGCTGCTGTTGGACGCTTGCTTCCTTCCTTGTTTTTAAGCCCCATGTTCACTACAAAATGTGCAGTACTGCATGACAAAGCCTTGTTTGCTCTTTTTTCTTTCAGATAAACCGAGAAGGTTCGGACAACGATGACCCACGTGTGACAATTGGACATGGCAGAGAATGATGCCATAGGGAGCGGTGGACAGCGGCAACACCTCCAAGAGCCACCGTATGACGACTGCCGGCGTCTTTTTCCCTTCGGATTGTCGCCAATTCCTGAGGTGCCAAGTGAACTGGCCAGTGAGCTTAGCTCCATATGCCCGACGCCAGCCTACCATTCTGATGATGACGATTATGAGGATGGCGAAGAAGAGGAAGAAGATACCGAGGAGGACGAAGAGAGTGAAGCGTCAGATGATACAGAAGTCGACAGCATAAGAGCTCAAGTTGCGTCTTCGGGTGTCTTCACTTCCTCAGAAAAAGAGATAGATCCAGTCCCAGATGATATCGCCGAGGACGAACAAGACGATGAGTCATCCACGGAAGCCGAAGAATCCTCGTTGTCTTCGACTTCAGGTTCGTCAGAAGACATCGTAGAAGAAGTAGACGGGAATCTCAGCAAAGACGGTGTTGCTACTGAATCAAACGCTTTGTCATGTCAAGACGCATCTGTCGTGACTAGAAACGAAGTCCATCAAGCCAAAGCACCTGATCATGTCTTAAAAGTGTATCCGGGAAATCAAGGGGATGAACCTGCGGTAGAGGCTAAAAACGTGGCTGATCTCATTCCTTCTCAGCTTGATACAGTGTCAGGAGCAGAGACAGCTTCTGAAATATTTAGGCATTTGCAAGCCACTCGAGACAAAGAGGAAGTGACGACCGAGCTTGCCAAAATTCTTAATGTCTTAGAGACAACACTAAACTCCAATAAAGACGAGGAAGAGCATGATGACATAGTTAGTGTGGGAGACTCTTCTGACTCTGAAGACATGGGTTTAACTGCCAAGATGCTGTTGGAGCGAGCACCCATGAGGACATCAAGCCTGTCCAAGAAACCTCCCAAGCATCCAAACTTTAGGAAAAGGCACCAGCGCTCTTCTACCATTCCGGATGCTCGATCTTCATCAAGAAGAAGACATAGAAAGTCTGGTGAAAAGGACGAGATGAGCATCCTTTCCAAGATTCTGGTGACATTACTGTGTTCGTGTAAGACAGTCACTGCTGCTGGGGAACTTAAGAAGATGATCCGTCAGTTCCGTGATGCTGCCAAGGAGGCCACGGACGAGGTGCATGAAGACATGGCTGCCACCACTCCCACTCCGGTATCTTCGGGAAGGTCGTCGTCGAGATCAAGTGGAACATCTTTCAGGAAAAGGCGATCCAGCGGGAGCTCCAACGCGAGTCACTCTGAGGCAGAATCGCTAACTAACACACTCACACCGAACAATACCGACAGCAAATCAAGTGAAGATGAAGCTACTGTGGCGGTTGCCCGAACGATTGGACATCCTACGAGATCACAACCACTTAAAAGTGACTCCAAGTTTGGCATCATTGTGGACCGGTCTAAAAAAAGGAGGGAAGAGGAGGCCAGCGTAAGCGTCACCGTCAGTCTGCCGAGAAGATTGTCCAATCCAGAGAACGAAGATCTCGCAACATATACTAATGTAGAGAAGATAGAAGAAGTTGGTTATGGCAACGATGAAGTTGGAGTTCTAAAAGAGATGGTCACAACCGTAGTCCTCAGTAGTCCAAAGACAAGAAGACGGCAGCAAATGGGTCGGAATGACTCGAATAGCAGCGATTCCTTGAGAGATATCAGCTCAAGTGATAGCAAGTCGGAGGACGCCACGAAAAAGTTGTTCAGCGACATGGAATGTGGAGCGTACAACAGTGACAGCTTCAATTCTCCCGGCCTTAGTGGCCTCAGCGATCAAGGCATGTTGTCTGAAGAGCTATATCCCGATAATGCTGACGATGATCTGGAAGCTGAAGGAGGTCCCCAATGGCTGGTTGATGATTCATCATGTGGGGAGCTACAAGAGAAAGTGGCGTCTGTCAATTCAAAGACGGCAGCCCCTGAAAGTACCTCTGAAAGACGAGTGGAAGGGCAACTTATTAGCCACCTGGAGGAGACATTTAAGGTTCTTAATGGTGCATATCGAATCATCACAGGGTCTGGTTACAACACCGATGAATTAGATGACCACGAGGCTGGTGAGGAGGCAGGTGTAAGTCCTGAGTTGCCTGCTGCGCTAGACGTTAAAATACAGCAGAGCTTGGAGGACGTCCTCGATGGAGTCACCAATCAGTGTGTCCGTCTAGAGAACGAAATCCTACAAAGTTCTTCAGCGAGATCTGCAGCGCCACCAAAAGTGATAATTGAGCAAGAAAACAGTTCAGATTCTCCATGGACCAAGTCAAGCTCGCTAAGCTGTGATCATGAAACCTCACACCAGTTATCACCACAGGCTGGAGGGCTGTCCTCTTGCATCGGCTCCCTAGAAAGAAGAGTCGATGCGTCAGTCCCTGAAAAAACAGCATCATCTTGTCCAAGGTCAGGAACTGACATCAGTCGGCCTTCTTCAAGAAGAAGAATCGCAGGCGATAGTGGTAGCAGACCTGCCTCTGCTCAGCCCAGTAGAACCCAGTCGAGGATAAGGATATCACGTCCGTCGTCTCGACAGACACCTGGAGTTGATGCTGAAGCCGAAGAGGAGTGGGGGGACGATGATGAATGGGAGTACTACTATGAGGACGAAGAAAATGATGTTGAGTGCTCTACCGATGTAATGAAAACGCCCGTTGATCATTTGGGTGAAAATGACCACGCTCCATGTGATGCGAATAATTTGACAACAAATGAAGACATACATATGGTCACCATCCACTCTGAATCACATAGAGTAGGCCAAGATACAGTGGACCAGACCCCAGAAAGCACGAGACCATTGTCCAGACAGAAGCAGCGGTTGACCTCCTCGAGACCCAATTCCAGGCCAGGGTCAAGAAGTGGATCAAGGCCGACATCACGATGCTCCAGACTCGGAATGAAAACGCCCTTGAAGGGAATAGGGGAGGACGATGAAGGCAACGATGATTCCGAATGGGAGTACTACTACGAAGACGAGGAGGAAGAAGAATTGCGGAGTTTATCTCCAACCTGTAGCACAACGGCCCCTACTACTCGGGCAACGAGTCCGTTTCCTTCGCAGCAATGTGGTGATGAGAAGCCACAGAACAGCTTCAAGAGGGGAATGGAACCACCTGCGGCGCCCAAAAAGGTGGCGAAGACACCACAACTCGATGTTAATAAACCTACCCTGATAACGCCCATACCTGAGTGGGATGAAATACCGAAAGACGACAATGACGCTGCGGTCATCGACGTGGAGAAGCAAGTAGTTGTTGCTGAAGAGAAAATTCATACTGGTGATAGCAGAGATGTGCTCAGTTCAATCTCTGAAGTCTCTGTAGCACTCGCGGCCGAATATCTGGGACAGAGTGAATCAGACGTCAAGGCCTCTATAAAGGCTGAGTTAAAGGAAGAGCAAGACAAAGAACGACAGAAAAGACAGAAGCATCACAAGAAGAAATTGCCCAAGTCCAGAGATGCTGGTAGTCCTGAAGAGGAGGAGAAGAGAAGAAGAAGACGCAAGCATAAGAAGAGGAAGAAAAGTGACAAAGACAGCAAGGAAGAAAAGGACGGTGAGGTGGAGAAAAAAGTCACTGGCAAGCGTAGGTTGGGTGTCAAAGATCTTGTCAGCAGACTGGAGCCAAAGCTCTTCAAAGATGTTGCTTCAGGAACGAAAATGGTGATGTCTCGAGAGTCTGCCCAGAGTGTTGCAAGAGAGAGGCTACAACACTCTCATCGTGAGGAGAATCCGAGGACCGTCATGCAGAAAACATGCAATGCTAAGGACGAAACCAGCTCTCCATCGATCAAGAGGAAGTCAGTGAAAGAAATGGTCAAGATCATTACCAGCCAAAGTGACTCTGAGAAGGACAGGAAGATCAGGTTTGTCGACCCTATGGACGCCAAAGTAGTTGGTCGAGTACTTGATGATCCCCTTCATTCAAATGGAAATTTTGCCAACATGCAAGCACCTTTTCCCCCGCCACCCCCACCAGCGCCCACAGCCGCAACTTCAAACTTGACTGCTATCCGATGGACTGGAGCATCCAACACCGCTGAATCAGTCAAAGGGGGCAGTGTTAGTTTTGTTCAGATGAGACCAAAAAAGAGCAATGGAAAAGTCAAGGCTGAGAGACGTTCAGCTGAATGTAGAAGTCCTGACGAAGGATCAGAAGCGTACGGGACAGGGTCCACTGCATCAGAAGACAAAGACGAAGGATCTGCCAGGAAGGAGATCATTGAGAACAAGCGTGCTACGGAAGAACAAAAGCCCGGAAGCCGACATTCGAGATTGTTTCGACTACTGCAAGATTCTGACTACACAGATAGTGAAAGTAGCAGCGATAATCAGAAGAACAGTGATTACAGCAGCCGGATTGCACTCAAGAGTGTGGAAGACTTTGGTGCCAAGGAATCGGACATGGACTCCCTATCTTCCCCTCGTGGCCACAAGCACAGCTTCAGGAGCGCTCAGAGCACCAGCGGCAAAGAGAGCAGCGACTGTGACTCAAGTGTTGCAAGCCCCGGACCAGGAGCTGGCGTTAGTATTGGGAGACAGGTGCCAAGGAGAGACGTCTACCACCACCACCGCCAGCAGTTGCCACCATCACTGCCCAGTCGCCATGCTCTAAACTTGAACCTCCAGCCCGGGTATAATTATGAGTCAACTCCAGAAGCTTCCCCAGCATCAGAAGTTTATTATTCATCAGAGCGATTTAGTAGACGTACTGGTAGTGCCACTGGAGCGGTGCCAAAGCTTCCTCCCACCAGGGTGTGGAATTACCTCCAGGACGAGTTCGACCCAGCGAACAATACTATGGGTTTTTCCGAGGACTCATCCTACCAGAGCCAGAGCCAGAGCTTACTCAGTCTGGAGTCTATGCCGGTACCCCTGGACGGTATTGCTGGAGCCGCCATGATCTTGCCAAGAGACATTCATTCTGCGGCTTCATTCGATGATGCTTTTTACGGTACTCGAAGTGGCTCAGTCAGCAGAGATCATTCGTTCAGGTCTCTAAAGAACGAACTGCCCTCAAGAGTAGTTGCGACAACTGCTCCTGCATCTCCAAGACTGGAACGAGCAGCGACAAGGCGTTCACCCAAGCTGGAAATGGACCTTATGGAGCTGGGCACTCTGCCGCCCGCCACTCACCCGAGCTCTTACAGGATGTTTCAGCTAGGAAAAAAGTTTAACCAGTAGTTCTAGCTGGGTCAGCAACAATTTTATCACCTGTCCCATTGTGGTGCTGCAGACTCGTATATGTTAACGCAGATGTTTATGCACTGTATGCATACAGTACTATTGCCGCAATCTCTGTATCAGGGGCCGCGGCTCAAAATGAACGCCACACCTCTCGATACTGCTCTCGTTCTAGAGCGGCTTTAATTTTTCACTCTACCTGGAGCAGTAATTGCATGTCAACGAATTTGCCATAGTGTACACATATAATGATACCATATATTGTATTACCACGAAACCTTGCTGCTGAGCGGCTCTTTCAAGGGAAACCTTGAAATTTTTTTTTTCAATCTATGCTACCGTACGAATAACTGAGAGCGGCCCCTGATACAGAGAATGCAGTATGTTAAAGATGTTCGTATCATGCGCATTACTCATTAAAAAGCCGGCCGGGTTCATGCGATGCGAACAATTTTCGTCCAACCAACCCATATTGTACACGTCGCGTATGGGATATGTATGCGACTTTAGTACGATATATCTTTAAGGTGTAATACAATGCTGTGCGTAGACGCACAGTGTATTGGCAGGATCGTCTTCAAGGCGCCATTCCTTGGTCTTGGTCACGCAATACAAGATGATAATGACAGCTCTTACGGTGTCATGCCGTGGTAGTCTAAGAAATATTTCGTGGTAGAGCACTGTCTTAATGTGTGATCTGGAGCTGGTAGCATTAACGTAATGTACATACGTACATGAAGAACTCCTTACAGTACCTTTTCAAGTAGCCTCAGAATATTCTTTTTATATGTCATCAAACGGCTTGAGAATGCCCAAAATCACAAATTACCACTTTTAAATATCTTTGTACGGCAGCAAGGTCAAAGCAGTACTTTGAATCTGGAATCTGGTATTAAAACTGATATTACCTATCCGTATACCTACATGGATCCTGGGAAGGCTTTTGATTAAATGATTCATACTTACCTCCAACCGCTGTAGACATAACAGTAAATTTTTCGAGCACTGCGTTCGTGGTAGACGCATTGCGGGGCGTAAGACATAGTTTGTACGTTCGTCCTGTTTAGTCTCGACTAAATGAGTGAAAACAAAGCTCAATACAGCTACCATAAGCAGCATTAATATATACCCGCGTGCCATGCAGGGGATCCACCTCCGATGGTGCGTCGTAACTCATTGATACTCCTGTTTCTCATTGATCTCATCCATCATTTTTTCTTTGACTCGAATGATCAAATGGCGAATGCTCTCTTTAGTGATCTTGGGTCTCAACTCAGGCGATATTTTGTCCAAGACCAGGTCCAGAATCTGGCCGCAAGACTCCTCTATTGGTAGGGTCCTAGAAAGTTGAATTGATGTCAGAGTCTCGTGAATTTGGAGCTTTCACCTACCGAGTAATTTCATGCACGTAATGCCGGAGACGGATGCGTTCCAGATCTAGGAGGCTGGGCTTTGCGTGATTATGAGAATCGTACATCCTCCCAGTCAGATAAGCAGTGTCTGCAGAAGTAAGGGACACTGGGGTCTTTGCCGAGTACTGCAATGTTTCAGGGTTACTTTGTATACCGTGCGCAACGTTACCTGTCTCAGCCTTTCCCACGCAATCCTTTTTGTTGCATCGCCAGAGAATTTTCGGGCTTCCTGGTTTTTGCTTTTCTTTGCGCTGAAGATTGTACACGTGGCCATTTAAGATGATAAGATTTTTGCCCTGACGTGTCCTGAATAGTTCTACCGGACTTTCTTTGTCGTCCCCCTGTGAAAACGGTGAGACGGAGAATCTTGCAAGAGTTCGTTCCACGTCATTCATAACATACTTCCTGAATAATCCTTTCTCGCCGGTGCTTTTTTCTAGTTACCGGAAGCCAGGGTCTCTGTCGAACCTTTCTTCTGACCGACGATGCGCTTCTGGAGGCGTCAGGATCCATCTTTATCAAGGTCACTGGAGTCATGTAGTTCTGTCAGTGAAAAAAAATAGAAACATCGTACTTAGAGCCTGCTTGAGTTTGGATAATGTCATGCGCGGACTTATTCATCAGTACAGGCAAAATTCTCCCTCCTATCTACAAAAATGACTACAAAAAAGGTGTCAAGCGCCAGAGCTTCAGCACTGCATATGATGTATTTCAAAGAGAGAGACACTTCATCTTTTGGAGCAGAGGAATTACCGTTCATGAATGTCTTACATCGCATCACGTTTAACTTTTATATCATTTCCTTAATGGTGATAGGAATGACATCTCTTGAGAACATATAACGAAATTCTATAGGAGTGTCATCCATAAATTGAGCAGTCATAGATTCAACTGTTGCTTCTTTTCCTTGGTTCCTGCAAAAGCAAAGTATATCAAGTCGCCTAATACACCAATGTGCACTAGATGTGTTCTGCCCAAACTTACTTACTCGCAGAGGTACTTACCCCGAGGCTTTGCTCGGATTATTAAAAGACTCATTGCAATCCCGCCAACCAGCAGACTCGACCCTCGCTCAACACATGCCTTACGGTGAACACATAACACGAAGCTGATCTTGATCTCGCACTTCATACTCATCATGACCCCGTGTCGTCCATGCGATCTGCATGCGGATCACATCCATTTTGCTTTTACTTTTGAAACTGCCTGATCCAGATGCCCATTACTCCTTCCCTTTGCTGCTTGCCAGATCTCCCACTGCTACTGTATTGCCCCACTCCGTATCTAATAGTTTTTGGAACTCAATTTCGGCCTTAAAGCAGCCTCAGAATAGACTTTCAACCCCAATCTCCGGGCCAAGCTGGTCTCTTGCCACCCAAACTGAGCAAGTTTGTTTAGAAAAGATTTGCGGTTAGTGAGGACAAGTTTTGGGCTACTAACTTATATATAGCATCATTTTTATATATATAGTGCAATACACTTATATGTATAGTACAAGATGCAATACAATATGGAACAAAGTACATACATGCATAGACTACCTGATGTATGGCTGCAACTTGGACTTGAGCCTCATCAGATCCAAAGAGAAGGAGTCCAGGGGGGAGAACGATGTGAGCAGCATATATTTCACATCTCTGATGAACCTCATCTGCAAATTAGCTATTTTAATGCCAGGACAAGTGCCATTACAATATTCCCTTACCTGCTCTAGCTTTTCCATGGCAACCAGTTGTTAAGCATTGCCAAAGAGCAGTATTTGCCCACCATGGCCGATGAGAATGAAGGTAGTAGACGCATCCACAAATGAGCAACTTGGGTTTTCCATTGATGTTTGAAGTTATCTCCACTTCTCCATCACTGACCTACAGAAATGCTTCAATGTGCACCCTTTGCACAAGTATGCATCATAAAAAAGGGATTTCTTGAACTGTCTTGTGTAGCTCTTGCCTGCTGCATCCTTGTTGCACTGGGTAGGATGCATTTCAACCCTCAACTCCTGCTTGTTTTTGAACACTGTTGTTTTTGAATACACACTTACTTTTTACCTGACGTGTGGTACACCTTGGACCTTTATCCCATCACATCCACACAGAAATGCAGCAGTGTGTGGTTGGGGGAAGTGAGTGTGTTTTCTTGTTTTTACCGCAACGTGAGAGTCTTGAGCATTATTACAAGTTTCCTCATCCCATGCAACAGGGACTCCTGCACCCCAAACTGCAAAGAGAAGTGGATGCCAATTCTTGCCCTTCTCACCCACAGGAAGACATCCACCCAGATGTCAAACATTGGCTCTTCTTTCGTGATGGCGTGCAACATGATTGTGCGCACGACTGTAGATGCTGAGGCAAGCCCTGAAGAATTATTTGAATTAGGACAAGAAGTTGGTCCTGCTCAACGAGCTCAAGGAGAAGCTACAGGATGGCTTTTCTCTGATAGGACACGCTACTCATTGGGCGAGATAAGTGTCAAATGAGTAGAGCTTCTAACTTGCTTGGCCTCGAGAAAGGCTTAAGACAACACCCAGCTGGGTCTGAGCAACATGTGGGAACTGCTGGTGCTAGCAATGAGATGTCACCAGTGTGCACTCAGCTCAATCCACCCAGCTTCAAGCACCAACCCACCCACCCCTACGTCCTTAACAAGAACTGCTCGTCACACCACAACCCTGACCTTGCACCCTTGGACTACGCCTTAGGCACTTGTAGAGTGTACTCTCAGACATCCCGTTCAAGACCACGGACCGGCTGAGGTATGCCATTATCGATGCCTGTGCCAGCCTAGACTTAAATTTCATGAGGAACAGCACAAGTAAGTACAGGTCCAGGTTGGAAGCAGTGTGATCAAGCACAAGGGCGGTTACATTGAGCAAAAGTGAGGATATATATGAAACTACACTATCCATTTAAGCTATCGAGTTAACTTGGAGGACTTGAGGAAGGCCTTTGACGTGTCCTACGGCACCGTGTTCAACATCGTGCATGATGATCTCGGCCTCATGAAAAAGTCAGCCCATTGGGTCCCGCATTTGCTTTTGGCTAAGCAAAAAGAGCACAGCACAGTATTGAGTGCCTCCTTTACGAACAGTGTTGAGATGAAGGGGAAGGCTTGGCTTCAGTCGATTGTGACAATGGATGAGTTGGCCATGTCCCTGCACACTCCAGAGAGGAAGAATCAGCCGAAACAGTGGCTGAAAAAAGGCTCTCCTGGCCTGATAAAGGCCCGAGTAAATGCGTCTCACAAGAATGTCAAGGTGTTGGCGTTCTTCGACTGCGAGGTTATGATCTACTCTTGATACTTGGCCAAGGGCGACAAAGTCAATGCTGTTTTCATTGTTGACACCCTGCGAAGGTTCAGGAAGAGTTTGAGCAAGAGAGGTCGCTCAAGGCCAAGAACGGCTTTGTTTTCCGCTGGGACAATGCTCCAGTCCACACAGCCAAGATTGTCAAGGACTTCTTGGCCAAGAACAGCTCCGTGATGCTGGAGCACGCACCCTACTCACCAGATTTGGCCACAGCCGACTTTTTTTGTTCCCAAAGGTCAAGTCAGCTCTTGCAGGCAAGACGATCACACGCAATGACTCCCAAAAGACTTGGGAGCAGGTCATGGCCAACATTCCCAAGGAGGACTTCTCCAAGGCATATGCCAAGTGGTACGACTGCCACAAGTGTGTCACAATAGAGGGCAACTATGTGGAGCAATTCTAATGACAAAATTTTTCTGTGTGACCATTAATAAAAAAGTTGTATGCACTTTTTACTTTTATTTTGATTCTACCTCGTAACACAATCCAAGGCCACATCAGCTAATTTCATGTCAGGAGACGTGTGCCATAAGTTTACTCTTGTCACTTTCAAGCTTTTTCAGAGCAATTGACTGTACAGCATTGTCAAAGAAGAATATTTACCCAATGACTTGAGGAACAAAGGCAGGAGGCATATCCGCAAAGAAACATCTGGTGTCCTCATTTGAGGCTTGAAATTATCTCCCCTACTCTGTCACTGGCCTACAGAAATGCATCATTGTGCATCTTCCGCACAATTGAGCAACAGAATAATATATTTCGAGAACAACCTCTTGTGTAGGCCTTCTGTGGCATACTTGGCATATCACTGGATGGGATGTACTTCGATTGACAGTTTTACCACTATCGCCTTGCATGTTTCTACCATTTCTTTTTTCTTTTCTTATACAATCCCTTCTTTTTCATCAGTTCCGTAATGGTGGTGGCAATGACTCTTCTTGAGAACATGTAACGATACTCTATCGGGGTCTCATCCAGATATTGATCAGTGATTGATTCAACAGATGCTCCCATTCCACGGTTCCTACAAAAGCAAAGTATATCAGAACTGCCACTATCTTTATTAAACCTACATGAACTAGACAAATTGTAAAAGTATTACTTATTACCTGATGTATGGCTGCAACTTGGACTTAAGCCTTATCAGATCCAAAGTGAAGGAGCTCAGCGGGGGGTGGTTGTGAGCACCATATATTTTACATCCCTGATGAGCCTCATCTGCATATTTGATTATTTGAATGTCAAGGCATGTACGATAAGCAGATTCCCTGACCTGTTTTAGCTTTTCCACGGCAACCATCTCTGGGGCATCGCCAAGTAACAGTATTTACCCGACATGGTCGATGAGAATTAAGGTTGTAGGCATATCCACGAACTAGCAACTTGGGGTTGCCATTGCTGTTTGAAATTACCTCCACCTCTCCATCACTGACCTACAGAAATGTGTAGGATTGTGCTCCTTCTGTACAAGTAAATATCAGAATATTTGATATATATATGATTTCTTGAACAGTCAATTGGGTTGCTCCCATTAGGGGCATCCTGGTAGCATATCATGCATTGAAATTGAAATTTTTATCACTGCAACCTTGCATGTACCATTTTTTTTCTTTTCTCAATCAATACTTTCTTTTTCATCAGTTCCTTGATGGTGGTAGCAATGACTCTTGAGAACATGCAACAATATTCTGTCAGGGTCTCATCCACATAGTGATCAGTGATTGATTCAACAGATGCTTCAATTCTATTGTTCCTACAATAGCAAAGTACATAATGATTTCCGACATCTTTGAAGCATGTGAATGAGACAAGCTCTAAAAGTATTTATTATTATTACCTGATGTATGGCTGCGGCTCAGGTCTGAGCCTCATCAGGTCCAAAGTGAAGAAGCTCAGCGGGGGGGGGGATGGTTGTGAACAATAAGTATTTCACAGTTCTGATATGCCTCATACGCACATCTGCTTTTTAATGCCACATGCGCAATAAGCAGATTCTAGCTTTTAATGACCAGTTCTAGATTTTTCGCAGCAGCCAGGTCTGGGGCATTGCTAAAGGAAGATATTTCACCCACGACGCTATGAAGTTCTTGGGCTGTGGGCATGTATGCAAATGAGGAACATGGGGTTTCTGGTGACATTTGAAATTATCTCCACATCCTTCATCACCAACCTACGGAGAAACATGCCCGTGCAATGTGCACCCTACACAGGTTTACTGCACTACTTCAAATGTCTCCTTGGTATTTCTCCAGTTTGGCGTCAAAGGAGGTTCTTCCAAATACCAAAATTAGAATTGTTCTTGATGAACGTTCCCTGCAGGTGCAGAAATGTCATGTGGTTTTGAATTCTTGCGATCCAAATGCTGGAGGGTGCGCTCCGCTATTGCATACGCATGCTGGAACATAGTTGAACTTTCTTCTCCATATCTTTAGTGCCTGGTGCCGCCATGGAGGCTTAGCAACTGATGCAGAGGATTGGGTATAAGTTTTTCAGCTTTACGTTTAAAACTAATGTCGCAGTACACGATTTTTTCTTTTGCATTTTGAGATTCAGCTGTGAATCAGAAGCAGGGCAGAAGTTTGCCCGGCATACTGGCACAGACAGTGTCAGGGTCTCTTTGACACGGGCTTGGTGTGACTTGTCCAAGGACACTGCTCGTGCCTCATCTTCTTTCAGCCTTTCCTCAGCATTTAAGGCTGTCATTAAAGCTAAAGAAAGCTACATTCAATATGTTTTGGTCCCTCCCAGTACAGGTGTACACGTATTGCGGTCATACTACTTTGGGACGATAACCACACCGCTTTGTGGTTTAAGAACTTGCCCAAACTAATGGTTTCAATATCTTCTGAAGTGTGAGAGCAGAACGGGTGACGACATACTTGAGTCATATTGCTCTTCCTACACAGATGCTGCGGTAACTATTGGATTTCTGCTTCTTGTCCCTGCCTTTTGAGCATGGATTGTTTCACGTAATGCACTTTTTTGGCCATGGCGCCCGCCGTCGGCAATAGCGGCCTGGCGACTGACGGAACGCTCATCATCGCCAATTCCACAATGTCCATGGTTGGCGTCTCGATCGGCTTGCTCATGGCCAAAGTGGTCAACCGGTCGTAAAGACGCAAGCGCTCCGATGCCATCGGATCCGGGGGATGGTTGTGTCCGTCGTACATGTACCCGGTCAGACAGACAGTATCTTAGAACGAAGGTTCATGATTTGTCAGTTGGGAATAGTTGCATTTGCTTCCTACCACCTCATACCCCAAGTTACCACCGTCCAGCTCCCATGCTAACCCTCCTCGGACAACTGCAACTATTCCCATGAACACAGAGTCTGCCTCATCCCTGTCTCAGCCTTGCCGAAGCACGAAGTCTTGCTGCATTTCCACCGCAGGCGGTTGTTCTTCTTGTCACGCTCGGCGGTCGTGTGACGGAGGACGTATGTGTAGTCGTTGATGACCACCTTCAGGCTGTCATTCTGACTTCGGAACACCTCCACTGGACTAGGACTGCTGTCAATCTGAACGGCGAAAAGTACCCCGTCTTAAGTAAGTTCCAACGTACGGTAGGTACAAGTAACTTACTGCCATATGTTCTAGTCTTTCCGCTGTTGTTCTTCCCCTGTTAGGTCTGTAAGGCCTGTGGGGTTTTCGACCAGTGTTAACTGTGACGTCACCAAGATCAATCGTGGCCTTTTTCCTCGCTCCCTGTGGCAGTAATGAGACGAAGCTTTAATCTCCCTTCCTTTTTTCCCGGGGTCTTTACTGAAAGCCTGTTTTCACAGCAGCGCCAGAATTGGACTCGGTCGTAGGACAAATAGAGATCAGTCACCTCTCGAGTAGCTGCTTGACCTCTTCTATGCTCTGTGTACACGAGAAACCGTGTACATGCTGCCTATCAGATGCTTTGATCAACACCTTATACTGACTTGTAGACACATTGCGTGCATAATCCATACGTTGTCTAAAATGTAACCTAGAATTCACTCAGTTCGCGAAATAGGCGATTTGACCCAGGCTTCCAGCATGTTCGTGCACATGCACATCATGCTACTCCTATTTATTATTCCACAAGATCGTGAAACTGCTATCCATACAAATACTGTTCAGTCTTTTTTTTCTTTTATGAGGCCGTGATATCCAAGTGTCTTCATATGTTTCGTGGTACCTACGGCCCAGGAACCATTCGTGGCTCTCCTTCCAAAATCTTTTCATCTTCTGCAGGATGGCATCCTTTGATGGCAGCAAGGCCACGGACCTCTTCAGGGACATCAACCAGGGTCTCACTCATGATATCCTTGAAGCTCGGATCAGTATGAAGCACTCTCGCTCTCTCATCTTCTTTGACACTTTGAGCTTTTCTATGTCCAGCTGATCTGGCTGGTGGTTGTGCATTGTGTGAGCCTCCCCGTGCAGGCACTGCTTGTCAGTCTTCAGTCAACCACGACACCGTTGCCTGGTAGGTGTTTTGTGGACACACAGGCAATGGTCACAGTTGCGGCTTCGCTGATGCAGACTGTAGGGGAACCCATTCATGCACATATGGGGACTTCCTGATTCTGGGATCACTTGCTGCAACACATTGTCTCCCGCCTCACCAAGGGCACAGCTTGCCTGGCTCAGCCTTCAGATACATGATATAAACAACGTACATGATACACAACGTGTGCAGTCACACTGGTAGACGATATTCGTGACTGGCATGACTGGCATGTGATATTCGGGTAGTACGACATCTGCATTATGCGCGTACCAGTTCGTCCCAAAACAATCCCAGTGTAACTGCACCCCAACTGCATGTACATTTATACCGTCATCAGGTCTGAGATTAAGGGGCTCGCTGCATTGTCTTGTTCCAACTTCTCTATCAATAGTGATTGACTTAACGTGCTACGCGTACATACCACTCATATGCACAGCAAGCACAGCCTTACTCATCGACAGTACGTATGACGTGCACCTGTAATACTTATCTTACTTTAAGCAAACTATAGACAAGACTGTCAGGCTTTAATTAAATATGCACATATAATCAGCACAGATATCAAAATTCCGCGTCTTACACATGTTTTGTTCAGATGATCGAGTGACAGGGACAAAAAAGTGAAATGTGCGATCAGTGGATTCTGGGTACAACGATTTTTCTGGACAGTAAAGAAGCTCCTGACTTGTTACTGACCAAGTTGCTATTGTTTTCAGCTATGTTTCTCTCGTTGTGACTATATAATTCTGGATATGACAATAAATTCTCCGCATCCCTACATAGGCAATCCAATGTACTTCATAACAAAAAAAAACTGTTCTGTTCCTTTGGCTGTGCAAAATGATGAAACAAGTGTCTTGAGTTCTGAACCTGACAACCTGCCTTCCCCACCCGTACTGCGTGCTCGCTGTGACACTGAGAACGTTTGAACTGGTACCAGCAGTGAAAAACTTGACATCACTTCATTCTGTACGTCAATTCTAGTGACTTACATTGAACGAGCATCTGGAATGTAAGGGTATCTAATTAGGAGCGTGTGAGCTCAGACTGATACATGAAGCAACACCTCACATTCACCTTCCCAAAGCTTCATTCACTTATTCTGCTACTGCACATAGTCTAAACATACGAGCGTGAAATATGCGACTAAAATTATCGAATGCTGCATGACTAGCAATCCCTTCATCCGTTCTATTTATAATTTGACGTCTCTGTCTCTATTGACTCTCTCTATGTCCTCTCCTGCCCCGAAACACCTTTCCTGCGTGCCCCCTCCATTCGGCCTGCCCCATTACATCGCCCTAACCCATTGCAGACATATCTTAACCCATCGGACTTTCTTCAAACGCAGGGAAGCATTGCCATCACATTGTGTCTTTTTTGAGGGGTCGCGATATCCAGGTGGCTTCATAAGTTTTGTGGTACCGGCGTCCTTGGCACCATTCATGACTTTTCTTCTTTAATCTTTTCATCTTCTGTAGCATGGCATCCTTTGTTGGCAGAAGGACCTTCACTTCCTCAGGCACTTTGGCCAGCATATCATGCATAATATCCTTCAAGTTTCCATCAGAGCTGAGCACTCTCTCCCTGATCTTCTGGAGCACCTTGAGCCTCTCTATGTCAAGCTGATCTGATGGATGATTGTGTGGGCACATCAAGCGTGCCTCACCATGCAGCCATTGCTTGTCTGTCTTCAAACGGCCATGGCATTTGTGCCTGGAATAACGGGTACACAACCAAAAATCACATTCAGGTTTTCGCCGATGCAGGTAGTAGCGGAACCCATTCATGCACATGTGAGGAGTTCCTGATTCCGCGATTACTTGCTCCAACACGTTGTCTCCTTGATCACCGGGGTACATCTTGGTTGGTTCAGCCTTCAAGTGACACATGGAACAAACAACGAAGCGCATAAGTTCAAGCACCGACAGTTTAAGTCATTATTTTTAAAGAAAGTGATGTAGGAAGCAAAACATGTACCTTGTCAAGGCTCATTGGACTACACGCACAGTACCTACCCAATGCTACTAGGCTACGGAGCAGACTAGAGTTGTACTGTAATAGGCCTACTCCTGACTGCGCATAGGGACGATTTCGCCGCAAGTGAAGATTGGCTGATAGATACTGTCGTACTTTGCATTACTGTTCACGCGTTTCACACTCTAGACATGTGCACCTACGTACATCGTATCGCTTACGACTTCCTCTTTGCACCAGTTAGCTTCAACTGTTCCCACCTCTGCAACCTTTGGTTGAGGGCGGGCAAGTTCGGCAATACTGTCTTCAGTTCGTCAGATGCTTTGCTGAGAGCTTCGTTGAGAATATCGGTCGGTTTCAAGTCCGTGTACAGCACTCGTTGCTTCACGTTATGCAAGAACTTTGCCATCTCGACTCCCAGGTGATCTGGTTTGTGACAGTGCATATGGTAGGCTTCTCCTTGGAGCCACAGCTTGTCTGTCTTAAGTCTGCCACAGCAATTCAAATTGGTCCGGACACACCTCCACTGGTCACCGCCGGGTCGCTTACGATGCAGGTAGTACTTAAAGCCGTTCATGGCTGCTTGTGGAGCATCAAACTGTGACAAGACAATTTCCACGACGTTGTCACCTTCGTCGCCTGGATATTTTTTCTGAGCCTGGGGAATGACATGCAAAAGGGCAGAAAATTAGACTTTCAGCTACTCATGCTACCGTACATCGCTGCCGCTGCCCGCTGCACTTCAACAACATACACGTGCAACGTTGTAACCGCAAACATAAATAGCTTGAATGCATCCCCCCAGATCTCATAAGTACGGCGAGAAAAATAACGTTGGCACTTTTAGCAATGTTGCCAATAAAGATCAGCAGAAGACCAGAACCCAGTGTGTGGCGCTTCTGTCCTGGACAGTACTTCGTAATCCAACTCTCATGGTGGGTCTTACAGTCTTTCAGGCGGTCACTTTGTCTCAAGTTCGGAAATCTTCGTCACATATCAGTCAAAAACTGCTTTTGACGTGCATTCCCAGTTCTTCTTGAATCCCAGGAGCACTTCCTTCACTTCCTGTGGGCAGTCCCTGGTGGAGAATGCAATCTTATCGCATTTTGAGTTTGAGTTTGTGCTTTTTTATTCCCATTAGTCTGCAAGATGATGATACTGCTTGATGACCTCAGCACGAAAGTGTCCATGTTGACTCGACCCAAGGATTCACCCCTGCGTCCAGGAGCACAGAACCAACATAATCCTCCCTTCTAAATTTGTATCCTATAACGGAAACCCTTCGAGACCACGTGAGCTGCGCCATTCACGGATTCCACCCCCTCCAGGATGCTGCCACCTTCATCGTCCACGGCAGGATGCAAGAATGTTAAAAACAAAGCCACGACAGTTTTCTTCCGCGCATAAATTTGGTCTTCCCTGAAGCTACAAGAAGTTTGAACTCGTACTATGCGTACAAGGCTCAAATTTCTCATTTCGTTGTGCTGTCAACAGACCTCTGGCATGTGCGTAGTTCTCGGCAAATCCTTATTTTGGTGACCCAATCATCAGTGCAGGTAACTTCTATCCTTCAACTTAATAAACATCATTGTGGTGCTGTTTCCTGATAATTTGACACCACGTCCTTAACTTCATCAGCAGTTCTTTCACTGCAAGTTCCTGCACCACTACTGTCATTTTCTGAAAGAGCCTTGACCTTGGTAATTGCAGGCTATGATCGGATAAGTGACCAGAACCAAACAGGTTCGATACTCCTGCTTAAATGAACTTCTTGTTTGCGTTGAGCTGACGGGGACACAACTTGTGCGCGCACACCAAATCCATTTAGGACTTCCTCTTAACGAGATCTGAACGTTGTCACCTGGGTGCACCTCTTGTCCAGCTGTCCTCAAGTGTCATGCGAGCAGGCTGAACACTCTAGGTACATACTCTTCTTACATGGACATAGGTCTTCTCTGGAAAGTTTTCCCTATTCACTCCGCGACGTCGGAAATAATTTTTGTGTCGATACCTTGACACAATCAGAAAGTACACGTACACATCATGCAGAACGTTACCTGCCATGTCATACTGTACCCAACAGAATATGCAAGACAAATTTCGCCACACCTTGAGGGAACCAGGTGCATCATGATGGACACAGCACTGGAGTGGCAAAAGTCATCCCTGTCATAGCACAAGTAATGCATTACTCTGAGCTCACCTCTTGGTCGTCCTGTCCTTCGACTTCGTCGCCTCCCTCCTTGCTCAAGAACTTTGGGCCTCTTTTCCGAGTCTTCTTCTCTTTATCTTGCGGACTCAGCTTCTCCATGGTCGTAAAGTCGCCATCACCGACATTCACTTCGAAATCTTCATTGGCCTCAGCATCCATGATCTGAACTTCCCTCTCTTGGGGAGTCGTATCTTTCAGGACCTCGTAGTCATAATCGTCTTCACCATAGTCATCTGGCTCGGCACCGTCCTCATCAAATTCCTCAAGGGGATCTCCTTCCAGGAAGCCCTGTGAAGGTTACAAGAGTGTTTAGCGATGGAAATGGAGTTGGGGTCATGAAATCTGGCACCAAGACTTGCCTCTTCAATATCTATGCTGAAATCATCGTCATTCTCCTCCTTGACTCTAGATTTCTTAGCGGGAGACTCGCCAAAGCCCTGTTTAAAGAAAGGACTTGTGGGTCTAGCAAAAAGAAATGTTATCATGAATTTACTCGTGATAACTGCTGCTTCCTCTTGCTCTCCCAGGCTGGCATTGACATGGACATGGGGTTTCTGACAGATTCATCAACCGGCTCCACGGATTTGGAGGGACCACGAGATGTGGAAGGGACTGGTTCAAAATCTCTCGAACCTGCTGTGACTTCTTCCAGACCTACTTTGAGATGGTAAGTTGAAAGTTGCACACACCAATCCAATGCAATCACCTCTGATTCCCAATGCCCTGGCCACCTTGATCAGCTCGTCCAGGTTGTCAGCTGGCACAGTAACCTCACCAAGGTAAATGAACTGCAGAAAACACTCCATATCACTCGCTTTGACATCCTTCAAGAAGACCACAGGATGCTTCCACCTGAAATTATATAACTAATGCGTCATAGACTGAATTCATCAGTCGTTTGCACGCATCAAAAGCCCCAGAATCAAATCAAATCGCCTCTGTACAACTGACCGTACATTTAAAGCTGTAATTCAAGCAAAAATATTCAATTTGTTTTGTCAGTGGATGAGACAAGTTTTCATCAAGCAGGGTTTGGGGGCTGACCTGTAAGATGTTAGCATAAGCATTTATGATGTAGCTGGGTGGCGTTACTAGACAGGGAGATGTGAAAAAAGGAAGTGATGTATATCGTATATATTAGGCTAGGTCAAAAATTGGGATTCTCCATGGGTGTCCAAAATTTGTCACCACCTACCATTTGAAGACTTTGTAGTCAACTGAAAGTGAAAAAAGGAGTTTTAGCTATGCCCAAATGCATTTAAAGTTGCATCATACTGTAAATTAAGTTATTTTTTTTTCTTCAGGGCTTGCTGTGAACTATTAATCTGACCAACTGGAGCAAGTCAGCATTTTGGTCAGTGATTTTCACCCAGTTTGGCAGCTTCTGACAGCCACCAGAGCTGAAATCTACTTTCAC